>Ga0209207_1000035_pt1 | contig 142524 bp, 130 predicted proteins | sample SaghotsprinmetaG_FD_184140 | JGI IMG/M metagenome (GOLD analysis project Ga0209207, IMG submission 184140) | Hot spring microbial communities from South Africa to study Microbial Dark Matter (Phase II) - Sagole hot spring metaG (SPAdes) (version 3) | ecosystem: Environmental > Aquatic >... | reverse complement strand
GCCTCCCGTAGGAGTCTGGACCGTGTCTCAGTTCCAGTGTGACTGATCATCCTCTCAGACCAGTTACGGATCGTCGCCTTGGTGAGCCATTACCTCACCAACTAGCTAATCCGACCTAGGCTCATCTAATGGCGCGAGGTCCGAAGATCCCCCGCTTTCTCCCGTAGGACGTATGCGGTATTAGCGTCCGTTTCCGAACGTTATCCCCCACCACTAGGCAGATTCCTAGGCATTACTCACCCGTCCGCCGCTCTCAAGAGAAGCAAGCTTCTCTCTACCGCTCGACTTGCATGTGTTAGGCCTGCCGCCAGCGTTCAATCTGAGCCATGATCAAACTCTTCAGTTCAATACTGCTTGGGTTTTGAGAAAACCCTAAACTTGGCTCAGCAATCGACAAAAAACTCTCAAATTAACGAGTGTTGCTTTGTGATGCTGATAATCTTGCGACTAACAGTCTTACCTCACAAGCACCCACACGAATTGCTTGATTCAGTTGTTAAAGAGCGGTTGGTTAAGTCTTTCGTCTCAACCGAGGCGCGCATTCTACAGCAGCCTCATCTTCCGTCAAGCGATTTCGAAAATTTCTTTTCAATCTCAACCACTTGCGCCTTCGATCAACATCTAGCTCCTCGTCAGCGGGAGGCGAATTCTACAGCGTTTCAAACCACTGTCAACCGCCTCTTTTACCGCCTTCAATCTACTCGACCGAAGCTCTTCAGACTCAAACATCACCACCTGAAGAGGTGGCGAATTCTACGCAGTTTTCGCTGCTTTGCAAGCCCTATTTTAAATCTAACTTCTTGTTTTGTAAGAAGTTTAAGGAGCCGCTTACGCCTGAAGAGCTGCGCATTATAGGGACAGAAAATCCAAGGTCAACCGAATATTGCGCTTTTGTTTCAAAAGCCGCGAACTCCAGAGCCAGGACATCCCACACGCCCGCGCCGCCTGCAGAAACGACAAAGCCGTTGAAGCTGACGCTTCAACGGCTTTGTCGAACCATGCACCCAATTGCTAGGCGCTTTTACCGCGACGCAAACGCAGCAAGTACTGAATAGGCCCCGAGGCCGCGTAGGCCAGGAAGATGATCAGCAGAATTCGTGGCGGATCACTGAACACCACCGCAAACACCAACACCACAGCAAGAATTGCCACGAAAGGCACACGTCCCTTCAAGTCGAGATCCTTGAAGCTGTTGTATTTGATATTACTGACCATCAGCATACCGGCAGCGGCCACTAGAAGCGCCACGACAAAGGCCATGTTCGAGCCTTTGATACCGAAATCACTGAACGCCCACACCGTACCCGCCACCACACCAGCAGCCGCCGGACTGGCCAAGCCAATAAAGTAGCGCTTATCGACACTACCAATCTGCGTATTGAAACGCGCCAACCGCAGTGCGGCACCCGCCACATAGATGAAGGCCACCATCCAGCCAACCTTACCCATACTACCCAGCGCCCATTCAAACGCAAGCAAGGCAGGGGCCACACCAAAGGCGACCATATCGGACAGCGAGTCGTACTCGGCACCAAAAGCACTCTGGGTATTGGTCAGACGCGCGACACGCCCATCCAGCCCATCCAGCACCATGGCCACAAACACCGCAGCGGCTGCCACATAAAAGTTGCCGTTCATGGCATTGATGATGGCGTAAAAACCAGCAAACAGATTGGCCGTAGTAAACAGGTTTGGCAGCAGATAGATGCCACGGTGGCGCACCTTACGCCCCTCGGCATCATGCCCCTCCTCTACATGCTCATCGATCGGCAGCAGACTTTCGGCGTCGGCGGGAGACTGAGGCTCATCTGGACGTTCATTCATGAACAACACCTTGCAACGGATTTGGACAATTTCGACAGGCGCCGACGCGAAGCGTTCACGACAACCCCCATGCATACCCCGGCTTTATACCAGAAGCCTTGCTGCACCATGAAAAAACGCGGCCTTGGCCGCGTTTTTTCTCACACCATAAAACCTTAGTTTTTGGCTTTGTCGACGATCTTGTTCGCCGAGATCCAAGGCATCATGGAGCGCAGCTTCTCACCAACCACTTCAATACCGTGAGCCGCATTGTTGCGACGATAGGCAGTCATGGATGCATAGTTGGTAGCGCCTTCCTGGATGAACATCTTGGCGTACTCGCCATCCTGGATACGCTTCAGCGCATTGCGCATGGCAGCACGGGATTCGGCGTTGATCACTTCAGGACCGGTCACGTACTCGCCGTACTCAGCGTTGTTGGAGATCGAGTAGTTCATGTTGGCGATGCCGCCTTCGTACATGAGGTCAACGATCAACTTCAGTTCGTGCAAGCACTCGAAGTAAGCCATTTCCGGCGCATAGCCAGCGTCGACCAGGGTTTCGAAGCCAGCCTTGACCAACTCAACGCAACCACCACACAGGACGGCTTGTTCGCCAAACAGGTCGGTTTCAGTTTCATCTTTGAAGGTAGTTTCGATGATACCGGTACGACCGCCGCCCACGCCCGAAGCGTAAGACAGGGCAACGTTCTTGGCGTTGCCGGAAGCATCCTGATAGACGGCGATCAGATCAGGGATACCACCGCCTTTGACGAACTCGGAGCGCACAGTGTGGCCCGGCGCTTTCGGCGCGATCATGATCACGTCGAGATCGCTGCGCGGAACAACCTGGTTGTAGTGGATCGCGAAGCCGTGGGAGAAGGCCAGAGTGGCGCCTTTCTTGATGTTCGGCTCGATCTCATTCTTGTACAGCTGAGACTGAAATTCGTCCGGAGTCAGGATCATGACCAGATCAGCACCGGCAACAGCACTGGCCACATCGGATACTTTCAGACCATGGGCTTCCGCCTTGGCAACAGTGGCCGAGCCTTTACGCAGGCCAACAGTGACGTCAACACCGGAATCTTTCAGGTTGCACGCCTGAGCGTGGCCCTGGGAGCCGTAACCGATGATGGCAACTTTCTTGCCCTGAATGATCGAGAGGTCACAGTCTTTGTCGTAATAAACTTTCATGTTCTTAGCTCTTTTAATCGAAATGGGCTGGGGTGCATGCACCGCGACGAAGACACCTTAAGTGATCCGCCGCATTGCGTAAAATGATATATTTGCAACACAACATGCCAATAAATGAAACCATAATGGACAGCCACGCGCTCCGACTCTTCCTCTCCCTGGCCGACAACCTGCACTTCGGCAAAACCAGCCGCGAGCAACACGTCAGTCCCTCTGCACTCAGCCGCAGCATCAAGCAACTCGAGGACGAACTCGGTGCCGCGCTGTTTCTACGCGATAACCGCTCAGTACGCCTGACCCGTGAGGGACAGCAATTTCGCGAGTATGCCAGCGAGGTCATGAATGGCTGGCAAGCGATGCGCCAGGCCTTCAAGCAGGATCAATTAATTCTGCACGGGGAGCTCTCGCTCTATTGCTCGGTAACGGCCAGCTACAGCTTCCTCTATGACATATTGAGTAGCTTTCGCCAGGACTACCCACGCATTGAAATGAAGTTGCACACCGGCGACCCAGCAAAAGCTGTCGAGCGCGTACAGGAAGGACTGGAAGACCTTGCCATCGGCGCCCGCCCAGACAACCTGCCAAATGGCATCGCATTTCAATCCATCGCGCGCTCGGCGCTGTGCTTTATCGGCCCGCTGTCACCCCAAATGCTCACTGAAGAGCAAGTCAAACACCCCGGCACGAACACCTGGAAAGACGTACCGATGATTCTCTCGGAAGAAGGCCTGGCCCGTACTCGCACCGACCGCTGGTTGAAAAGCCACAGCATCAAACCGCGTATTTACGCCCAAGTAAGCGGCAACGAAGCCATCGTCAGCATGGTCAGCCTGGGTTTTGGCATTGGCGTGGTGCCGCAGATCGTACTCGACAACAGCCCCCTGACAGAGCGCATCCGCATCTACGACATTCATCCGCCGTTGACGGCCTATGACATAGGCCTGTTCGCACTGGAGAAACGCCTGAAAGAACCGTTGATCAACGCTTTCTGGAACCGCCAACGCTAAAGAGACTGGCAACGACGGCGGCTTAAGCCAGGGACTTTGCCTCTTAATGCAAAAAGCCCCCGGGAGAAATCCCCCGAGGGCTTTTTGCGTGTATCAACCCAACGTAATCAGATGCTCAACACCTTGTCACCGCGGGCAATGCCGGTGACGCCACTGCGCACGGTTTCCAGAATCGACGTAGTGCCGATGGCCTGGATAAAGCTGTCGAGTTTGTCGCTTGTGCCGGCCAGCTGGATGGTGTAGACGCTGCTGGTCACATCGACGATCTGCCCACGGAAGATGTCGGTAGTACGCTTGACTTCAGCACGCTGTGCGCCAGTCGCCTTGACCTTCACCAGCATCAGCTCGCGCTCGACGTGAGCACTTTCCGACAGGTCGACCAGCTTGACCACCTCGACCAGCTTGTTGAGGTTTTTAGTGATCTGCTCGATGACCTCATCATGACCGACAGTGGTCAGGGTCAGACGCGACAGGGTCGGGTCTTCAGTCGGCGCCACAGTCAGGCTTTCGATGTTGTAGTTGCGCTGCGAGAACAGACCGACCACACGGGACAATGCGCCGGGCTCGTTTTCCAGCAGCAGGGAAATAATGTGTCGCATGATTAGGTACGCTCCGTCTTGCTCAGCCACATATCGCGCATCGCACCGTCTTTGATCTGCATCGGATAGACGTGCTCACTGGTATCAACCTGGATGTCGAGGAACACCAGGCGATCTTTCATCGCAAAAGCCTCTTCCATCTTCGGCTTGAGGTCTTTGAGGTCAGTGATGCGGATACCAACATGGCCATAGGCTTCGGCCAGCTTGACGAAGTCCGGCAACGACTCCATGTAGGAGTGCGAGTGACGGCTGCTATACATCATGTCCTGCCACTGACGCACCATACCCAGCGCGCCGTTGTTCAGGTTGACGATTTTCACCGGCAAACCGTATTGCAGGCAGGTCGACAGCTCCTGAATGTTCATCTGGATGCTGCCTTCACCTGTAACACAGGCTACTTCTTCATCCGGGAAGCTCAGCTTCACACCCATGGCGGCCGGGAAACCGAAGCCCATGGTGCCCAGACCACCAGAGTTGATCCAGCGATTCGGCTTGTTGAAACGGTAGTACTGTGCGGCAAACATCTGGTGCTGACCCACGTCCGAGGTCACAAAGGCATCGCCCTTGGTCACCTCGGAGAGCATTTCAATCACCGCCTGCGGCTTGATGATGCTGCCGTCACCTTCGTTGTACGGGAACAGACGGCCACTGCCGCGCCACTCGTCGATCTGCTTCCACCAGCTCGCCAAGGCATCCTTGTTCAGCTGCTCACCGATCTCCTTGAGGATGGCGACCATTTCGGTCATCACGCTATCAACCGGGCCAACGATTGGGATATCAGCCTTGATGGTTTTGGAGATGGAGGCTGGATCGATATCGATGTGAATGATCTTGGCATTCGGGCAGAACTTGCTCGCACCGTTGATCACGCGGTCATCAAAACGCGCACCGATCGCCAGAATCACATCAGCGTGGTGCATCGCCAGGTTGGCGGTGTAGCTGCCGTGCATGCCAAGCATACCGAGGAACTGGCGATCAGTACCTGGATAGCCACCCAAGCCCATCAGGGTATTGGTGACGGGCAGGTTGAGCATTTGTGCCAGTTCAGTCAGCGGTGCGGCAGCACCACCCATAATCACGCCACCACCGGAGTAGACGATCGGGCGCTTGGCTGTCAGCAACAGCTCGGCTGCCTTGCGAATCTGCCCGGAATGACCGCGCAGGGCCGGGCTGTAGGAGCGCAGCTTGACCTTCTTCGGATAGACATACTCGAACTTCTCAGCCGGGTTGGTCATGTCCTTGGGGATGTCCACAACCACCGGGCCTGGACGGCCGGATTGTGCCAGGTAGAAGGCTTTTTTCAGGACTTCAGGGATCTCCGAGGCATGCTTGATCATGAAGCTGTGCTTCACGATCGGCCGGGAGATACCGATCATGTCGGTTTCCTGGAAGGCATCGGTACCGACCATGTTGCTCGGCACTTGGCCCGACAGCACCACCATCGGAATGGAGTCCATGTAGGCAGTGGCAATACCGGTAATGGCATTGGTCGCGCCAGGGCCAGAGGTCACCAGCACCACACCGGCTTTGCCGGTGGCACGGGCGTAACCGTCTGCCATGTGAGTAGCCGCTTGTTCGTGGCGAACCAGGATGTGATTGACTTCCGGTTCTTTGAACAGGGCATCGTAGATATGCAGCAGGGCACCGCCCGGGTACCCATAGATATTCTTAACGCCTTCGTCACGCAAAAAGCGGACGACCATTTCAGCGCCGGATAAAAGCTCCACGTTATTCACCTCTTGTACGCCAGAATGCCACCCAACAACGGGCAGCCCTAAGTAGGTCTTACTGTCAGCGGACGCGCACGACGGTGATCGCGGATTCGAAACATCAGCTTGACGAGTAACGGAGCAGCCCATGGTCTTGCGGGGCTGACCCTCCCAGCGCGAGGTAACGCGTTGCGGGTGTCACGGTTCGGCGCGGATAGCGCCTCTGTTCGCTGAGCTGGAGGACACTTGCGGTGGACCCCACTACAGCGAACGGTGGATTGTTCGGATTCGGCGCAGCCAAGTCAAGCGATCTGTGACTTAACCTGCAATCTTCTGCTGTGACGCAGCGCAGGATGACGATTCGAACATTTTGGTTATAGTAGTCAGCAGGCACCGCAGCTCAACATAAGGAAACCGCATGCGCCGCATGATTATCACCAGCAGCTTGCTGCTCGCCATGAGCACCACTGCCATGGCCAGCCAGGTTTACAAGTGGGTCGACGCCCAGGGCGTGACGCACTTCAGTGCGCAGCCCCCGCAGGGTCAAGAGGCGACCAGCATCAATACCGCCGTGCCGGCCGCCAAACCAGCCGCCAGTGAAACACCAAAACCTCCACCGACCTTCGAAAGCATTGCCGACCCCGAACAGGCGGCCATCGATGAAAAGGTCAAACAAGACGTTGCCGCCAAGGAAGCCGAGCGCAAAAAGTATTGCGCCGACGTGCGTACCAACCTTGCGCAACTGCAGAACAATCCGCGCCTGCGCATGGAAGTGGACGGTGAAGTGCGCCGCCTGAGCGAAGATGAGCGTCAGGCACGTATCAGCGAGACGCAGAAGTCGATTGCCGACAACTGCCAGTGAAGTGATCGGCGCGACTCAGGTCGCGCCAGCAATCAACCGATCGAACTCACCCAAGAGCCTGATCAACTCCCGCGCACGCCCCACCTCCCCCTGATAAACCTGCTCGGCCATTGGCTGAATACCAGATGCTGCCGGCAAGGCTGCGGCTGACTCAAGCAGCTGCTTCATGCGCGGCAGAAAGATCCACTGCAACCACTGCTCAAACGCCAGGGTGTCGACACAGAACGGCTGCTGACTGGCCAGCGCCTCAGCCGCTGGCGGTTGTTCGCTCCACCAGTTCTGCAGGCGCAATTCGCGCTCAATCAATAGCAACTGCTCCGCCAGCAGCGGGACGCGAGAATCCATCACAGACTGACTCGCGCCTGCTCACGGGCTTGCGCAGCACCGGCGGCATCACCTTGGCGCTCACGGGCCTGGGCAATCAGGTTCCACAGACTGGCCTGCAGCGCCGGACGACCACTGGCATAGCTCAAACCACGCCGGGCAAATTGTTCGGCCTGCGCCGCATCACCTTGCGCCAGGCGCACCTCAGCCAGGCGATAGAGCACCTGCGGCTCACGCGGAGCAATGCGCTGGGCACGCTCCAGACTGGAGGCTGCGCCATTCAGATCACCGCCACCCTGCTGTTGTTGAGCAGTGGTCAGCAGGGCGAGCACCGGGCCATCCAGTTGCTCATCCATGGCCAGGCCGCCACTGGGAATACCACTGGGGGCCGGCGCCGCATAACCACCCTGGGTAGCCGGCGGCGTTGCGCTCCATGGCTGGCTCGACGTGCTGGTGTCCAACGGCGCGTTACCGGCCGGGAAGGATTGAATCGGCGTCGTGGTACCGCCACCTGGAACCATCACCACCACACCGGAATCTTCCGGCAAAGCCTGCACCTGAGGCGTTGCTGCCGGGTAATCGCTGGTAGCGGAGGCCTGGCCAGATGAAATCGAAGAGCCGCCTTCAACCACAGGAATCGAGCCGCGCGGCACACTGCTGCAGCCCGCCAGAACCAACGAAACCGTTACAGCTGGGATCAACCATTTATTCACAACACACCCTCTCACTTAATCCAACCAGCCGCGCACCCAATCCATCACTTCGTTGACCGGTGCCTGAATACCGCAGGCCGGCCCTGCGACAGGCTGACTGCCGCGAATATAAGGCATCTGTACCGCGTTCGGACAACTGGGGTCCGTGCCCTGCCCGCTAGTGGCATCAATCCAGGCCTGCACCACATTGTCTGGTACTGGCATGTCCAGCGGCAGCGGATCAGCCTTGCGCATGAAATCAGTCCACACCTGCAGCGCTCCGGTAGCGCCGGTCAAGGGCGTCGGTCCATTGTCATCACGACCCAGCCAGACCACCGCCAGCACATCCTGACCGAAGCCGGCAAACCAGCTGTCGCGCGAATCATTACTGGTACCCGTTTTGCCGGCCAGCGCCAGCGAGCGCGGCAATTGACTGTACACCGAGCGCCCAGTGCCTTCAGACATCGTGCGCTGCATGGCGTTCTGCAACAGGTAGATGGCGCCACTGTCGAAGCGCTGCTGAATCTGGAAGGGATAGCGTTTCAACGGCTGGCCATCGGCCGTCAGCACATTGCGGATGCTGCGCAGAGGCGTATTGAACCCGCCATTGGCCAGAGTCTGATACATGTTCGCCACGTTCATCGGGCTCAACCCACCGGCGCCCAGCAACATCGACGGATAAGCCGGCCACTCCTGCTCGACACCCAGACGATTCAGCGTCTTCAACACATCCGGCACACCGATCTCCAGCCCCAGTTTGGCGGTGGACAGGTTGTAGGAGTTGACCAAGCCCTGATACAGGTAAATCGTGCCATGGGCCTTGCGGTCGTAGTTCTGCGGACTCCATACCTGACCATTGGCGCCTTTGATGGAGAACGGCTGATCTTCCAGCAGGCTGGTCAGGGTGTACTGACTCGGTCGTTCGAGCGCCGTCAGGTAAATCGCCGGTTTGATCAGCGAACCAATCGGCCGTACCGCATCCAGCGCCCGGTTGAAGCCGGCAAAGCGTGGCTGACGGCTGCCGATGATCGCCTGCACTTCGCCACTTTCCGGACTGGTAACGACCATGCCCGCCTCAACCTGATCAACCCCTTTGCGCCCAGACAGGCGTTTGAGCGTGTCCGCCAGAGCGCTTTCTGCCTTGAGCTGCAGAATCGGATCGAAGCTGGTGAAAATGCGCAGCCCTTCTTCGGTCAGGTCCTGCTCCTGATAGTCCTCGCGCAACTGGCGCTTGACCAGATCGAGGAAGGCCGGGAATGAACTGTCTGCCAGACTGCCGCGACGGGTGATGCCCAGCGGCTTCTGCTTCGCCGCCTCCACTTCTTCGACACTGGCTACGCCCTGCTCTGCCAGCACATCCAGTACCAGATTACGGCGCTCCAGCGCGCGCTCCGGGTTACGCCGCGGGTTGTAGTAAGTCGGCCCCTTGACCATACCGACCAGCAAGGCGACCTGATCAAGCTTCAGTTCGGACAGCGGCTGGCTGAAGAAATACTGACTGGCCAGACCAAAGCCATGCACCGCGCGCTGACCGTCCTGACCGAGGAAAACCTCGTTGAGGTAGGCCTCAAGAATGTCCTTCTTGTCGTAATGCAGCTCCAGCAGCACCGCCATCATGGCTTCGGTGGCCTTGCGCGAGAGGCTGCGCTCATTGGTCAGGTAAAAGTTCTTCACCAATTGCTGAGTCAGGGTGCTGCCGCCCTGGCGCAGCTGACCGGCGGTGGCGTTGATCCACACCGCACGGGCAATGCCCTTGGGCGACACACCGAAGTGATTGAAGAACTCGCGATCCTCGATCGCCACCAGGGTTTCCACCAGATAAGGCGGTACCTGATCCAGCTTGATCAGCACGCGATCTTCCTGATGCGCAGGATACAAGCCGCCAATCAGTAACGGCTCAAGCCGCGCCACGGCCAGGTTGCCGCCACCTGCCTGTGTCAGCCCGGCAACGTAATCACCGGAAAAACGCACACGCACACGCTGCGCAGGCTCGGTGCTTTCATAGAACTGAAAACCGCGCGAATGCAGCTCGATGTTATTGCCCGCCACCGAAACGCCACCGGGCCCCGCCACCGCGTTTTCACGGCGGTAACCCAGCGCGTCCAACTCCTTGAGGAAATCATCCTTGGCCAGTTTCTGCCCCACGAACAGCTCCAGCGGCCGGGCATAAACCTTGGCGGGCACGGTCCAGCGCTTGCCGGAGAACTTCTCCTGGACCACAGCATCGAGATAAACCGCAAACACGGCGAGCACCACCAAACCGACCAGACTGAGCTTGAGAGCCCAGCCCAGCCAGGGGCGCATGCCACCGGTACGGCGTTTAGAACGGGGACGGGAAGATCGGGTACGAGTCATGGCGCGGCATTATACGCACTTTGCCCGTTTGCCAGCAGGCCGCCGCTGCGGTTTGCAGACTGATCTTGAGCGGCCATAATGGCCGCCTCTTATTTCAGTACAACGCCAAGGATCGCCCGTGAGCCAAGCTCTGATCGCCGCATTGCAGAACCCGGCACTCTACCCGCACCCGGTGGAGCAGTTTCAGGTTATCGAAACCCATATTTCCTGGGTGATACTCACTGGCCCCTTCGCCTACAAAATCAAGAAACCGGTGAATTTCGGCTTCCTCGATTTCACCGAGCTGAGCGCCCGCGAGCACTTCTGCAAGGAAGAGCTGCGCCTTAACCAGCGTCTGACTCAGGGCCTGTACCTGGACGTGTTGCCAATCAGTGGCAGCCTCGAGGCCCCGCAGCTCGGCGGCAGCGGCGCGGCTATCGAGTACGTGCTGAAAATGCGCCAGTTCCCGCAAAGCCAGCTGCTCAGTGATGTCCAGGCACGCGGCGAGCTGACTGAGGCGCACATCGATGGCCTGGCCAAGCAGATTGCTGACTTCCACGTCGCCACCCCTGCCGTGGCCACCAGCCATGTGCTGTGTTCGCCAGAGGCCATCGCCGCGCCAATGCGACAGAACTTTGAGCAGATCCGCCCACTGCTCAATGATGCCGCCGACCTGCAACAGCTGGAGGCCCTGCAAGACTGGACCGAGGCCACTTATGCACGCCTGGAGCCGCTGCTGGCCGAACGCGCCGAAAATGGTTCGATTCGCGAGTGCCACGGTGATATCCATCTGGGCAACGCCACCCTGCTCGACGGCCAGGTGGTGCTGTTCGACTGCATTGAGTTCAACGAACCGTTCCGCCTGATCGATATCGCCTCGGATGCCGCCTTCCTCGCCATGGACCTGGAAGACCGCGGCCTCAAGGCCCACGCCTGGCGCTTCGTCAATGCCTGGCTGGAACACACTGGCGACTACGCTGCCCTGCAACTGCTGAATTTCTACAAGGCCTACCGCGCCCTGGTGCGTGCCAAAGTCGCGCTGTTCAGCCTGGCCCACCAGACCGATGCCGTGCAGAAGGCAGTCACCCTGCGCCAGTACCGCAACTACGCCAACCTGGCGGAAAGCTACAGCGCCATCCCGTCCAGCTTCCTGGCCATTACCCATGGGGTTTCCGCCGTGGGCAAAAGCCATGTGGCCATGCGTCTGGTTGAAGCGCTGGGGGCGATTCGTCTGCGTTCGGATGTAGAACGCAAGCGTCTGTTCGGTGAGCAAAAGGATGCTGACCTCGGCAAACTCAGCGCTGGCATCTACAGCCAGGATGCCAGCGCGGCCACTTACCAGCGCCTGCACCAGCTGGCCGAGTCAGCCCTGCGCGCCGGTTATCCCGTTGTTATCGACGCCACCTACCTCAAGCAAGCTCAGCGTGATGCCGCCAGCCAGGTGGCCGAGTCCTGCGGCGCGCCCTTCCTGATTCTCGAATGCCATGCACCTGACGAGGTGATTGCCAGCTGGCTGGAACAACGCCAGGCCGCCGGCACCGACCCCTCCGATGCCACCATGGACGTTGTGCGCGCCCAGCACGCCAGCCGTGAAGCGCTCAGCGAGAACGAACAGCTGCACAGCAAGCGCGTCGACACCCATGAAAGCGCCAGCCTGGACACCTTGATCGCACGCATCCGCCAGCGTCTTCCAGGGCTGTAAACCTCGTAGGGGAAACCCACCCGCGGCGCGAGCAGAGCGCGCCGCGGCCTCTATACTGAGGAAAACCCTCATATGGAGATGCCCCATGAGTCAGCCCAGACAACTGGACAACCCGTTGTATGCCCTGATCCACAACGAAAAGATTTCGGCCTTCAACGCGCAGAAACCTAAGGACGCCATCGTCGACCTGAGCGACGGCGACTTTCGCGGGCTCGACCTGCGGGCCCTTGACGCCCAGGGGATCAACTTCACCAACGCCTACTTCCGCGGCGCCGACCTGCGCGGTCTGGATCTGCGTAACGCCAAACTCGAAGGCGCCAGCCTGGCCCACGCCCAGATATCCGGGGCCTACTTCCCGGTCGAGCTGACGGCGGACGAGATTCTTATGTCAGTCAATTTCGGAACCCGCCTGCGTTACAACACCCGTTGAACAGCCAGCCCGTCAGCCAACTGTTCGGAGCACGAGCCGACGCCTACGCCAACTTCCGCCCGCACTATCCACCCAGCCTGTTCAACTGGCTGGCTGACCAGTGCCCGCGACGCCAGCGTGCGTTGGACATTGCCTGCGGCAATGGCCAAGCCAGCTATCCACTGCTGGAACACTTTGAACAGGTGCTGGCCTGCGACAGCAGCCTTCAGCAGTTGCAGGCAGGGCAGAATCAGCCTGGCTTGCAACAGTTCGTTGCCGAGGCAACCAGGCAGCCCTTGCCAAGCCAGAGCCTGGATCTGATCGTGGTGGCACAGGCGATGCACTGGTTCGCCACCCCTGCGTTCTTTGCCGAGGTACGCCGCCTGTTACAGCCTGGAGGGGTGTTCTGCGCCTGGTGCTACAGCCTGATGCGCATTGATAGCCCAATAGATGCCTTGATTGATCACTTCTATTGGCAAACCCTTGGCGGCTACTGGCCAACAGGGCGCACCAGTGTCGATGCTGGCTATCGCGACATCGAAAACCCCTTCTGCCCACTCGCCCCACCTGCTTCATCGATTACCGCACACTGGTCAATGGAGCAGCTACTGGGCTACCTGCGCACCTGGTCTGCGGTGCAGCGTTACGAGCAGCAAAACGGCCATGACCCGTTGCAACAATTGGAGCCCGAACTGCGCCAAGTCTGGGGTGATGCCAAACAGCCACGCTTTATCCAGTGGCCGCTACACTTTCTTGCAGGAACGCCAAACTGACTCCATCCGCACGACTGCCTAGCAGCGCAAGGAGGCCTGATGAACGATGAGCTGCAACATCTGAAGAACCTCGGTAAAACCTCGGCCCAGTGGCTACACGCAGTTGGCATCCACAGTGCCAATGACTTGCGCCGACTGGGTGCGGTCAGCGCCTACCGAGCGGTGCGCGCCCGCGGCTTCCGGGCCTCCAAAGTACTGTTGTACGCCATCGAGGGTGCCTTGCTGGACGTGCATTGGAACGACCTGCCCCCAGGGCACAAGGCAGAACTGAACGGCCAACTCGATGAAAGTTCACGCCACAACAAGAGCTAGCTCACAACCTCTCAGGCTTTTGATTTACCTGAAGCCCGCTGGCAACTATTGTTTTAGGGACGTTCGTGCGGTTTAGTATGCCCAGCCAGTTCAAGGAAATTCGCTCATGTATTTACTCGGGGAGCAACCGGCTTACGCCGATCAGCTGATCAACCGACTACAAAGCATCCCCACCCAATTGCTCGAAGGCCTGGCGCCTGCGGGTTCTGCGTTGCAGCTGGAGCGGGCGGATGATCTGGCCAAGATCCTGCCGGGCAATCAACTGTTCATCATTGAAAACGGCCTGCTGCATGCAGTGGTTGACGAACGCCCGCTGTTCTACCTGCAGGAAGGTGACCTGGTTGGTCTGCGCCAAGGGCTGGACATGCCGAGCTGCCGCTACAGCAGCGAAGAACAACTGAGCCTGATCCCCTACTCGCGCAGTGACGTGTTCAAGCACATCTATGCCAACGAGCAGCGCCAGGAACTGTTCATCCAGTATCTGATCGGCCATACCGCTCTGCTGTCTGACGCCCTCGCGCGCCTGAAACAGCCGGAAATTCGTCCGTCCACCGGCTTCCAGCACTTTGCCGCCGGTGAAGAGCTGATTCATCAGGGCGATGTCGCCGATAACGTCTTCATCATCATCGAAGGCCACGCCGAAGCGTACGTCGATGGGCACAAGGTCGGCGATGTACAGAAGGATGAAATCTTCGGCGCCATGGCCGTGTTCACCCGTGAGAAGCGCAGCGCCACTGTACTGGCCAGCGAGCCCTGCACCGTGATGGTCATCCCCAAAGAACAATTCCTCAGCTTGATGCAAAGCAATCCACGGATTGCCCACAGCCTGATCGAGAGCATGGCCAAGCGCATCGACCTGCTCAATAAGGAAGTCACCCAGCTGCGCCTGCCCGCTGCCGAAGCCTGATCAAAGCGTGCAAGCAAACAAACCCGGCCTGGTGCCGGGTTTTTTGTTTATGGCATCACAGATTCCGCCAGCGCTAAAAAAGTTTTGGTAGAAGTGTTGACTTGAAAATGAGAATTGTTATTATTATCTCAACTGGTCGCGAGATCAGCCGATAAGCTTAAGAGACCTTCAGTCGGCCTCTTCAGATTATCTCCTCATCAGGCTAATCACGGTTATTGACCCGGCTTTTGCCGGGTCTTTTTTTGCCTGTCGAAAAGTACGCTCAGCAACCTTTAGTAATCGACCTGCGCCAACCACTCCGGCAGATTGAAGTGCTGGCTTACCCGGCAGATCTTGCCGTCGCGAATCTCGAAGAAACTTGCTGCCGTCAGCTGATAACTCTGGCCACAGGCATCCGGTAGGCCATCATCGGTGCTCAGGTATTCGCCGCTCAGAGTGAACTCACAAGCGGCGCGCTGCCCGCTCGGTTCGGTGAGGATCTGCAAGTTATCGATGCTTTCGCGGTAGCAGCGCTGGGTGCGCTCCAGGTAATCGGCAAAAGCTTGTACGCCTTGCTCGCGCGGCCCCTGGTTAATATCCAGCAGCACATCGTCGCTGAGCAGAGCCAGGCAGGCGCGGCTATCGCGTTCGTTGAGGGCGTTGAAATAACGGGTAATCAGGGCGTGGGCAGCGGCTGGCATCGGCAGTCTCCGGTAAAAACCGCAGACTACCTGCTCAGCCGCAGGCAAGTCGGGCTAGGGTCGCAGTTTTGCGCAGTGATCCTGCTCAGGTTGCGCTGGCGTGTACCAGACGTAATCGGCCGACTCAACGTCAACCTGGCTGCCGACCTCTGCCAAAATCAGCACCTGCACGCCTTGAGCAGCATCTAAATCCTGCAGGTGCAACGGCACACCCAACTCACGGCGCACATGGAAGGCGCCAGCAAACAGCAGACTTGGCGCCGGCGCAGCCAGCAGGGCTTCGGCCATACGCCGGTCACGCTGTTGCTGCACGGCGAGCATAGCGGGCAACTGACTTTCCGGCAGCAGATTGCAGTGCGATTGGCGAATCTGTTCAAACAACGCCTCGCGCACTGGCTCAGCCGTGGAGGCCGAACCTTGCAGTTGTGGCACCTGGGCATAAATCTGCATGACTTCACGGCGCTCAAGGTTGGCAGCCAACAACGGGGACGGCTGACGCAGCGCATGCTGTACCAGCGGCCCGTACAACGACCAGGCCCAGCCCGGCTGCCAGCTCAAGGCTCCAAGTATGTCCTGCGGCGCCTGCCCGGCCGCAATGCCGGCGCGTACCTGATCGACTTTGACCTGCTGATCCGGCGTCAGCATTTCCAGCAGCAGGCTGCCTTGTGGCCGCTGCGCAGCCAGCGCGCGCAACAACCAAAGCTGCAACGCATGGTGATCGGGATTGTCATGCCGCTCGCCGACCAGCACCTTGGGCGCTGCAGCCAGACGCGTCAGCAGTTGCTCAGGGGCCAACCGCGCGCCAGTGCGCAACTCGACAATCTGCCCCAACTCAGCATGCTGCAAACCCTCGGGGCTTTGCCAGGCGGGTAAAGCCGGTAACGAGGCCTGACAGGCACTCAACAGCGCGGTAACCAGCAATAACGCAATACGCATAAACAAGACCTTAACGAGCAACGATTAAAGGGTGACCCCGTTCCGGATGCTGCTGCACCAGCACCTCAAGCCCGAACACGGCCTGCAACGGCTCGGCGCGCAGCACTTCATCGGGGCTACCGAGCGCATGAGGGCGACCACGCTCAAGCAGCAACAAGCGGTCGCAGTAGCGCGCGGCCAGATTGAGATCGTGAAGAATCACCAGCACCGCTGCGCCCTGCTCGACAAATGCTCGAGTGGCCTGCAATGTGGTGTGCTGATGCAGCGGGTCAAGCATTGAGGTCGGCTCATCGAGCAGCAGCATCTGCCCTTCCCCGCCCGGCCAGAGCTGTGCCAGCACCCGCGCAAGGTGCACGCGCTGACGCTCTCCGCCGGATAACGCCAGATAACTGCGTCCGGCCAGGTGCAAGGCATCGGCCGCTTCCAACGCCAGCTTGATAATCTGCGCATCGCGCACACGCCCACTCGCATGGGGCAAACGGCCCATGCCAACCACTTCTTCTACGCGAAAGGCGAAGTTCAGCGTCGAGGTCTGTGACAAAACCGCCAGGCGTTGCGCACGCTCGCTGCCGGGCCAGTCCTGCAGTCGCCGCTGATCCAGCCAGACAGCGCCATGGCTCGGCTGCAACTCGCCACACAAAGCACCGAGCAAGGTGCTCTTGCCGGCACCATTGGGGCCCAGCACGCCGAGCACTTCCCCCGGACGCAGCTCCAGGTTGATATCCGCCAACACCGTGCACGGGCCGCGCTGTACCGCCAGATTTTCCGCGCGCAGCATCAGGTACGCCCCCGCAGCAAGAGATAAAGGAAGAACGGCGCGCCAATCAGCGCCGTGACGATACCGATCGGCAATTCGGCCGGTGCCAGCACCAGCCGCGCGGCCAGATCCGCCAGCAGCAGCAGACTGGCACCCGCCAAGGCTGAGGCTGGCAACAGCACGCGATGATCCGGCCCCACCAGCAGACGCACCAGATGCGGCACCACCAGGCCGATAAAGCCAATCATCCCCGCCGCCGCCACGGCCGCGCCGACGCCAAGGGCGGTGCAGAACACCAGTTCAGCCTTGATTCGCTCAACCGCAAAACCCAGGTGGCGCGCTTCAGACTCTCCCAGCAGCAAGGCATTCAGGGCCTTGGCCCGGCGCGGCAACCACAGCGCCACCGCGGCCGTGATCAACAGCAGCGGCCACAGACGCGCGTAACTGGCGCCATTTAGGCTGCCCAGGTTCCAGAATGTCAGGGTGCGCAAGGTGGCGTCATCGGCCAGGTAGGTGAACAGACCGATGGCTGCGCCGGCCAATGCAGTGAGGGCAATACCGGCCAGGAGCATGGTCGCCACATTGGTTTCGCCGTCACGCCGGCCCAGGCGGTAGACCAGCGCCGTCACCCCCAGGCCACCGACAAAGGCACACAACGACAATAGATACGGTGCGAATGCTTCCGGTAAGCCGCCCAGTGCCGCACCACCGACAATTGCAATCGACGCGCCGAGCGCCGCGCCGCTGGATACCCCGATCAACCCAGGGTCAGCCAGCGGGTTACGAAACAGCCCCTGCATCGCCACGCCGCATAGCGCCAGCACAGCGCCGACCAGCAGGCCGAGCAAGGTGCGTGGCAGGCGAATCTGCCCGAGAATCAACTCGGCCTGGACCAACTCGTCACCCGCTTGCGCCCAGCCAAGCAGGCGTAGTGCTGCCTTGAGGGTGTCGAGCAGCGGCAGGCTGACCGGTCCCAGTGCCAGGGATAACCAGAGTGCGAGCGCCAGCAACAGGCTCAGTGCGATAAACAGTGAGCGCGGTCGAATAACAGGATTCATGGCGTGGGCTTAGCTTCGGCGACCAGAGGTTGGCTGGCAGGATAAAAGGCTGCGGACAAGGCCGCCAGCCCATCCGGCAAACGCGGGCCAAGCCCCCCGACCAGCAGCGTCGGATCGAGCATCAGCAAACGCTGGTTACGCGCTGCCCGGGTCGCCGCCAGCGCCGGGTTCTGCTGCAGCAATGCCTCACGCGCGGCGTCACCGGACAGGCTGCGGTCGGCGATGATCACCACCTCCGGATCAAGCGCCAGCAGGGCTTCGGTGGAGAGGGCCTTAAAACCGCTGTGACTGGCCAGGTTGCGCCCGCCGGCGCGCTCGATCAGCCAATCGGCCGAGGTATCCTTGCCACCCGCCATCGGGCTACCGCCGGCATGCCCGAGCAACAGCAGCACGCCAGGCGCCGCCTGTTGACGCTGCGCGGTCACCAGCCAGTCGGCCTGCTGCTGCAAGCGTTGCTGATAGGCCGCAAAGGCCTGATCGGCGCGTTGTGGCTCGCCCAACAGGGTGCCGATGCGCTGCAGGCTGGCCTGCAAACTGCTCAGATCCGCCTTGGACGAGAGCATTTCCACCCGTACGCCAGCGCCACGCAATTGCGCCAGCACCGGCGGCGGGCCCATCTCTTCACTGCCAATCAAAATATCCGGGCGCAGCGTCAGCATGCCCTCGGCCGCCAGCTGGCGCTGATAGCCGATGCTCGGCAGTGCGCGCAGCGACTCGGGATGCTGACTGGTGCTGTCCACCCCGACCAGACGGCTTTCGCCACCCAACGCCACCACCCACTCGCTGAGCGAGCCGCCGGAACTGATCCAGCGTTGCGGCAACGGCTCGGCGGCCATCAGCCAGGAACAGGACAACAAGCTCGCACTCAGGGCGAGCAGAGAACTAAGGCGCTTCATGAGAATTCTCTAAGGAAACAGAGGTGAACGCCGGCCCCGGTCAAGCCAGGGACGCGGCGCTGTAACCACAGCGGATAATCGATTCAGGCCGGCACAGCCACGGCCTCTTCGGCCAGGGCACGCCAGTCCTCGCGCTCTGGAACACCCGGTTTGCGCGCACCGAACAGCTGCACCACCAGTTCGCCGTCAGCATCAAACGCCTCCCAGCTGGTGATCACACCATCGGTGCTGGGCTTGCGCACGCGCCACAGTTCAGTCACGCCTGTGGTCTTGAGATGCAGGTTGAACTCGGGGTCCAGCACATTGAACCAGGTGTCCATCCAGCGCAGGTTCTTCACCGGTCCGGAATGGATCTGGATGCAGTGGCGGTTGCCGACAAACACCATGATCGGCACTTGCCGTGTGCCAGCCTGCTCCATCAGCTTCGGCAATTCGCACACATCCAGCGGCTCGGCCCACTCACGCCCCGCCAGACGCAGTGCCTGGGTGCGGGTGGTGCCATGTTTTTTCAGCAAGGCAAAGAAATGGTGAGTGTCTTTCAGGGCAGACCAGCCCACACGCAAGGCCTCGGCATCGATCACCTCATCAGCCTGGGCTGGAGTAGCCGACGGCAGAGGCTGCAGGTCAAGAGCAGCACTTTGCTCAGCTGCCGCAAAACGCTCCAGCAGCGGCTCCCAGGCTTGCAGTTGGCTGTCCTCGGTGAGGAACACCTTGTGTACCGCTGTGCCTTGGCGATCAAACACCTGAATGCTGCGCTGGGTGCCCTTGCCGGTTTCCTCTTCAATGGCAAACACACTGGCCCAGCCGCCGAGGAACAGGCGCAGGTCGATATCCGCCGACACCACCAGCCCCATCTGACCATTGCCGGTAACAGTCACCTCGCGGTAGTAGCCCTTGCGCTCATGCACGCAATGCTCATTGCGGGTCAGCGCCATCACATAACCCAGCTCACCCAAAGCGGGCAGCAGTTGCGCCCACTCAGGGCGCAAGCGCAGGGTGTCGACCCCAAGCCGGCTGGCAACCAGCTCGGCCTCGCTGACCGCCAGACGCTCGGCGGCGTCACGTGCGCGCAGGCGCGGCTGCTCATTGCGCAGGACTTGCCAGGCCAGGTAGAGATCGTTGGTAGCCGCAATAGGCTGGGCATGGGTATTCATGGAAAGCTCCTCACTGGTAATCACCGGCTTGCCGTCAGGGCAAACTGGATCGGGATATGGACTCGGCTAGGCACGGCCTGGCCGTCTGTGGTTTCAGGGTTGAAGCGCCATGCAGCAACAGCCTGCAACGCCGCACGATCAAGGCTCTCAACGCCAGAGGAGCGCAGCACATTGAGGCTGCGCTGCCGCCCCAGCTCATCCAGGCGCACCTCCAGCAAAACAACCCCCTGTTGATTTCGGCGGCGCGCCTGGGACGGATAACGCGGCTGACGCGGCGGCTCACGAAAACTCGGTTTGCTACTGAGCACTTCAGCCACAGCACGTGAACGGGCCGGCTTGGCTGGTTCAAGCAGAGCCGGCGCTGCAGCAACGGTCTGCCTGCTGGCGCTCTCAACCGGAGCAGCCTGCGCGACCGGTTGCTTCGATGGCACCAATACCGGAGCAGGTTTCGGCTGAGGCGTAACGGATGACTTAACGGCCTGCACTGCCGCCGGCTTGCGCGGTAGCGCTGGTGCCGGTGCCGGTGCCGGTGCCGGTGCCGCCGGCATCTTGCTCTCAACTGGCGCAGGTGCCAGCAGCACAGCCGTGATATGCGGCTGCGCGGCCTGAACACTGGCATGCGCGGCATTCAACTCCGGGGGTTGCGCAACGCCATACAGCAGCCAACCGGCGACATGCAGCGCCAGTGACAGCAGCAGGGAAAGCAGAAGACGAAGCATGCCGGCACGCACCATTTCAAATACGAATCTATTTGATAATTATTTGCATTGGCGTGTCAACATGGTTTAGCGTGCCGGCCGATGCCAACCCGGCGGTCAGAGTAACCGCCCGTATGTCCCTGGAGTCCCCATGCACAGAAGTCCTCCATTCGCCCGTCGCCCCTGGCTTGCCCTGTTGCTGCTTAGCCCTTCGCTGGCGCTGGCCGCAGAAAAAGCCCCCAACCAGTTCGATACGGTCACCGTCACGGCGACCCGTACCGAGCAAACCCTCGATCAAGTGCCCAGCACTGTGTCGGTGCAGACCGAACGCGATATCGACCAGCAGAACATCAAGAACATCAAGGATCTGGTGCGCTACGAGCCCGGCGTGTCGGTCGGTGGCAGTGGTGATCGCTTCGGCCTCTCGGGCTTTACCATCCGCGGCATTGGCGGCAACCGCGTACTGACCCAGGTTGATGGCATCGGCATGCCAGACGCCTTCTCCTTCGGCGGCTTCCTCAGTGCCAAACGCGATTACGTTGACGTCGACACCGTCAAACAGGTGGAAATCATCCGTGGTCCGGCCAGCTCGCTGTACGGCAGCGATGCAATTGGCGGCGCGGTGAGCTTCCTGACCAAAGATGCCGGCGACTATCTGGACGAAGGCGATGGCGCTTACGCGCGCCTGAAAACCGGTTACGACGGCAGCGATGACAGCTGGCAGCGCAGCGCCACCTTCGCCGCGCGCCTGGGCCAGATCGACGGCCTGTTGCATCTGGGCCGACGCAGTGGCCAGGCCACCGATACCCACGGCGGCTTGGCTGGTATCGGCGCTACCCGCGAACAGGCCAATCCGCTGGATTACCGCACCGACAACCTGCTGAGCAAATTCGGCTGGGATTACAGCGACAGCGGTCGCCTGCAGCTGACCTACGAGCGTTACCAGGACGACACCGACACCCGCGTGCTGAGCAACTACAGCAACACCGCGACCATCCGCACCCAGGATGCTGAAGACCGGGTTGATCGTGAGCGCTACTCTCTCGCCCATACCCAGCAACTCGACACCCTGTTGGTTGATCAGATCCACAGCCAGCTCAGCTACCAGGACAGCCAGACCCGCCAGCAAACCTTCGAGGACCGCGTGGTCGGCGGCCAGCCACGCTACCGCACCCGGGATTCGTACTACGAAGAAAAGCTCTGGGCGTTCAACACCAAACTGGACAAGGCGTTCAGCATCGGCAGCACGCAACATGCGCTGGTTTATGGTCTGGACATCAAACACCTGAAGAACGCAGACCTGCGCGAAGGCGGCGAAACGGTACTGGCCACCGGCGTGACCACGCCTGTTCTGCCCACCAGCGACTTCCCCGACCCGACGACCAAGGAATACGCCCTGTTCGCCCAGGACAGTATCAGCATCGGCCGCTGGACCCTGCTACCCGGTCTGCGCTACGACCACTATGAGATGAGCCCACACGTCACCCAGAAATACCTCAACAGCCAGGCAACGGATCGCAATCCGAGCGACTTCAAAGATTCGGCCATTTCCCCCAAGTTCGGTGTGACCTATCAACTGGACGACGCCCACAGCGTCTACGGTCAGTACGCGGCTGGTTTCCGCGCCCCCCAGGCGATCGAAATCTTTGGTGAGTTCGCCAACCCCGGCATGTACCGCACCCTGGCCAATACCAACCTGAAAGCCGAAACCAGCGACAGCTTCGAGCTGGGCCTGCGTGGCCAGTACGCCATCGGCAGCTTTGGCGCGGCGCTGTTCTACAACCAGTACGACGACTTTATTGAGCAGGTCAGCCGACCCTCCAGCGTGCCGGGCTTCCCCTTCGGCGAGTTCCAGTACGTCAACCGTGATCGTGTGATCATTCGCGGCGCGGAAGCCAAAGGCGAACTGTTCCTCGACCAACTGGGTCTGCCGGCTGGCTGGAAAGCCCGTGGCAGCGTGGCGTACGCCCGCGGCAAGGATGAAGGCACGGGCCAGCCGATCAACAGCGTCGACCCGCTCAAGGGGGTGTTCGGCCTGGGCTACAGCGAGCCGAGCGGAAAATTTGGTGGCGAGCTGAGCTGGACCCTGGTGGCGGCGAAAACCCGCGTCGACATGAGCCAAACCGCCAATCACGCCGAGACCTCGGGTTATGGCGTACTCGACCTCAACGGCTGGTGGCAGATGACTGATGCCTTCGCCGTGAATGCCGGCCTGTTCAACCTGACCGACAAACAGTACTGGCAATGGGGCGACGTGCGCGGTCTGACCGAAAATAGCCCAAGCATGGGCCGTTTCAGCCAGCCAGGCCGCCACGCTGCGGTCAATCTGATCTGGGAAATCTGACCCGGCAACAGGTCTAACTCGCGATTAACCCGTCGCGAAAAGCGTTCCACTTGGCGCAAGGATGCGCCCTCCTCTTTCACTTCCACGCCAGGGCGGCATAATGCCGGCCTGTCGGGGAGGTTCTTATGTTGCGTTTATGTGCACCGGATGAAGTGGCCGAAGGCCAGAGCCGGGGCTTCGAGATTGCCGGTGAAAAGCTGTTTGCCGTGCGCAAGGACGGCCAGCTGTATGCCTATCGCAACCGCTGCCCGCACCGCGGCATCCCGCTGGAATGGCTGCCCGACCAGTTTCTCGATCACAGCGCCAGCCTGATCCAATGCGCCACCCACGGCGCGCTGTTTCTCATCGAATCCGGCGAATGCGTCGCCGGCCCCTGTGCCGGGCAATCGTTGCAAGAGCTTGCCATCCGCGAAGATGATCAGGGCATCTGGGTTGAGCTAAACGAAGTCTAAAGGCCTGCTGCCTGTAGCCGCTGCGCATGTTCGACAAACAGCTTGATCGGCTCTGCGCCCTTGCCGACCAGACCGAAGGTCTGATTGATGATGTCGAAGTGATCCAGCGGGTACTGATCACCAATCACCACGCCCAGGTGTGAGCTGTAGCGCCCGACCATGCCGTCGCACTGCCCCGGTTCACGCTGAAAAGTTTTGGCAAATAGCCGGCAGGCAACATTCGGCCCATCGAAGCGGTTGCCACCTTTATTGGTGATACCCGGCTGCAGGGTGCCGGACCAGGAGTAGTAGCGCACGCCGTTGACCTCAGCTGCGCCCTCACCGCCCCAGACCTCCGGCAAGCCCTGCGGATACTGCGCATTGAAGGCTGCCACCCCGTCCAGGGTCAGCGATTGCTGCGCAGCGGCCACATCCATGGGCAATGGTTCGCCTTTATAACCGCGCTCCAGCCAGGCCATGCAGCGGGCCACGCCACGCAGCAAGGCACTCAAGATGCGCTCACGCAGACTGCCGTGCGGAGCTTTGCGTTTGAGAAAGTCCGCCAGTTCCGAGCCATGGTTGGGCCCGGCCACCGAAGTCACGGAGGCTATCCACTCGGGTTTTAGTGCGGCCGCATAGCGCGCAGTGAGGGCGCCCTGGCTGTGGCCGATCAGATGGACCTTTTCGGCGCCAGTCTGCTGCAACACATCGGCGATGCGCAGCAGCAGTTGCTCACCGCGCACTTCAGTGGAATGCACCGAAGACACCAGCACAGGGAAGACCTGTGCACCGAGGCGGCGCAGCGCCGTGACGATGCCATACCAGTAGGGATATCCGAGCAGGCTGACAAAGCCGAGTAAGCCTGGCACCAGAACCAGGGGATAACGGGGTGCAGAAGATGTCGACATAACAAATCATCCTTGTGTCATACCGCCGAGAAAGAAGTGCGAACCACAAAACGTGCCAGGGCCGCGTATTGGGTAGGCGAGCTGTGCGTGCCTGGCATATAGTCCCGGCTCCTCTTTGCGCTGCCATGACCATGCATACCATCGAACGGATTTACCCGAAGGACCTCAACCCGCAGAACCCGGATGACCAGGCCAGCCTGCATATTCACATGCAGCGCTACGAGTTCGCCGCCGACCACTTGAGCGGCCAGCGCGTGCTGGATATGGCCTGTGGTTGCGGTTATGGCACCGCCCTGCTGGCCCAGCGCAACCCAGACAAACAGGTTACTGGCGTGGACATTGACCCTGCGGCCATTGCCTACGCCCGCGAGCATTACCAACTGCCCAACCTGCGTTATGAATGCGCCGACGCCGAACAGTTCCATGACGCCGAGGGCTTCGACTGCATTGTCAGCCTGGAAACCATCGAGCACCTGCCGCGTCCGCAGCAACTGCTGGCCAACTATGCGCGTTTATTGGTGCAAGACGGCAAAGTGATTGCGTCGGTGCCGATCACTCCAACCCTGGATGGCAATCCTCACCACCTGCATGATTTCAGCAAACGCAGCTTTTATGCGCTGTTCCGCCAGCACGGGCTGCATGCCCACCAGCACCTGGAGCAGATTCAGTGGTGGCAGTTCAAAGGATTATTCTCAAAACAGGTAGATCAACAGAAACAGCACCGCAGCGAAGGCGTCGGCAATGCCGTGCTGCTGTATTACCGCAAGCGCCCGTTGTACCTGTTCAGCCGGCTGTATTCGATGCTGCGCTACGGTTTCAGCAATCGCTACCTGACGTGCGTGTTTACCCGCTGACCTTGTAGCCTGGATGTAAGCGCCCCGGATTGCATCCGGGCTACGGCGTATTCGTAGGGTGAATGGTCCACGCCGTTAAGCGCCCACCGGCACGGCCTCGACCGGAGGCCGGCGGTAGATCCAGATACGTCTAAGCACCGTCCTGAACTGCCGCCACAGGCTACCGTGGTTGTAGACCTGTCCATAACGCTCGGCAATCTCGCGCACCTCAACGGCCATCGCCGCATAGCGCCGCGCCGGCAGATCGGGGAACAGGTGGTGTTCGATCTGGTGGCTGAGGTTGCCCGTCAGAATATGAAACAGCGGCCCGCCATTGAGGTTGCTGGAACCGCGCAGTTGACGCAGGTACCAGTGCCCACGGCTCTCGCCGACCACCGACTCCTTGCTGAACACCGCTGCCTGCTCGGTAAAGTGACCGCAGAAAATCACCGTGAAGGTCCACAGGTTGCGGATCAGGTTGGCCACGGCATTACCGGCGAGCACTGCCAGGGCATTGGCACCGATCAGCAGCGCCAGCAGCGGAAAGAACAGATAATCCTTGCCCCACTGGCGCAGTACCTTGGCGTTGAACTGTTTGATCAGCGGACGCACTTCGGCCTTGCTCAGCTTGCCCTTGTAGACCTTGTCCAGACGCAAGTGCTGGATCGCCACCGAGTACTGGAACAACAGCGCCTGAATCGTCACCCACAGCGGCTGCCAGCGGTAGAACGGCTTCCAGCGCTGCTCGGGAAACAGCCGCACCACGCCATAACCAACGTCATCATCCATACCCAGCACATTGGTCCAGGTGTGGTGCACATGGTTGTGGGTGTGCCGCCAGAAGTCGCTCGGTCCGGCGATATCCCACTCATAGCTGCGCCCGGCAAACTCGGGGTCATTCATCCAGTCGTACTGGCCGTGCATGACGTTATGCCCCAGCTCCATATTCTCCAGAATCTTGCCCAGGCCCAGCAGCAAGGTGCCGAGCAACCAGGTTGGCGGAAACCAACCGAGCATCAGCAGGCCGCGCCCACTCCAGCAACAGAACCGCACCGCTGCGCGAATGCGACGGATATAGCGGGCGTCCGCCTCGCCAAGCTCGGCCAGGGTGCGCTGGCGCAGCGCATCCAGCTCATGGCCGAATGCATCCAGCTCGGCAGCGGACAGGTGACGGTCAGCGCGCATGGGGTTACCTCGCAAGTTAAAGATCGATTTCCAGATCAGCGTGGGGCGCGCTGACGCATAAACGAATCGGTTGCCCCGGTTCGCTGAACAGCGCACCACTGCGCATATCGCGCACCGTGCCGCTGAGCAGGGTGCAGGTGCAGCTGGCGCAGATGCCCTGGCGACAGCCATGGGCCGGCTGCAAACCCTGCGCTTCAGCCAGTTCCAGCAGGCTGCGCTGGTTGTCGGCCTGCATCTGCTGATGACTGCGGGCAAAACCCAGGCGCACCGCACGCAGCCCCTCAACGGCATTGAATGCTGGTGGGGTAAAAGCCTCTACTTGCAGTGCACCGGGCACCTGCGCGTGCTGCCACCACTGCTGCACCTGGGCAACAAAGCCCGCCGGGCCACAGGCCAGCACACGGCACTGGGGCAGCGCGGTGACCGAACGCAGATGCTCAGCCGTAAAGCGCCCGGTCAACTCTCCAGCTTCGGCAGTGACAGCCGTCAGCGACCAGCGCACCTGCAGGTTGCTGTACTGCGCCTGCAGCGCCTGCAATTCGCCAGCAAAAGCACGCTGGCCCTGCTCACGTACGTAATGCAGCAGCGTGATCGGCGCACTGAAACCCTGCGCCAGCGCGGCACGCAGTAGGCCCAGCAGCGGCGTGATGCCACTGCCCGCCGCAAGCAGCAGCACAGCGTCCGGCGTCTCGGGCCAACTCAACTCGCCCTGCACCGGGCCCAGTTCCAGCACATCCCCCACCGCCAAGTGTTGCAGCAGGTAAGGCGACACCCGCCCACCCGCCTGATGCTTGATGGCGATCTGCACGCGGCCATTGGCCTGCACGGCGGTCAGGCTGTAACTGCGGCTCAGGCGTACGCCATCACGTTCGAGGTACAGCTGCAGGTGCTGACCTGGCTGTGCGCCGCGCCAGTTGCCGTTGGCCTGCAAGGTCAGTTCGAGCATGTCATCGGCCACCCACTGGCGCTGGGTTACCCGGGCGAACACGCGGTTAAGGCGCAGTGCGGGGTGCAACAGCTTTAGCACGACGTCGACATCGCTTTCGCGCAACCAGCCGTGCGCAACCAGCCGTCGCAACGGCCCTAAGAGCCGCGAACAGGCGCGCACCCAGGCAAATGGGATCAGGGTCATGAGCGACTCCAGTGAACAATTGTTCACTAGGTTGGCAGAGCAGCCACCACTCAGTCAACACTCGTACACTCAAATACAACGCACGCCGTGGTTCGACGTCTACAACACCGCTTTGTTAGAGTGCAGTGCTGAACGCCATGCCGAGCCCTGAAGTTTGAAACCACTACAACCGCGCGCCGAACAAAAACTGCAAACCCGCCACGCCCTGATGGACGCCGCCCGCAGCCTGATGGACAGCGGCCGAGGCTTTGGCAGCCTGAGCCTGCGCGAAGTGGCGCGCTGCGCCGGTATCGTGCCGACTGGTTTCTATCGACACTTCGACGACATGGATGCACTTGGCCTGGCCCTGGTGGCCGAAGTGGGGGAAACCTTCCGCGAAACCATTCGCCAGGTACGCCACCACGAATTCGAACTGGGCGGAGTGATTGACGCCTCGGTGCGCATCTTCCTCGACGCCGTGGCGGCCAACCGCTCGCAGTTTCTGTTTCTCGCCCGTGAACAGTATGGTGGCTCGTTGCCGGTGCGCCTGGCCGTAGGCGCTTTGCGTGAACGTATCACCGCTGACCTGGTGGCGGATCTGGCGCTGATGCCCAAGCTGCAGCACTTCGATACGCCAGCACAGAACGTACTGGCCGACCTGGTGGTCAAGACCGTATTCGCCACCCTGCCCGAACTGATCGATCCGCCCGCCCGCGCCCTACCACGGCATGCCACCCCCGAAGCGAAGATGATCGAGCAGCTGCGCTTTATCTTTATCGGTGCCAAGCACTGGCAAGGCTTGGGCCAGCACAACGACTAAACGCACCACAACTGCGCACACAATGCGTGTGCGCACCAAAGCGCAGCCATCAATGCCCAGTACTTAGGCACGACACACGCCGTACAGCCCTCATCATGCGGCCAGGCAGCAGTTTGGCAAGACCCTTGCTCTACAACCGGCATTGAACTGCCGGAAACTGCCCCATGTTGGTGATTCACCGCCGTATTGCCGCCCAACCCAACTGGGACGCCGAACTCGAACTGAGCTTCGAGGCCCGCAGCAAAAGTCGCCTGCGCTGCTTCAGCCGCACTGGCGAGGATGTCGGCCTATTCCTCGAACGCGGCCAGCCGGCGCTACACGATGGCGAATACCTGCAAGCCGAAGACGGCCGCATCGTGCGCGTGCTCGCCCGCCCCGAGCCGCTGCTGCACGTCACCTGCGCCAACCCTTTCGAACTGATGCGCGCCGCCTATCACCTGGGTAACCGCCACGTGGCCCTGCAACTCGGTGATGGCTGGTTGCGCCTGCCGGATGACTACGTGCTCAAGGCCATGCTCGAGCAGCTCGGCGCCACGGTGCAGCTGATCGAAGCGCCCTACCAACCCGAGCAAGGCGCTTACGGTGGAGGCCATCACCACTCCCATGCTGGCGATGCCGAATTCAGCTATGCACCACGCCTGCATCAATTCGGTGCGCGCAAGTGAATAACGCCTGGCAGCTACTGCGGCTGGCCAGCCCGCAGCTGCCGATCGGTGGTTACAGCTATTCCCAGGGCCTGGAAATGGCCGTGGAACAGGGCCGGGTCGATAGCGCCGAGAGCGCCCAGCGCTGGATTGCCGATCAGCTGCTGCTCAATCTCGCGCGCTTCGAGGCACCACTGTTGCTTGCCCATTGCCAGGCTGCTTCCGACGAAGACTGGGCCCAGTTGCGCCACCTCGCCGAACAGCAACGCGCCAGCCGCGAAACCCGCGAGCTGCGCCTGGAAAGCCGGCAGATGGGTTACTCCCTGCAGCAGTTGCTCAGCGGTCTGCCGGAACTGGACTCGCCAGCGCAGCAGCTATTCAACGAACTTGAAGAGCCCGGCCTGGCTGTGGGCTGGGCACTGGCAGCACGGGCCTGGCAGATCACGCCAGAAGATGCCCTCGCCGCCTGGCTCTGGGGGTGGCTGGAAAACCAGCTGGCGGTGCTAATGAAAACCCTGCCGCTGGGTCAACAAGCCGCCCAGCGTTTGACCTCAGAGCTGCTGCCGATGCTCGACCAGGCGCAGCGCCACGCCAGTGAACTACAACCCGAACACTGGGGCAGCGCCGCCTTCGGCCTGGCCCTGGCGAGCATGGCGCACGAACGTCAGTACAGCCGTTTATTCCGTTCTTGATGATAAGGAAGACTTGAAGATGAACAGCCAACCCCTGCGTGTCGGCATCGGTGGCCCGGTCGGCTCCGGCAAGACCGCCCTGACCCTGGCCCTGTGCCTGGCCCTGCGCGAACGCTACAACCTGGCGGTGGTGACCAACGACATCTACACCCAGGAAGACGCGCAGTTTCTGGTGCGTAACGAAGCTCTAGTGCCGGAGCGGATCATCGGCGTGGAAACCGGCGGTTGCCCGCACACCGCCATCCGCGAAGACGCCTCGATCAACCTGGAAGCAGTCGACCAGCTCAACCGGCGCTTTCCGGGCCTGGACCTGATCATCGTCGAGTCCGGCGGTGACAACCTCTCGGCCACCTTCAGTCCGGAGCTGTCGGACCTGACCATCTACGTGATCGACGTATCCGCCGGCGACAAGCTGCCGCGCAAAGGCGGTCCAGGCATCTGCAAATCCGACCTGCTGGTGATCAACAAGGTCGACCTGGCCCCGCTGGTCGGCGCCTCACTGGAGGTGATGGAACGCGACACCCTGAAGATGCGTGGCGACAAGCCGTTTGTCTTCAGCAACCAGAAGATCGGCCAGGGGCTTGATCAGATCATCGCCTTTATCGAACGCCACGGCATGCTCACGGCCGCTTGAGAATCTATTCAGTCAAGGAGACACCCCATGAACCTGCGTAAATCCCTGTTCGCCCTCGCCCTGTTTCTCAGCCCTGCCATGGCCTTCGCCCACGCTGGCCACGACCACTCTGGGTTGATGGCCGGCCTGGCGCACCCGGTATTCGGCCTCGATCACCTGCTGGCGATGCTCGCCGTTGGTCTATGGGCCGCGCAGCAATCCGGCGCGGCGCGCTGGGCGCTGCCGCTGACCTTTGTTGGCACCATGCTGATTGGCGGCCTGCTGGGCTTTAACGGCCTGGAAATTCCGCTGATGGAAACCGGCATCGCCGCTTCGGTACTGGCGTTTGGCTTGCTGGTGGCCGTCGCCATTCGCCTACCAATGGTTATTTCCATCGCCCTGACTGCACTGTTCGCCCTGACCCACGGCGTCGCCCACGGTCTGGAGCTGCCGGAGTTGGCCAGCCCATGGGGCTATGCCGCCGGCTTCGTGGTGGCCACCGCTGCCCTGCACGCCAGCGGTTATGCCCTGGTGCGTCTTCTACCTCAGGCTGCCGCACCGCTGGTGCGGGTGCTCGGCGCCGCCTCGGCAGTAACCGGCGCCTGGCTGCTGGCAGGCTGAGTTGCAGGTTCGGGTGGACGGTCAGCGTCCGCCACGCCAACCATCCCTGACCGCAAAGGTCGCTAGGCTGGCGCATTTCGCCTCTCGTATGGCCTTCATGGCTTTGTCATAGTCGAGGTGTATTCAAGCTCATCCCTGACTGCCCTGGACCCTGACCATGCTGCGCGTTGCCCGCTTTCTCTCTGTTCCACTGCTGTTGCTGGCCATCGCCATCGGCGTACTGAGCCTGACCAGCACACCAGCCCAACCCGCCGCAGTGCTTAGCCGCTTTGCCGAACAACCGCTGGTGATTGCCCACCGCGGCGGCAAAGGCCTGTGGCCGGAGAACAGCCTGTTTGCCTTCGAGCGTGCCAGCGCGCTGGGCGTGGACATGCTGGAGATGGACCTGCACTTATCCAGTGACGACGAGCTGGTGGTGATCCACGACCGCACTCTGGATCGCACCACCAATGGCGAAGGCCCGGTTGCCGCGCTCAGCCTGGCGCAGCTGCAAGCACTGGACGCCGGCTACCGCTGGAGCGCCGATGGCGGCCAGAGCTACCCCTACCGTGGCCAGGGCGTGCGTATCCCGACCTTTACTGAGGTGCTCGAACGATTCCCCGATATCCCCAAGGTGATCGAAATCAAGGTGCCGGATGTCGGTATGGAAGCGCAGCTATGTGACGCCCTCACCGCCCACCAGCAGCGCGACAAGGTGATTATCGGCAGCTTCTATGACCGCAGCCTGCAACTGTTCCGCGAACAGTGCCCGGGCGTGGCCACCTCCGCTGGCCCCGGCTCGGTGCGCCTGCTGGTGGCACTCAATTGGGTCGGCCTGGGCAACCTGCTGTCGCCCTCCTACCAGGCGCTGCAGATTCCCGAGGCCCACGATGGCCTGCATATTGCCAGCCCGAGCTTGCTCAAGACCGCCACACAACGTGGGCTGAATGTGCAGCTATGGACCATCAACGAACAGCCGGACATGCGCCGCCTGCTCGACCTGGGCGCTCACGCGTTGATCACCGACTACCCGGACCGCGCCCTGCAGGTACTGGACCGCTCGACGCAGATCAGCGCTCTGGAAACCGAATAGCCCACTGTATGAGAAATCGCCGGAGCGATTTTTGACGTCGCTCCGCAACAGCCCCGAAGGGCTGATCGCCAAGGATAGCGCTGTACAAAAAACAACCTACCGCGTTCAGGCCACACCCGCTGTGGCCTGAACACAAGCGTGCGCAGCTTATCCACAGATCACTCCACAGCAACCTGGGATAAGTTATCCGCCGGGCGCCGCAGCGCTGCGGCAAACCCTTGAAATAACGCGATTATTGCTTGACTCGAAGCACTGAAAATGACGTATTTCAACGCCGCGGCGAACTGTTCAAAAAACGATCAAGTGGCGCAAAACCAGGTTCTGTAAGCCCTTCAGCCAGGCATACCAGAGTTATCAACAACTCTACCCACAGTAGCCGTGGAAAACTTTAGCGCTACCCCATAACCCCCTGAATAACCAGGCTAACTTGTTGTTTTAACGATAAATAAAGGGCTGATCAAAAAACGCACAAAGCTCACAAGAAGCCGCACGACTAAGCCTGCTCGCCGCCTATGCCAGTGGCGCCAGCGGTAGCAGTAACGACTAGCCTCACGACACAAAAGCTGCCGTTTACGTGGGAGGGGCCGGGCGGCGTTCCGCTTCAGCCGCGACGCTTTCAGCGCTCCATGGGGTCAATCGCAGCTAAAGCCTCTCCCACATCGCCGGCCTATCTACCGACAGATCAGGGGCGATACCGCACTCGCAATGCCGCCGCATCTGCATAGCATTTGCGGCCGGTTTTTTCGTGCACTGCGGCAAAACAGGGTTTTCCGCCTATGGCTGATGCCTGCTGACTCACGTATAAATCTGCGCACCATCGCCTGCAGTCCTGCCTGGCGATTCGCCCCCCCCAGAAATCACAGAAAGGAATCCGCCCCATGGCCGGCGCTAGCCTGTTAACCCTGCTCGATGATATTGCCGCCGTGCTCGACGATGTGGCGGTAATGACCAAAGTCGCCGCGAAGAAAACCGCTGGCGTACTCGGCGATGACCTGGCCCTGAATGCCCAGCAGGTCAGCGGCGTACGCGCCGACCGTGAGCTGCCAGTGGTCTGGGCGGTGGCCAAGGGTTCGTTCAAGAACAAGCTGATTCTGGTACCTGCCGCCCTGCTGATCAGTGCCTTCGCACCCTGGGCGGTGACGCCGCTGCTGATGTTTGGCGGCGCCTTCCTCTGCTATGAAGGCTTCGAGAAGCTCGCGCACAAGTTCCTCCACAGCAAGGCCGATAATCAGGCGCAGCATCAGGAACTGCTGCAGGCCGTGGCCGACCCCGAAGTGGACATGCTGGCGTTCGAGAAGGACAAGATCAAAGGCGCGATCCGCACCGACTTTATCCTCTCGGCAGAAATCATCGCCATCACCCTGGGCACCGTGGCCCTGGCCAGCTTCGGCAAGCAGGTCGCGGTGCTCTCGGGTATCGCCCTGCTGATGACGGTTGGGGTGTATGGCCTGGTAGCGGGGATCGTCAAACTGGATGACGCCGGCCTCTATCTCAACCAGCGTGGTGGCGACGGCCTGGGCAGCCGCCTGCAACGCAGCATCGGCCGCGGCATTCTGTTTACCGCGCCCTATATGATGAAAACCCTGTCGGTTCTCGGCACCGCGGCGATGTTTATGGTCGGCGGCGGCATCCTTACCCACGGCGTACATGCCGCGCAGGCTTGGATCGACCAACTGGCGCAAAGCGTGGCGGCCAGCAGCGGCCTGCTCGCGGCCTTGCTGCCAACCCTGCTGAATGCCGTCGCCGGGATCATCGCCGGCGCCATCGCGCTGTTGCTGGTCAGCCTGGCCACGCGCGTGTGGAAAGTGATTAAGCGCTAACTCGCCAACGGCAGCACCGTCACCTGCACCTCAGGGTCGTGGCTGCCGCCACCGAGAATCACCCCACGCAGCGGCGAGACATCGGCAAAGTCGCGGCCCCAGGCCAGGGTGATATGTTCCAGCGCCGGTCGGATATTGTTGGTTGGGTCGAAATCCACCCAGCCCTGCTCTGGGCAGAACACCGAGACCCAGGCGTGCGAGGCATCCGCGCCGATCAGTCGTGGCTGGCCGGGCGGAGGCTGGGTCAGCAGGTAGCCACTTACATAGCGCGCCGAAAGGCCCATAGAGCGCAGGCAGGCGAGCATCAGGTGGGCAAAGTCCTGGCATACGCCGCGACGCTCCTCCAGCACCTGTAACAAAGGCGTCGCCACCTGGGTCGCCGCCGCATCAAAGCTGAATTCGGCAAAAATCTTCTGCATCAGCCCATCCACCGCTGCCAACAGTGGCCGGTCCGGGGTAAAGCAATCCGCCGCATAGTCGCTGAACACCTGCTTGAGATGCACATAGGGCGACTCGAAGCGAAAACGCGCCGCCTCCAGCACCTCGGGCAGTAGCGCCTGGCCGCTGTAGCGCAGCGCCGTGCAGGCCTGTTCCCAGGCTGGCGACTGTGTCAAATCCAGCTCGTCGCGCGCCAGCACTTCGACCTTGAGCCGCGCGCTGACCATAAGCTCATCATGCGGACGCTCAAATACCAGGCGGGTCAGCGGGTTGCCGAATACGTCCAAAGCATCCTGGCGCTGGCAGGGTTGTGGGCTGACCAACAGCTGCTGTTCATGATTGCGCTGCCAGGGGCAGGCGCGCGGCCACAGGTGTGCCAGCTGCTGGGCCAGCGATACCGGCGCGGCATAGCGGTAATGGGTGTCATGCAGAATCTGGTAGAAGGCGCTGCTCATGAGGATTGCGTCCGCTGGCTGGCGTCGACATGGGCAAAGAAACGCAGGCCCAGGCGATCGGAAATCTCCGCACTGGCCTGGCTGATGCTGCTGAGCAATGCCGCCAGACCTTCGAGCACTTCCTGCACGCTACCAGCACCGAACAATGGGTTCTCCAGGCTGGCCAGGCTGAAGCGCGCCAGTTGCCCTTCCAGGTGTTTCAACCGGCGCTCGCTGGGCAGCTCGAAACGCTCGCCCAGGCGCGCCAGCGAGCGCAGTAAAGTACGCACCTGAAACAGCACGGCATGCGGGTTCTGCTCATCCAGCAGCAACAGGTCAAGCACGGGAATCAGCTGCGCCGAGGCCAGGTAACGGGTGCGGTAGGTGATGCTGCTGTTGCCCAGTTCCAGCAGCCACTCCAGCGCCGATTGATCCTGCGCCGCGCTGCTGGTGAGGAAGTTGGCCAGGCTGTCGCAAAGAAACTGCAGACGTTCGATACAGCGGCCAATCATCAGAAAACGCCAGCCGTCATCGCGGGTCATATCGTCCAGGGCAAAGCCTGAGAGCGCCGCCAGCGACAGCAGCAGGCGGTCGAGAAAATCCAGCAGCTCGCCAAAATCGGCCTGTTCGCTGCTCAGTGACTGGGCCTCACGCTGCAATTCGAGCAGGGCCTGCCAGTTGGCCTGGGACAGCTTGCCGCGCACGCTACCGGCCACCCATTGCAGACGCTGCAGATTACCGCGCAGGCTGTCCGGCCAGTCCTCACCTAACAAAGCGTCAAGCAGGCGCTGGTGCAGCTCACCACGGTCGGCATCCGGCAGCAGGCCCAGGCTCTCGGCCAGGCTCAGGGCGGTTTGCAGCGCTTGCGGATCATCGTCGTCATCCACATAGCGCGCCAGCATGATGCGCAGCAGCCGCGCACCGTCCTCGCAGCGTTCGCTGTAGCGGCCAAACCAGTAGAGGTTTTCCACCACCCGCGAAGGCAGGTAGGGGTCGCTGCGCACCAGATCGGCCACGCCCAGCGGGCGCAGCCATTGCCAGGGTTCGCCGCCAGCATGCCGCTCACCAAGCACCCAGGTGTCCTTGCTGGCACCGCCGCGCTGCATCGACACCACCTCGGCACCAGCTTCGGCGGCTACCCGGGTGAGGCCGCCGGGCATGACCCGGTAACCGTCGGCACTCGCCACAGCGAATACCCGCATGCCGATGGCGCGCGGCGCCAGTTGACCTTCTTCAGGCTGCCAGACCGGTGCCTGCGACAGTTGCGCCAGCGCCTGGGCGACATAGGCGTAGGGCCGCGCCTTGAGTCGTTCAGTCAGCTCGGCGCGCTGCGCCTCATCCAGATCGCGGCCAAACACCGGGGCAAAACTCTGCGAGGGAAAGCTGGCGCGCACCAGCAGCTCGTCGAGCTGTTCCAGAGCCTTGCCCAGCACCGGCGGCTCGCCGCACCACCAACTGGCGATAGAGGGCAGCAGCAGTTCTTCGCCCAATAATTTTTCCGCGATGGCCGGCAGAAAGCCCGGCAAGCCAGGGGATTCCAGCACGCCACTGCCGAGGGCATTGGCCACCAGCACATGGCCCTGGCGCACGGCCTCGAGCAGGCCGGGCACGCCGAGAGCCGAATCGGTGCGCAGCTCCAGCGGGTCGCAGAAATCGTCATCCAGACGGCGCAGCACCGCATGCACGCGGCGCAGGCCGGCCAGGGTTTTCAGGTAGACCTTGGCATCACGCACAGTCAGGTCGCTGCCTTCCACCAGCGGATAACCGAGCTGACGCGCCAGGTACAGGTGCTCGAAATAGCTCTCGTTAAAACGCCCCGGAGTCAGCAGCACGACAAGCGGCGTCTCGCCGCCTGCAACAGGGGCCTGGCGCGCCAGAGTGTCCTGCAGGGTGCGGAAGAAGCCGGCCAGGTATTGCACGCGCAGGTCGCGGTACAGCTCGGGAAAGGCGCGCGAGACAATCTGCCGGTTTTCCAGGGCATAACCCGCGCCAGACGGCGCCTGGGTGCGGTCGGCGGTGACCCACCAGCGGCCATCCGGGGCGCGGGCCAGGTCCACCGCATACAGGTGCAGGTAGGTACCACCAGGGGGCTGCACGCCCTGGCAGGGCCACAGGTAGTTGTTGTGGCCGAACACCAGCTCGGCGGGCAGCAGGCCATCGGCCAGCAACTGTTGCGGGCCATAGAGGTCGGCCAGCACGCTGTTCAGCAAAGTGGCACGCTGCGCCACGCCAGCGGCGATCTGCTGCCACTCTTCGGCCGGAATCAGGTTGGGCAGCAGGTCCAGCTCCCACGGCCGGTCGGCGCCATCGGGGTCGGCGTAGACGTTGTAGGTCACGCCATTTTCCTGAATCTGCCGCGCCAGCAGAGCCTGACGCTGCACCAACTGCGCCGGGCTGCTGCGCTGCAGACGCTCCAGCAACAGGCGCCAGTGCGGACGCACCTGACCGTCTGCGTCGAACAGTTCGTGGTAAGCCCCTGGCGTCAGGGGGTAGTCGGCAAGCAGGTCGGGCATGGCAGGCTCGATAAAAGGCATTTCGTATGCGCGGCTAAACCAGGCGCAAATCCAGGGTCATGGGCAGTTCATTATTGTTGATCGGGGCCAGTGTCGGGCGCTTGCCGGGGCTGTGGCCCAAACGGAAGAAGCGCGCCAGGCGCCGGCTCTCCGCCTCGTAGGCATTCACCGGCAGGCTGTCGTAGTTACGTCCGCCGGGATGGGCGACATGGTACTGGCAGCCACCCAGAGAGCGGTTCATCCAGCTGTCCACCAGGTCGAAGACCAGCGGCGCGTGCACTTCGATGGTCGGGTGCAGGCAGTTGGCCGGCTGCCAGGCGCGAAAGCGCACGCCACCGACAAATTCGCCGACCTTGCCAGTGGGCCGCAGCGGCACCGGCACGCCGTTGCAGGTCAGCACATAGCGGTCACTCGGCAGGCCGCTGAGTTTGACCTGCATGCGTTCCAGCGAGGAATCCACATAACGCACCGTACCGCCGCCACCGCCCTCTTCACCCAGCACATGCCAGGGTTCCAGGGCCTGACGCAGCTCCAGTTCGATGCCCTTGACGTTGAAGTCGCCGGATTTGGGAAAGCGGAACTCGAAGTGCGGGGCAAACCACTCGCTGTGCAGGCGATAGCCGCAGCCGTCCAGCTCCTGCAACACGTCGGCAAAATCCTGCTCGATAAAGTGTGGCAGCAGGTAACGGTCATGCAGCTCAGTGCCCCAACGCACCAGCCGCGCTGGCTGGTAGGGTTCGCGCCAGAAGCGCGCGATCAGCGCGCGAATCAGCAGCTGCTGGGCCAGGCTCATCTGCGCATGGGGCGGCATTTCAAAGGCGCGCAGCTCCAGCAGGCCGAGGCGCCCGGAGGCGGAGTCCGGCGAGTACAGCTTGTCGATGCAGAACTCGGCGCGGTGGGTGTTACCGGTCACGTCCACCAGCAGGTTGCGCAGCAGGCGGTCGACCAGCCAGGGCTGGCAGTCGCGGCCAGCCTCGGGCATTTGCGCGAAGGCGATTTCCAGCTCGTACAGCGCATCGTTGCGCGCTTCATCGATACGCGGCGCCTGTGACGTCGGGCCGATAAACAGGCCACTGAACAGGTAGGACAGCGACGGGTGGTTGTGCCAGTAGCTGATCAGGCTGCGCAGCAAATCCGGCCGGCGCAGAAACGGTGAGTCCGCTGGCGTCGCGCCGCCGAGAACAAAGTGATTACCGCCGCCGGTGCCAGTGTGACGGCCATCGATCATAAATTTCTCGCTACTCAGGCGACACTCGCGGGCCTGTTCGTAGAGAAACTCGGTGCGCTCGACCAGCTCATCCCAGCTGGCGGCCGGGTGGATATTCACCTCGATCACCCCAGGGTCCGGGGTTACGCGGAAGAATTGCAGACGCGGGTCCAGCGGCGGCTCGTAACCTTCCAGCAGCACCGGGCACTTCATCTCTGCAGCAGTGGCTTCGATGGCCGCCACCAGCTCCAGGTAATCTTCCAGGCGCACCAGCGGCGGCATAAACAGATAGAGCTTGCCGCCCCGCGGTTCGGCGCACAGCGCGGTGCGCACCACACCGGCGGCGGACTGACCCAGCAGCGGACGTTTGTTCGTGCTGGTCTGGCTGCCCGACCAGACACCGCGCGACTGCGGTTTGATCTGCGCCGCTGCTGGCAACGGGGCGAAGCGCTGGCTCGGGTCTTCCGGGGTAATGTAGGGGTAGTCGGCCTCGCTGACCCAGGGCTGAGAATCCAGCGGCAGGCGGTAGCCCATCGCCGAATCGCCCGGTATCAGCCGGCAATGCTCATCGCGCAGAAACCAGCTGCCACTCTGCCAGCCCAGCTGCTTGGCCTGCCGGGCCAGCGGCAGGATATGCCCAACGACCTTATCCAGCCCCTGCTCGAACACCTTGCGCAGCCGTTCGCGCTCCAGCGGATCGGCAAGACGCGGGTCTTCGGCGCTGACGTTGATTGGCAGCCTGCGCTCGCGCCACAGGTAGTAGAAGCGGTCCTCATAGGCCGGCACGCAGTATTTAGCGTCCACGCCCAGGCGCTCGGCGAGCAGGGTAAGAAAGTCGGCGGCCTTGGCCGCATCGACGCCGTAGTCTTTTTGTTCATCGGCATACAGCGCCGGGTTATGCCAGATCGGCTCGCCGTCACGCCGCCAGTAGGCATTCAACGACCAGCGCGGCAGCTGCTCGCCGGGGTACCACTTGCCCTGACCGAAGTGCACCAGCGCACTCGGCGCGTAATGCTCGCGCAGGCGATGAAACAGGTCGCTGGCCAGGCGGCGTTTGTTCGGCCCGAGGGCGGCGGTGTTCCACTCCGGATCATCCGGGTAGTCGAGGGCAACAAAGGTCGGCTCGCCGCCCATGGTCAGGCGCACGTCCTGCTCCTGCAGGTCCTCATCGATCTTTTGCCCGAGGTCGACAATCGCCTGCCACTGCGCCTCGCTGTAAGGCTTGCTGACCCGCGGCGCTTCCCAGATACGCTCCACCCACATCTCGTGGCTGAACTCGCACTCGCACTCATCCACACCGCCGCTGATTGGCGCCGCCGAAGACGGTTCGGGGCTGCAGGCCAGCGGAATATGGCCCTCGCCGGCGAACAGCCCGGACGTCGGATCGAGGCCGATCCAGCCGGCGCCTGGCAGATAAACCTCGCACCAGGCATGCAGATCGGTGAAGTCCACCTCGGTCCCGGAGGGGCCGTCGAGGGATTTCACATCGGCTTTCAGCTGAATCAGGTAACCGGAGACAAAACGCGCCGCCAGGCCCAGATGGCGGAACAACTGCACCAGCAGCCAGGCCGAATCGCGGCACGAACCAGAGCCTTTTTCCAGGCTTTCTTCCGGGGTTTGCACGCCCGGTTCCAGGCGAATCAGGTAGCTGATATCAGTGGCAAGACGCTGGTTCAGCGCCACCAGAAAATCCACGCTCGGCAGCGGCGTGCGCTCGATGCTGGCCAGGTATTTGGCGAACAACTTTCCGGCCGGCAGTCTGACCAGATAGGGCGCGAGCTCCAGCTGTTCGCCCTCGGTGTAGACGAAGGGGATTTTCTCGGCGTAAGGCTCAAGGAAGAAATCGAAGGGGTTGAACACCGCCATTTCGGCGACCAGATCAACCTCGATTTTCAGTTCACGGGTCTTTTCCGGAAACACCAGGCGTGCCAGGTAGTTGCCCTGGGGGTCCTGCTGCCAGTTAATAAAGTGCTCGCCCGGCTCGACCTTCAACGCGTAGGACAGCACCCGGGTACGGCTGTGCGGCGCAGGACGCAGGCGCACGACCTGCGGGCCAAGATTGACCGCGCGGTCGTAGCGATAGTGGCTGACATGGTGCAAGGCGATATGGATCGACACAGCGGGCCTCCTGCGAGCCTGGGCGATAACCCAGCAGCGCAAGACTTATGCCAGTGGCCCGCACCAGCGCTGGCGCGGCCTGGCGGTCTTAGCCGCCGCTGACGCGCACCACAACAGGGCCAGGCATGCCCCATGCCTGCGGTGGCGCACGAAAACAGGTCGCACACTGACCTCAGGGCACCACCAGCCCCTCCTACGCCTCCTGGCCTGTCCGTAGGGACAGCTCAGCAATCCCCGTCCAGGCTGGCAATCCAGTTGCGCAGCACCTCGACACCCTCGGCATGCACAGCGGAGCGGCCCAGCTCCGGCATCATGATGCTCGGGTCAACACTTTCCACACGGAACAGCAGCACCGATTTATCCGGCTGGCCGGGGTGAATATCCACCAGGCGATCACCCGAGCCTTTACCCGCCGCCACCGGCTGCTTGCACAGGCCATAGCTGATGCCGATGCCGGTGGCCGGATCAAGCAACAGCCCCGAAGTACGCCCCGGCCCTTTGGGGTTGTGGCAATGGCTGCAGTTGGCATCCAGGTAGCTGCGCGCCTGCTGCTCCAGGCTTTCGCCAGCGCGCGGCGTCGGCCATAAGGCGTTCTGCGGCACGCCCTGCAATTCGGCCGGTACCGCCTGCAAACGGCCCTGCTGCTGCCAATGCTGCAACTGATTGTGCGTGCCGTCGGCGTAGGCAAAATCCTTGTTCAGGTGCCGCGCCTTCGGCCCCAACGGATTGACGCCCTGCCCTGCGGTTTCCTCATGACAGCCAGCACACTGGTTGGCGTCCGGTACCTGATAGGCAACCGCCTGGGTTTTGCCTTCGGCATTCAGCAGGCTTAACTCGCGGCTGTCACCCGCCCATTCAAGATGGGCTTCCTGCTGCTGCTCATCCCACACATAGGGCAATGCCACCCAACCGTCTTGCTGCTTGAGCAGGATGCGCGTTTCGATCAGCTGCACCCGCGCCAACTCCAGACCGCGCTGCGGGTCACGGTCATCCTGCTCGTTCAGCAGCAGGCGGCCTTGGGCATCCTTGGGGTAGTAGAAGGTCTTGCTCAGCACCGTGCCGACCGGGTAATCGAAGTGCGCCTCGGCGTAGGTCGCCGCTGTACCCGCCGGCATCCACACGCTGCGAAGCTTGTGTGCGTAGTCGGTGAACAACGGGGTATTCAGGTCGTAGGGCAAGGCCTCGGCAACGGGCGCGATAAAACCATCGGCGCGCTGCAGCATGCCCCACTCGCTGAGTTTTTCCGGGTAGTTGTCACCCTGCGGCAGGTACAGAGGCGCCGGCTGCTGCTCGCAGCCAGCGAGGAGCAACAGCGCCCCCAATAACAGACGACGCATCAGGCCCCCTGGTCGGCGTCAGCCGAGGCCAGTTTGACCGCTGGCAGTGGCGGCAGGCTGCAACGGTAGTTGGTCATGTCAGTGCTGATGTTCTTGTAGTTGTTTGGCCCGTCGACGTTGATCATCCCCGCCTCGCCGTTATTGATGCAGATCGCCCGGTCCGCCGGCAGCTTGCCGTCCACCAGGATGTCGAGGTTGACGTAGCCGTCCCAGAGAATATCCGGCAGGCGGCCGTTCAAGCCGAACTGGCTGACCTTCAGCGCCTTCAGTTCCAGGTGATCCGGGCTTTCGCCACCGGGGCCGAAGCGGTTGCCATGGATATGAATGCCTTCCGGATAAGGGTCGAAACTCTCGGCCGTGGACAGGTCGGTATAGCCGGTACTGAAGTAGCTGCTGATGATCACGTTGGCGGTCTTGTGGTTGCCAATGTCGTTGTCGAACACCTCGACATCATCGTTGGAGTTGATCACCACACCAGAACCTGCCGGCACGCTGGCCACCGGCGTGCCCTTGTGGCCGAAATTCTTGTGGTTGTTGCCTTCGATCTTGTTACGGAACACCCGCGTCACCCGTCCGGCCTGCGGCAGGTTGGGCATGTTGAACACCAGGATGCCGCCGGTGTTACCGGTAGCGACGTTGTCATACACGTCGGCGTCGATGGTGTTCTCGATTTCAATCCCGGCGACGTTGCGCTCGGCGCGGCTGTTGCGCACCACCACGTTGCGCGACTGGCCGACATAGATACCGGCATCCGATGCGCCGATGGCCACAGCACCGTCGATCAGGGTGTTCTCGGTCTGCACCGGGTAGATGCCGTAGGCGCCATTCTCGGTGGCCGGGCCGTTGGTCCACTCGGTGCGTACACGGCGAATGATGATGTTCTTGCCGCCCACCACTTTCAGCGAATCGCCTTTGGTGTCCTCGAAGGCGATGTCTTCGATGGTGAAATCAGAGGCATCCACCAGCAGGCCTTCGGCGCCGGACTTCTGCCCTTTGAAGTTGAGGATGGTCTTGTCCATGCCCGCGCCCTTGATGGTCACGCCGCTGACTTTCAGGCTCAGGCTGCGATCAAGCTGGTAGGTGCCGGCCGGAATCTCGATCACCGTGCCAGGCTTGGCCTTGATCAGCTGGGTTTGCAGATCCTTCTGGAAATCCAGGTTGGCCACCGGGGCCGGTTCTTCACCGCAGGCGGCGAGCAGCACAGACAGGGTAAGCACGGAAAGCGGGGCAAGGCGCATGGCAATCTCCAGCGTTGTTCTTATTAAGTGGTACGATAGTACCAACTAATAGGAAAAAGCCAACCCCGCACCCGCACATACCCGCCACCCGACCAACAGCCAGCCTACGCAGAGCGTCACGCATCCGTTACCATCGCCGCACTTCCGAGATGAGATGCGGCATGTATATCTACCGATTGGTGCTGATTCTGGTGGTGGGGATCTACCTGTTCTCCCCGGCCATCATGGACTGGTGGATCGACCCCAATGGGGCCTGGTACCGCCCCTACCTGCTGTGGCTGATCCTGATAGTCGTGACCTTCATTCTTCAAAGTCAGCGTGATGCCGATGAGCTTTAACCTGTGGCAGCGCGACCTGCGTGAGCGCTCCTTACCCCTATTCGCTTCAGAGCCAACGTGATGCTGACGAGCTTTAGCCTGAGCCAGCTGATTCTGATCAGCGCCGCCTACCTGCTTATCCTGTTCGGCGTGGCCTGGATCAGTGAACACGGCCTGATTCCACGCTGGGTAATCCGTCACCCACTGACCTACACCCTGTCACTTGGCGTCTATGCCAGCGCCTGGGCCTTCTACGGCACCGTGGGGCTGGCCTATCAATACGGCTACGGTTTTCTCGCCAGTTACCTCGGGGTGTCCGGAGCGTTTCTGCTGGCGCCGGTGCTGCTCTACCCGATTCTGCGCATCACCCGTACCTACCAGCTGTCATCACTGGCCGATCTGTTTGCCTTCCGCTTTCGCAGCACCTGGGCCGGCGCCCTGAGCACCGTATTTATGCTGGTCGGCGTGTTGCCGCTGCTGGCCCTGCAGATTCAGGCGGTGGCCGACTCCATCGGCATTCTCACCCGCGAGCCGGTGCAGGAACGCGTGGCGCTGGCCTACTGCGGGTTGATCATTCTGTTCACCATCCTGTTCGGCGCGCGGCATATCGCCACCCGCGAGAAGCATGAAGGCCTGGTATTCGCCATCGCTTTCGAGTCGGTGGTCAAGCTGGTGGCGATCAGCGCCATCGGCCTGTATGCGCTGTATGGCGTGTTCGACGGCCCGCAGGATCTGCAATCCTGGCTGGTGCAAAACCAGTCGTCGCTGACCAGCCTGCACACGCCGTTGCAGGAAGGTCCGTGGCGCACCCTGCTGCTGGTGTTTTTCGCCTCGGCCATCGTCATGCCGCACATGTACCACATGACCTTTACCGAAAACCTCAACCCGCGCGCCATGGTCAGTGCCAGTTGGGGCCTGCCGTTGTTCCTGCTGCTGATGAGCCTGGCGGTGCCGCTGATCCTCTGGGCCGGGCTGAAACTGGGCGCCACCACCAACCCGGAATACTTCACCCTCGGCGTCGGCATCGCGGTCAACAGCCAGACCCTGGCGCTGATTGCCTATGTCGGCGGGCTGGCAGCCTCCAGCGGATTGATCATCGTCAGCACCCTGGCGCTGTCGGGCATGGTGCTCAACCATGTGGTGCTGCCGCTTTACCAGCCGCCGTCGGAAGGCAATATCTATCGCTGGCTGAAGTGGACGCGCCGTGCGCTGATCCTGCTGATCATCATGGCCGGTTACGGCTTCTATCTATTGCTCGGCGCCGAACAGGACCTGGCCAACCTCGGCATCGTCGCCTTCGTCGCCACCTTGCAGTTCCTCCCTGGCGTGCTCTCGGTGCTGTACTGGCCAACCGCCAACCGTAAAGGTTTTATCGCCGGGCTGCTGGCGGGGATCGGTGTGTGGGTAGTGAGCATGCTGCTGCCGATGCTCGGCAACCTGCAGGGCTTTTACCTGCCCTGGTTCAACGTCATCTATGTTCTGGATGACAGCAGTTGGCACTTGGCCGCCATTGGTTCGCTGGCCGCCAACGTGCTGGTGTTCACCCTGGTGTCGCTGTTTACCGAAGCCAGCCCGGAAGAAAAGAGCGCCGCCGAAGCCTGCGCCGTGGATAACGTGCGCCGCCCGCAACGCCGCGAACTGCTGGCCGCCTCGCCGCAGGAGTTTGCCGCGCAGCTGGCCAAACCCCTGGGAGCCAAGACCGCCCAGCATGAAGTCGAGCAAGCCCTGCGCGACCTGCATCTGCCCTTCGATGAAGGCCGCCCCTATGCCCTGCGCCGTCTGCGCGACCGCATCGAGGCCAACCTCTCAGGGCTGATGGGCCCCAGCGTGGCACAGGACATCGTCGAGACCTTCCTGCCGTATAAAGCTGGCAGCGAAACCTATGTCACCGAAGACATTCACTTTATCGAGAACCGCCTGGAGGACTACCACTCGCGCCTCACCGGCCTGGCCGCCGAACTCGACACCCTGCGCCGCTACCACCGCCAGACCCTGCAGGAATTGCCGATGGGTGTCTGCTCGCTGGCCAAGGATCAGGAGATCCTGATGTGGAACAAGGCCATGGAAGAACTCACCGAAATCCCCGCGCAGCGTGTGGTCGGCTCGCGCCTGAACACCCTGGGCGAACCCTGGCGCGGGTTGCTGGAACGATTTATCGAACTGCCCGACGAGCACTTGCACAAACAGCGCCTGGCCCTCGATGGGCAAACCCGCTGGCTCAACCTGCACAAGGCCGCCATCGACGAACCCCTGGCGCCGGGTAACAGCGGCCTGGTGCTGCTGGTTGAAGACCTCACGGAAACCCAGATGCTCGAAGACAAGCTGGTGCACTCCGAGCGCCTGGCTTCCATCGGTCGCCTGGCCGCCGGTGTGGCGCATGAGATCGGCAACCCGATCACCGGTATCGCCTGCCTGGCGCAGAACCTGCGCGAAGAGCGCGAAGGCGACCCTGAGCTTACCGAGATCAGCGAGCAGATCATCGAGCAAACCAAACGCGTTTCACGCATCGTCCAGTCGCTAATGAGCTTTGCCCACTCCGGCAGCCACCAGAACAGCGAGGAACCGGTGTGTCTGGCGCAGGTCGCCCAGGATGCCATCGCCCTGCTGGCGCTCAACCGGCGCAGCGTAGAAGTGCAGTTCTTCAATCTCTGCGACTCCGACCACTGGGTGGTGGGTGATCCGCAGCGCCTGGCACAAGTGCTGATCAACCTGCTCTCCAACGCCCGCGATGCGTCACCACCGGGCAGCGCGATCCGGGTCAAGAGCGAACGTTTCGAGCACACCGTCGACCTGATCGTCGAGGACGAAGGCAGCGGTATTCCCAAGGCGATCATCGACCGCCTGTTCGAACCCTTCTTCACCACCAAGGACCCGGGCAAAGGTACGGGGCTGGGCCTTGCACTGGTCTATTCGATCGTGGAAGAGCATTATGGACAGATAACAATCGACAGCCCGGCCGACCCCGAGCTCCAACGTGGCACCCGTATCCGGGTCAGCCTGCCGCGGCATGTCGAGGCGACGTCCATAGCGACTTAAACCAGCTACCAGCGAGCATGCCTGCCAGGACCTTTAGCCCAGCGGCATGCCCCGAGACCGTCGAGAGACCGAATTGATGCCTCATATTTTGATCGTCGAAGACGAAACCATTATCCGCTCTGCCTTGCGTCGCCTGCTGGAACGTAACCAATACGAAGTCAGCGAAGCCGGCTCGGTGCAGGAAGCGCAAGAGCGCTTCAGCATCCCCAGCTTCGACCTGATTGTCAGCGACCTGCGCCTGCCCGGCGCGCCCGGCACCGAGCTGATCAAGCTCGGCCAGGGCACCCCGGTACTGATCATGACCAGCTATGCCAGCCTGCGCTCGGCAGTCGACTCGATGAAGATGGGCGCGGTGGACTACATCGCCAAACCCTTCGACCACGACGAAATGCTCCAGGCCGTGGCGCGTATCCTGCGCGATCACCAGCAGGCCAAGAGCGCTCCAGCGCCTGCCGCCAGTGCGGCAAAAGCCAGCACCGACAAGGTGGTGGACAACAGCAACGGCGAAATCGGCATCATCGGCTCCTGCGCCGCCATGCAGGAGATGTACAGCAAGATTCGCAAGGTCGCGCCCACTGATTCCAACGTACTGATTCAAGGCGAGTCCGGCACCGGTAAGGAACTGGTCGCCCGCGCCCTGCACAACCTTTCGCGCCGAGCCAAGGCACCGCTGATTTCGGTGAACTGCGCCGCCATCCCGGAAACCCTGATCGAGTCCGAACTGTTCGGCCACGAAAAAGGTGCTTTTACCGGCGCCAGCGCCGGGCGTGCCGGCCTGGTCGAAGCCGCTGACGGCGGTACTCTGTTCCTCGATGAAATCGGCGAACTGCCGCTGGAAGCTCAGGCGCGTCTGCTGCGCGTATTGCAGGAAGGCGAGATTCGCCGGGTCGGTTCGGTGCAATCACAGAAAGTCGATGTGCGTCTGATCGCCGCGACCCACCGTGACCTGAAAACCCTGTCGAAGATCGGTCAGTTCCGTGAAGACCTGTATTACCGCCTGCACGTGATTGCGCTGAAACTACCGCCACTGCGCGAACGCGGCGCCGATGTGATCGAAATCGCCCGTGCCTTCCTGATCCGCCAGAGCAGCCGCCAGGGTCGCCTCGACCTGAGCTTTGCCAGCGACGCCGAACAGGCCATCCGCCATTACCCCTGGCCGGGCAACGTGCGCGAGCTGGAGAACGCCATCGAACGCGCGGTAATCCTCTGCGAAGGCAACAGCATCTCGGCCGAGCTGCTGGGCATCGATATCGAGCTGGATGACCTGGAAGACGACTTCACCGGCCTGCCTGCGCAAAGCGGCGGCCTGGGCCATGAGCCGAGCGAGCCGACCGAAGACCTGTCTCTGGAGGACTACTTTCAGCACTTCGTTCTGGAACACCAGGACCACATGACCGAGACCGAACTGGCGCGCAAACTCGGTATCAGCCGCAAATGTTTGTGGGAACGCCGCCAGCGCCTGGGTATCCCACGGCGCAAATCTTCGGGGGCAACCGCAGGCTAGAGCCCTGCGCATGGGTGACAGATGTGTGCGCCAGAGGTTCCACAGTCTGTTACCCATTCAACACTTAGTAACAAAAGCCGGGTCTTATGGTAACGAGAGCCCGGCTTTTTTATGCCACCTTGCCACCCCGCAAACAGCTCAAACCCTTGTTTTTAAAGGAATTACAAAAACTGGCACGGGTTCTGCTTTATTGCTGGCACAACAACAATAACAAGCACGCTCCAAACCTAATAAAAATAAGACGTACCGACTCCAGCACAATAAAAACAACAACGCGGAGGCGCAGCTAACTGATTCTTTTGGAAAGGAATTGCCTTTGGGGTTCGCCCCAAAACCAGGCCGAGAACAATAAAACTGCCCTAAGGCAGCGCCAGTACTGGTTGGGTCACGGTGTGATCATGGCAGCGTCAGCATCCAAAGCAATCCGTTTGCTCTTGATTCCCAGCTTGGGAAGTTTTCCAAAGGTCCTTGACTGGATGGAACGGGTAAATCAACAAAAACAACAAGCCCGCCATAATAATAAAAATAGAGCACGCACCAATTTGGGGGGGAGCTTCGGCTCCCCCAGTAGCTTCAAATCCCCCGCCTGCCAGCCTTTCCTGTCGTTTCCTGCATCAATCCCCGACTCAATGCTAGAATCCGCGCCATTCCTGCGGCCGGCATATACTCTGGCCAGTCATTTAGTCAAACAGTGCCTCCCATGCTGAAAAAGCTGTTCAAGTCCTTCCGTACGCCCACCCGCCGTGGCAAACACTCGCACAGCACACCTGAAGTGCTGAGCCGCAGCCAACATCCGATCGAACGCGGCGAGATCAGCCGCTACGCCATCAGTGTGGTCGAGCGCCTGCAACAGGCCGGCTACCAGGCGTATCTGGTCGGTGGCTGCGTGCGTGATCTGCTGCTGGATATCGAGCCCAAGGATTTCGACGTAGCCACCAGCGCCACGCCCGAGCAGGTGCGTGCCGAGTTCCGTAACGCGCGGGTAATCGGTCGCCGCTTCAAGTTGGTTCACGTACATTTCGGCCGGGAAATAATCGAAACAGCAACCTTCCGCGCCAACCACCCCGAAGGTGATGAAGAAGAGAACAGCAACCTGTCCTCGCGCAACGAAAGCGGGCGCATTTTGCGCGACAACGTTTACGGCACCCTCGAAGACGATGCCCAGCGCCGCGACTTCACCATCAATGCGCTGTACTACGACCCAGTCACCGAACGCATTCTCGATTACGCCAATGGCGTGCACGATATCCGCAACCACCTGATCCGCTTGATCGGCGACCCGACCCAGCGCTACCAGGAAGACCCGGTGCGCATGCTTCGCGCCGTGCGTTTTGCCGCCAAGCTGGATTTCGACATCGAAAAACACAGCGCCGCACCGATCTACAAACTGGCTCCGCTGCTCGGCGGCATCCCCGCCGCACGCCTGTTCGATGAAGTGCTCAAGCTGTTCCTCGCCGGCTACGCGGTGTACACCTACGAGCTGCTGGTCGATTACGGCCTGTTTGGCCAACTGTTCCCGGCCAGCGCCGAAGCGCTGAAACTCAACCCGGACTACACCGATCAACTGATCCGCAATGCCCTGGATAACACCGACCTGCGCATTCACCAGGGCAAGACGGTCACGCCGGCCTTCCTCCTTGCCGCTTTGCTGTGGCCTGCGCTGCCGGCCCGCGTGATCAAGCTGCAGGAGCGCGGCATGCCGCCGATCCCGGCCATGCAGGAAGCTGCTCACGAGCTGATCAGCGAACAGTGCCAGCGCATTGCTGTGCCCAAGCGCTTCACCATGCCGATCCGTGAAATCTGGGACATGCAGGAACGCCTGCCACGGCGCAGCGGCAAACGCGCCGATATGCTGCTGGAAAACCCACGCTTCCGCGCCGGTTACGACTTTCTTCTGCTGCGTGAAAGCGCCGGTGAAGAAACCGGTGGCCTGGGCGACTGGTGGACCCGCTATCAGGATGTCAGTGACAGCGAGCGACGCAATATGATCCGCGACCTCAGCAGCAAGGACGACGCACCTGGCGCGCCGCGCAAGCGCAAACGCAGCAACAGCAAGCGCAAACGTGGCCCGGCGAGCGAAAGCCCAAGCGGCCCTGCTGGCGAATAATGGAACGCGTGTATATCGGCCTGGGCAGTAACCTGGCCACCCCGCTCGCCCAACTGCGCAGCGCCCTGGCCGCCCTGGCCGCGCTGCCGCAAACGCACCTGGTTGCGCAGTCGTCCTTCTATGCCAGTGATCCGCTCGGCCCGGCGGATCAACCGCGCTACGTCAATGCCGTGGCCGCGCTGGATACCGAACTCAGCCCATTAGAGCTGCTTGATGCTCTGCAAGCCATCGAACTGGAACAGGGTCGAACGCGCAAAGCCGAGCGCTGGGGGCCACGCACCCTCGATCTGGATATCCTGCTATTCGGCGAACGCCAACTGGATGAACCACGCCTGACCGTGCCGCACTACCACATGCACGCCCGCGCCTTTGTCCTCTACCCGCTGGCTGAAATTGCCCCCGACCTGCAGCTGCCAGATGGCCGCGCGCTGACCGAGCTGCTTGATGCCTGCCCTTTTGTCGGGCTGGAACGGCTCAACGAAACCGCGCGGGTCTGAAACCGATCAATCTCGACTGCCGAGTCATGCCACTGCGCAGCGCTAACCTTGGCAGCCAGCAGGTGCATTGGCGGTAACGCCAGTAACAGGCCGGTAACACCTGCAATTGACTTCGAGCCCCCCCATCAGGACTATAGGCGTCCCGTTGCCCCGCACCGGTGCAATTCGAGGCCAATGCAGGCCAACTTGAAGCAGCACAACTGCTGACTGAACGCCTGAGTGAGGACAGTTTTCATGCCTGATGTAACCCTGACCACCCTGCAAAGCCTCAAGCAGAGCGGCGAGAAAATCGCCATGCTGACCTGCTATGACGCCACGTTCGCCCAGACGGCCTGCCAGGCCGGAGTCGATGTGCTGCTGGTGGGCGATTCCCTCGGCATGGTCTTGCAAGGCCATGACAGCACGCTGCCCGTCACTGTCGCCGAAATGGCGTACCACACCGCCAGCGTCAAACGTGGCAACCAGGGCGCGCTGATTCTCGCCGACCTGCCCTTTATGGCCTACGCCACCCTTGAGCAGGCCCTGAACAACAGCGCTGCACTGATGCAGGCCGGCGCCCATATGGTCAAGCTGGAAGGTGCCGCCTGGCTGGCTGAGCCGATTCGCCAGTTGGCCGAACGTGGCGTGCCGGTCTGCGCCCACCTGGGTTTGACCCCACAGGCAGTGAATATCCTTGGTGGTTATAAAGTGCAGGGCCGCCAGGAAGCCCAGGCCCGGCAGATGCGCGCAGACGCCATGGCGCTGGAGCAGGCCGGCGCGGCCATGCTGCTGCTCGAATGCGTGCCCAGCGAACTGGCAGCCGAAATCAGCCAGGCGGTGAAGATCCCGGTGATCGGCATCGGTGCCGGCGTGGCCACCGACGGCCAGGTGCTGGTGTTGCACGACATGCTCGGGCTGTCGCTGAGCGGCCGCACACCGAAGTTCGTAAAGAATTTCATGGCAGGCCAGAGCAGCATCCAGAACGCCATCAGCGCTTATGTCAAAGCGGTTAAAGACCAGAGCTTCCCAGCAGCCGAACACGGATTTTCTGCATGAACACAGTGAAAAGCGTGCGCGAGTTGCGCGCCGCTGTAGCCCAGGCGCGCGCCGAAGGCAAACAGATCGCCTTCGTGCCGACCATGGGCAACCTCCACGCCGGCCACGCCGCATTGGTGGAAAAAGCCGCCCAGCGCGCCGACTTCGTGGTCGCCAGCATCTTCGTCAATCCGTTGCAGTTCGGCCCCAGCGAAGACCTCGACAAATACCCGCGCACCCTGCTCGCTGACCAGGAGAAGCTGGTAGAAGCCGGCTGCCACCTGCTGTTCACCCCGGATGTCGAGGAAATGTACCCCAGTGGCATGGATGGCCAGACCCGCGTCAGCGTACCCGGGGTGTCCGAAGGCCTGTGCGGCGCCAGTCGTCCTGGGCACTTCGAAGGGGTCGCCACGGTCGTGAGCAAGCTGTTCAACATGGTGCAGCCGGACCTGGCGATTTTTGGCCAGAAGGATTTCCAGCAACTGGCAGTGATCCGCACCCTGGTGCGCGACCTGAATATGCCGATCCAGATTATCGGTGAGCCCACCGTACGCGCCGACGACGGCCTGGCCCTGTCTTCGCGCAACGGTTACCTGACTGCCGAACAACGTGCCGCAGCCCCGGTGCTGTACCGCACCCTGCGCGAGATGGCCGCCGCCATCCAGGCAGGCGAACGTGACTATGCCAGGCTGATTCATGCCGCACAGGCGCAACACAGCGCAGCTGGTTTTCGCCCAGACTACCTGGAAGTGCGTGAAGCCAACGGCTTGCGCCCTGCCACTGCCGATGATCAGCAACTGGTCATTCTGGTGGCCGCCTTTATTGGCAGCACAAGGCTGATCGACAACCTGGCATTCGAGCTCGATACTTCCGCCTGAGAACAGGCACTGACCAACCGCTGCACACACCGCCTCGGTAACCTGAGCCGGGTTCAGTGGTCTACTTGAGCAGGCTCGCCAACCGCACCTGCCAGCTACACTCCAGGCCCGGATCACTCCGGGCCTTTTTGCATGATTGATTAGCCGCACCCAGGAAAGGAACACGCACCAATGGCTTACTACCAGCAGCCGCATGATGTCACCAACCTGCCCGCCTGGCAGGCACTGCGCGAACATCGTCAGCAGATGAACGACTTCAGCATGCGCGAGGCCTTCGCCAGCGACCCGCAGCGCTTCGCGCGGTTTTCCCTGAGCGGCTGCGGGCTGCTGCTGGATTACTCGAAGAACCTGATCAACGACACGACTCTGCAACTGCTGGTGCAACTGGCCGAACAATGCCAACTGGACGAATCCATCCAGGCACTGTTCAAAGGCGAGCAGGTCAACGCCTCGGAAGGCCGCGCAGCCCTGCACACGGCCTTGCGCAGCCCGATTGGCCGCAGCCTGAAACTCGACGGCGTGGACCTGATTCCACAAGTGCACCGCGTACTCAATCAGATGACCGAGCTGGTCAGCCGCATCCACAGCGGCCTGTGGCGCGGCTACAGCGACAAGCCGATCACCGAAGTGGTGAATATCGGCATCGGCGGTTCATTCCTCGGCCCACAGCTGGTATCCGAAGCGCTGCGGCCCTTTACCCAGCGCGGCGTGCGCTGCCATTACCTGGCCAATATCGACGGCAGCGAATTCCGCGAGCTGACCGCACGCCTGAATCCGCAGACCACCTTGTTTATCGTCTCGTCGAAATCCTTCGGCACCCTGGAAACCCTGAAGAACGCCCTGGCGGCACGGGACTGGTACCTGGCCCTGGGCGGCCCGGAAGCCGAGCTGCACAAACATTTTATTGCGGTCACCAGCAACCAGAAGGCTGCCATCGAGTTCGGCATCAAGGCGGAAAATATTTTCCCGATGTGGGACTGGGTCGGCGGCCGTTATTCACTGTGGTCAGCCATCGGCTTGCCTATTGCGCTGGCCATCGGCATTTCCAACTTCAAGGAACTGCTGGCCGGTGCCTACGCCATGGACCAGCATTTCACCCAGGCACCGCTGGCGGAAAACATGCCGGTGCTGATGGCCCTGCTGGGTATCTGGTACGGCAATTTCTGGGGCGCGAAAAGCCAGGCGATTCTGCCCTACGACCACTACCTGCGTAACTTCACCAAGCACTTGCAGCAGCTCGACATGGAGTCCAACGGCAAGTCGGTGCGCCAGGACGGCAGCCCCGTGGACTTCAGTACCGGCCCAGTGATCTGGGGCGGCGTTGGCTGCAACGGCCAGCATGCCTACCACCAGTTACTGCACCAGGGCAGCCAATTGATCCCGGCGGACTTTATCGTCCCGGTCAACAGTTTCAGCCCGCTGGCCGACCACCACCAGTGGCTGTTTGCCAACTGCCTGTCGCAGAGCCAGGCCCTGATGCACGGCAAGACCCGCGAGGAAGCCGAAGCCGAGTTGCGCGCCATGGGGCTCGACGAGAGCGAAGTACAACGCCTGGCACCGCACAAGGTGATCCCCGGTAACCGCCCGAGCAATATCCTCGCGCTCAACCGCGTCGACCCGTTCAACCTCGGCGCGCTGGTGGCGCTGTATGAGCACAAGGTGTTTGTCCAAAGCGCCATCTGGGGCATCAACGCCTTCGACCAGTGGGGCGTCGAACTGGGCAAGGAGCTCGGCCAGGGCGTCTATCAACGCCTCACCGGCCAACTCGACGAGCCTGCCAGCGACGCCTCGACCCAGGGGCTGATCCAGCACTTCCGCGAGCGCCATCGCGGCTGATCGAAGCCGGCTAAGCACAAGGCCAGCACTTGAACCAAGCACCCGCTTGGTTCACCCTTACGAGCATTGCGGAACACAACAACAAGGACCCGCCATGTTCGAAATCACTCGCCACCCCGTGCCCGATGCCGTGCGCCAGCGCGCCCACCTGGATAACGACGACTACCTGCGTTTGTACCAGCAGTCGATCGAGCAACCGGAAACCTTCTGGGCCGAGCAGGCCAAGGCCTTTCTCGACTGGAGCAAACCCTGGGACAGCGTGCAGCAGGGCGACCTGCTCAGCGGCTCGGGCTCCTGGTTCAAGGGCGGGCAGCTGAACGTCAGCTACAACTGCATCGACCGCCACCTGCAGCAGCGCGGCGAGCAGATCGCGCTGATCTGGGAAGGCGACAACCCCAGCGAATCGGCGCATATCACCTACAAGAAACTGCACCACAACGTCAGTCGCCTGGCCAACGTGCTGAAAAGCCGTGGAGTGAAAAAGGGCGACCGAGTGTGCATCTACATGCCGATGATCCCCGAGGCCACCTACGCCATGCTCGCCTGCACGCGCATCGGTGCGGTGCATTCGGTGGTGTTCGGCGGTTTCTCTCCCGACGCGCTGCGTGACCGTATTCTGGATGCCGATTGCCACACGGTGATCACTGCCGATGAAGGCGTGCGCGGTGGCAAGTACGTGGCGCTCAAGGCCAATGTCGACAAGGCGCTGCAGAGCTGCCCGGCCGTCAGTACGGTGGTGGTGGTCGAGCGTACCCAGGGCGAGATCGACTGGATCGACGGCCGCGATATCTGGTATCACGAAGCCTTGCGTGAAGCCTCCGGCGATTGCCCACCGGAGCCGATGGACGCCGAGGACCCGCTGTTTATCCTCTACACCTCAGGCAGCACCGGCAAACCCAAGGGCGTGCTGCATAGCACTGGCGGCTATCTGCTGATGGCGGCGATGACCCACAAGTACGTGTTCGACTACCACGAAGGCGATATCTACTGGTGTACCGCCGACGTCGGCTGGGTCACCGGGCACAGCTATATCGTCTACGGCCCGCTGGCCAACGGTGCGACCAGCCTGATCTTCGAGGGTGTACCCAATTACCCCACCGCCTCGCGCTTCTGGCAGGTGATCGACAAGCATCAGGTAAACATCTTCTACACCGCGCCCACCGCCCTGCGCGCGCTGATGCGTGAGGGCAGCGGCCCAGTCGAATGCACCGAGCGCACCAGCCTGCGCCTGCTCGGCAGCGTCGGCGAGCCGATCAACCCAGAAGCCTGGGAGTGGTATTACAACGTGGTCGGCGAGCGCCGCTGTCCGATCGTCGACACTTGGTGGCAAACCGAAACCGGCGCCATTCTGATCACCCCACTGCCCGGCGCCACCGACCTCAAACCCGGCTCGGCGACCCGACCGTTCTTCGGCGTGCAGCCGGTGCTGCTGGATGAACAGGGCAAGGAGATTGAGGGCGCAGGCTCGGGCGTACTGGCAATCAAGGACAGCTGGCCGAGCCAGATCCGCAGCGTCTATGGCGACCATCAGCGGATGATCGACACCTATCTGAAGCCCTACCCCGGTTACTACTTCAGCGGCGACGGCGCGCGCCGCGACGAGGACGGTTACTACTGGATCACCGGCCGGGTGGATGACGTGATCAACGTCTCCGGCCACCGCATCGGCACCGCCGAAGTGGAAAGCGCCCTGGTGCTGCATGACGCCGTCGCCGAAGCCGCCGTGGTCGGTTACCCGCACGACCTCAAAGGCCAGGGCATCTATGCCTTCGTCACGCCAATGAACGGCGTGGAAATCAACGATGCACTGAAACAAGAACTGCTGGCCCTGGTTGGCAAAGAAATCGGCAGCTTCGCCAAGCCCGAACTGATCCAGTGGGCGCCTGGCTTGCCGAAGACCCGTTCGGGCAAGATCATGCGGCGCATCCTGCGCAAGATCGCCTGCAACGAGCTGGAAAACATGGGCGACACCTCGACTCTGGCCGACCCTACAGTCGTGGACGGTTTGATCGAACAGCGCCTGAACCGATAACCGCGCCAAGTGTAGGGTGGATCGCTAAAGCGCGATCCACCCTACACCTGCAAGCGAACAGCCTATTCCATGGAATTTCTGCGCCGCCGTATCGAAAGCCAAGTCCTTAGCCTGAGCGGTATCGCCCTCGGCCAGATCGACTTCGAAAAGCCCCAGGGCGACCCCGGCCTGTTCGGCCCGGACTCGGTGAGCTGGCAAGTGCATGGCGACTTCACCAGTATGCTGATTGGCGGCATCAGCGCCCTGCTTCTGCAAGCCCTGCACCCTCTAGCCTTGGCCGGGGTGTGGGATCACTCGAACTTTCGCGAAGACCTGCTCGGCCGCCTGCGCCGCACCGGGCAGTTTATCTCCGGCACCACCTACGGTTCGCGCGCCGATGCCGACTGGCTGATCGACAAGGTCAAAACCATCCACCTGAAAGTCACAGGCACCGCTCCGGATGGCCGCGCCTATGCCGCCAGTGACCCGGCACTGCTGACCTGGGTGCACGTGGCCGAGGTGCACAGCTTCCTCCAGGCCCACCTGCGTTACCGCAACCCACAACTGAGCGAGGCCGATCAGGACCGCTACTACGCGGAAATTGCGCTGATCGCCGAACGCCTGGGTGCGACCCAGGTGCCGCGCTCGCGGGCCGAAATCGCGGCCTACCTGGCAAACGTGCGCCCCGAACTGCGCTGCGACGAACGCTCGCTGGAAATCCTGCACATCCTGCTTAACGCGCCGGCACCCAGTGCGCTGGCGGCACCGGCGGCCAAGCTGCTGATGCAGGCGGGTATCGACCTGCTGCCGGCTTGGGCGCAGCAGATGCTCGGCCAGCAGATCAGCCCGGCGCGCAGCCGGGTGATCTACAACGGCGTGCATGGCCTGGCCCCCGTGCTGCGCTGGGCGGTACGCGGCGGCGCCATTCACCGTGCACGCAAACGCCTGCAGTTACCGCCACGCTGACCGGCCGGTTCGCGTGCTGGCCGTAAACAAAGCCGCTGTGCCACCATAGCGACCTTTCGCGGCCCGCCGCGCCTGTCACTTGTGAGGATCGCGTTATGCAAGACGTCGTCATCGTTGCCGCCACCCGCACCGCCATCGGCAGCTTCCAGGGTTCGCTGGCCAATATCCCGGCACCAGAACTGGGCGCAGCGGTAATCCGCCGCCTGCTGGAACAGACCGGCCTGGACGGCGCGCAGGTCGACGAAGTGATCCTTGGCCAGGTACTCACCGCTGGCAGCGGGCAGAACCCGGCACGCCAGGCAGTGATCCTCGCCGGCCTGCCGCACGCCGTACCCGCTCTGACCCTGAACAAGGTCTGCGGCTCGGGCCTGAAAGCCCTGCACCTGGGCGCTCAGGCGATCCGCTGCGGCGACGCCGAGGTGATCATCGCCGGCGGCATGGAGAACATGAGCCTGGCCCCCTACGTGATGCCCGGCGCGCGCACGGGCCTGCGCATGGGCCACGCCAAGCTGGTCGACACGATGATCACCGATGGCCTGTGGGACGCCTTCAACGACTACCACATGGGCATCACCGCCGAGAATCTGGTGGACAAGTACGGCATCAGCCGTGAAGCGCAGGACGCCTTCGCCGCCGCCTCGCAGCAGAAGGCCGTGGCCGCCATCGAAGCCGGGCGCTTTGTCGATGAAATCACCCCGATCATGATTCCCCAGCGTAAGGGCGACCCGGTGGCCTTCGCCACCGACGAGCAACCACGCGCCGGCACCACCGCAGAGTCTTTGAGCAAACTGAAACCTGCATTCAAGAAGGACGGCAGTGTCACCGCCGGCAACGCCTCCAGCCTTAACGACGGTGCTGCCGCCGTGCTGCTGATGAGCGCAGACAAGGCCAAGGCCCTCGGCCTGCCGGTGCTGGCGAAGATCGCCAGCTACGCCAACGCCGGCGTCGATCCGGCGATCATGGGCATCGGCCCGGTCTCGGCGACCAAGCGCTGCCTGGAAAAAGCTGGCTGGCAACTGACCGACCTGGACCTGATCGAAGCCAACGAAGCCTTCGCCGCCCAGGCCCTGTCGGTGGGCAAAGAGCTGAATTGGGATGCCAACAAGGTCAACGTCAACGGCGGCGCCATCGCCCTCGGCCACCCGATTGGCGGCTCTGGCTGCCGCGTGCTGGTCACCCTGCTGCACGAGATGATCAAGCGCGACGCCAAAAAAGGCCTCGCCACCCTGTGCATCGGCGGCGGTCAGGGCGTGGCATTGGCCATCGAACGGATCTGAAACTGTTGACCTTGTAAGAGGGGCTTTAGCCGCGAACCTGCTGAATCAAGCCCCTCCTACAGAAAAGCGCAGTGGTAAACTGCGCGCCTTCCTCACTCCGAGTCGCCGTGCATGCCCGCTCTCGATCAGGCGCTGCGCGCCGCCCTGCATAACCGTCACGACCTGCTAGCTGAACTGCATCAGCAAGGTACTGACTGCTATCGCCTGTTCCACGGCAGCCAGGAAGGTGCCGGCGGTCTGACCATCGACCGTTACGGCCCGCAACTGCTGGTGCAGAGTTTTCACCAGAGCCTGAGTCGCGACGAGCTGCTGCAGCTGGCCGAGCAATGCCAGGCCAGCCTTGGCGAGCAATTGCTGCTGGTATACAACGACCGCTCCCAGGGCAACTCGCGCATTGATCGCAGCGACCCGGTCTACCAGGCCGAGCCGGCTGCACTGGAAGACCTGATCGGCCATGAATGGGGCCTCAACTACCGCGTACGTGGCCGCCATGCCGGGCAGGACCCGCTGCTGTTTCTCGACCTGCGTAACGCCCGTGGCTGGGTCAAAGCGCACAGCGCCGGTAAATCCGTACTTAACCTGTTTGCCTACACCTGCGGCGTTGGTCTGAGTGCAGCGGCAGGCGGTGCACGGGAAGTGGTCAACCTGGATTTTGCCGAAGGCAACCTGGCCGTCGGCCGCGAGAATGGCGCACTCAACCCGCAGCTGGCTCCAATGCAATTTGTGCAATCGGACTATTTCCCGGCGATTCGCCAGTTGGCGGGTCTGCCGATCAATGCGCGGCGCGGGCAAAAGCTGCCGCACTATCCGCGCCTTGAACAACGTCAATTCGACCTGGTACTGCTCGATCCACCGGCCTGGGCTAAAAGTGCGTTCGGCACCGTCGACCTGCTGCGCGATTACCAGAGCCTGCTCAAGCCGGCGATCCTCGCCACCGCCGAGAACGGCGTGCTGATCTGCTGCAACAACCTGGCAAAGATCGCCCTCAGCGATTGGCGCGAGCAGGTGCTGCGCTGCGCGGAAAAACTCGGCCGCCCGGTGCGCGACTGGCAAGTGCTGCCGCCAGCCAGCGACTTCCCCTCGCAGGATGGTCAGCCACCGCTGAAAACCCTGATCCTGCAGTTCTAAGCCACTCGCAGCGTTAAGAAAATCCCCGCGCAGAGCCTCTGCGGAACTGTGCACGCGTGCCATACTCCAAGGCACTTCTCGTCGGGACAGATGACGTTCATATGCTTAAAGGAATAAAGCGCGCTTCCAGCGCCATTGCCATCGCCGTTGCTCTCTACAGCCTGCTTGGCTTTCTGATTCTGCCCGGTATCGGCCTGCGTATCGCCAATCAGCAACTGGCGCAGTACACCGCGGTACCGGCGTCCCTGCAACGTCTGCAACTCAACCCGTTCAACCTCGAAGTCAGCCTGTGGGGCCTGCAGATTGGTGAAGCCGAACAGCAGCAGATCGCCTTTGAACGGCTGTATGCCAACCTGCAACTCGACAGCTTATGGAGCGGCGTGCTGCATCTGGCCGACATCGAGCTGGACAAGCCGCACAGCGAAATTCTCTTCAGCCAGGATGGTCAGCTCAACCTGACGCAACTGTTCAAGCTACCCACCAGCCCGCAGCCGGCTGCCGAAGAGCCGGCTGGAGACCCCTTCCCACTGCGGATTGCGCGGATCAAACTGAGTGGCGGTAACGTGCACTTTCAGGATCTGCGCCCTAGCGAACCCATCGAGTTTCTCTACGACGACCTCAACCTCGAGCTGTTCAACCTCAGCACCCTGCCCGATGACAATGCCGACATGAGCCTGGTGGCCACCGGCCCTACCGGCGGGCGGATTGACTGGAGCGGGCGCATCAGCCTGGTGCCGATCAGCTCCAGCGGCAGGCTGAAAGTCACCGACGGCAAGCTTAAAGCCTTCTGGCCCTATGTACGCGATGCCGTACCGCTGGTTCTGGAAGATGGCAGCATCAACCTCAGCAGCGATTACAACCTGAACCTGGCCAAAGGCACCGAACTGTTGCTGAGCAACACCCAACTCAACCTCAGCAGCTTTGCCATCAAGAGCCCAGCGGACAAACCGCTGCTGCGCCTGGCCAGCCTGGATATCAGCGAAACCAGCATCGACCTGGCCAAGCAGCAGGTCATCGTCGGCAAGATTCGCAGCCAAGAGCTGGAAACCTGGGCCGCCCGCGAAGCCGACGGCCAGCTCGACTGGCAAAAGCTACTGGCCAGCCAGCCCGCCAAGCCAGCTCCAGCTCCAGCTCCAGCTCCAAATGAGGGTGGCGCAGGCTCCACTGCAACGACAGAACCCGAGCCGATAGCTGAGACCTCCGAGGCGCCAACTACACAGCAAGCCGCGGCACCACAAACCGCCAGCGCAGCGCTGCCTGAGGAGCCGAACAAGCCCTGGCAAGTGATCCTGCGCGATGTGCAACTGCGCGACTATCAGGTGCACCTGGCCGACCGCGCCGCCGGGCAGGACGTGAAAATCGATCTGGCACCACTCAATCTCGACCTGAGCGACTTCGACAGCCTGGGCACCTCGCCCTTCACCCTCAAGCTCGACACTGGCGTGAACAAAACCGGGCAGATCAAAGCCGCAGGCCAGGTACAACTGACCCCGACCACGGCCAAGTTGCAGGTGGCCACCCGTGATATCGACCTGCGCCTGGCGCAGGCTTATCTGAACCCCTTCGTACGCCTGGAACTGCGCAGCGGCAAGCTCGGCAGCGACCTGGCGGTTGACCTGAAAAGCGTCGAACCGCTGACCTTCAACATTGCCGGGCAGGCCGAAATCAACCAGCTGCACACCCTCGACACCCTCAAGGACCGTGATTTCCTCAAATGGCAGCAGGTGCTGGTGGAAGGTCTCGATTATCAACATGGCAAAGGCTTGGTGATAAGCCAGGTCAAGCTACAGCAGCCCTACGTACGCTTTATCATTAACGAAGACCTGACCACCAACATCAACGACCTGCTGGTGCCCCAGCCTGCCAGCAGCAAACCGGCCAATGCCGAAGCTGAAAAGCCACTTCCGATCCGCATTGGCGGAATCAGCATCAAGGACGGTTCGGCCAACTTTGCCGACTTCAGCCTGCGCCCCAACTTTGCCACCGCAATTGGCCAGCTCAATGGCCTGATCGGCACCCTGGACAACCAGAGCCCGAAAGCCGCCAGCGTGGATATCCAAGGCAAGGTCGATAAATACGCGCCTGTCAGCATCAAGGGCAAACTCACCCCGTTTGATCCGCTCAACAGCCTGGACATCGCCACCAGCTTCAAAAATGTCGAGCTGACCACGCTCACGCCCTACTCAGGCAAGTTCGCCGGTTTCCGTATTCGCAAGGGCAGACTCAACCTCGACCTGCATTACCAGATCGAGAAAGGCAACCTCAATGCCGAGAACAAGTTGCTACTGGAAGACCTGCAACTGGGCGAGAAAGTCGACAGCAAGGATGCCATGGACCTGCCGATCCGCCTGGCCGTGGCCCTGCTCAAAGACACCAAGGGCAATATCGAGATCCAGCTACCGGTACAGGGCAACCTCAATAGCCCGGAATTCAGCGTGATGCCGATTGTCTGGCAAACCCTGCGCAATCTGGTGCTGCGCGCGGCTCAGGCACCGTTCAAGTTTATCGGCGGGCTGGTCAGTGGCGGCAGTGATGTCGACCTCAGTACCGTGCGTTTCAGCGCAGGCGGCAGCGTGCTTGACGATAATGCACAGAAGACCCTGGACACACTGGCCAGCGCCCTGAAGGAGCGCCCGACCCTGCGCCTGGAGATCGAGGGCATGAGCGCGCAGAGCAGCGATGGCCCGCCACTGGCGGCCGAACGACTGGAGCGTGAATACCAGAGCACCTGGTACAAGATCCTGCAGCGCCGCGGTGACAAGGTGCCCGCAGACCCGAGCGAACTGCAAGTGGATGAGGACGATAAAGCCGTGCTGCTTGAAGGCATCTACCGCGCACGCCTGAAACAGCAGCCGCCAGCCGAGTGGGCCAACCTGGCCGATGAGGAGCGCCACGCGAAGATGCGCGAAGGCGTGCTGCAATCCTGGTCGCAAAGCGGCCTGCTGCAACGTCAGCTGGCTCAGGCGCGCGCTGCTGAGATCAAGAGCTACCTGGTTGAACGGGGCGGCCTGGCGGCCGAACGAATCTACCTGCTGGATGTCAATATGGCGCAAGCCGACGCCGATGGAAGCGTCGCCACCACCCTGCACCTGGGTAGCGAATAAGGTAGATGAAGTTGATGCGTACACGCTCCGTAATCTCGCTGCTCGCCTTGAGCGCAGCCAGCACCCTGGCGCAAGCTGAAACGCTGCGCTGCGGCAGCCAGTTGGTCAGCCTGGATGACCGCCGTTTCGAGGTGCTGCAAAAGTGCGGCGAGCCGGCTTTTCGCGACTTGGTGGGCTACTCCCTCGGCCCCAATGAACGGCGCGAATACCAGATCGAGGAATGGGTCTACGGCCCGGATAACGGCATGCTCAGCATCCTTACTTTCGAAGGCACGCGCCTGCGCGCCATCGAACGCCGTCGCAGCCGCTAACCGATGAAAGCCCTGATCAGCGTCCTGCTATTACTTGCACCAGTCTATGCCCTGGCCTCATCAACCCTACGTTGCGACAGCGGGCTGATCAGCCTCGACGACACCACCAGTGAAGTCAGCAGCAAATGCGGCGAACCGCTGAGCCGAGACTTTCTCGGCTACCGTGAAGTGCTGGATCAATACGGTTTTTATAATGAAGTCGCGGTTGAAGAGTGGTCATACGGGCCACGCAACGGCATGTACCAATTTCTGCGTTTTCAAGGCAATCGGCTGATCAAAATCGACAGCAAACGCGGCAACTAGCACAACTCATTACTTTCCCAAACCACGATAAGGACACTGCACCATGCAACGGATAGCACTCAGCCTCACTCTGCTCGCTCTGGCAACCTGCGCGCAAGCCAGTACCCTGCGCTGCGAAAAAGGTATCGCGAGTACCGGTGACCGCACCACAGAGGTCGCCAGCAAATGCGGTGAACCGATTGCCCGTGACATGCTGGGTTATACCCTGGACGCCAATGGCAATAACGAGTTCCTCGTCGAAGAGTGGGTCTATGGCCCGCGTAACGGAATGAACTACTACCTGCGCTTCGAAGGCGGCCGACTGAAGAGTGTGGAAAGCAAGCGCGGTAGCTGAGCATTTTTAGCAGCCACTAAAAAGCCCCGCTGATAAGCCAGCGGGGCTTTTTTATGCCTGATTACAGCTTATTGCTGAAATCCCGCAGCTCATCCTGAGCCTTTTCCTTGGTCCAGCCGTAACGTTCCTGCAGCTTGCCTGCCAGGTATTCGCTATGGCCCTCAGCAACATCCAGGTCATCGTCGGTCAGGTTGCCCCAACGCTCCTTGATGCGGCCATTTATCTGCTTCCACTTGCCTTTGATGATATCGGCATTCATTACGCTGTCCTCGTCGTTGAGTGGCGGCCAGACACTGTTAGCGTGCCTGGCACACATCCATGGATTACTGGGCGGTTTCCAGGGCTTCGGCGGCTACAGCCTTAACACCTTTGATCTCTCCGGCCTTGGCGATCGCCAGGTCACGCTCAGCCGAGCTGGCCACAACACCGGACAGTGCCACTACCCCCTGATTAGTCTCGACCTTGATGTCGAGGCCGCTCAGGTTGCTATCGGCCAGAAAGGTCGATTTCACTTTGCTGGTGATCCAGGTATCGGAAACCGCAGCTTCGGCCTTATCCATCGTTTCACTGGCAGCCAGCATCAGTGGCTGAGCGTTAGGAACACCGGCAGCCAGAGCCGGTCCGGCGAGCAGTACACTCAGAGCGGTGGCGGTCATGGCGGTTACAGCAAAATGCTTGATTGGCGTTTTCATGGGTAGAGCCTCCTGTGTTTACTGAACAATCTGCAAGCCACTACGAGCTGCAGCCTCCCCAGTACTATCGCAAGCGCTGTGCCAACCCGATAAATTTAATTTTATTTATAAATATCAATAACTTACAAACAAATCAGAACAGCGTGATTCGTGCAATCTGCATGTTCGCCCGTACCACGCAAGGCATATTGCACGACACCTGTGGTCGCACAGCAGCATGGTCGCCCGGAGCTTTTTGCCTGCAAAAAAAGAGGGCCCCTGAGGGCCCTCTTTATGCAGCGCAAAGCAACTCAGCGATTAAACGCCTGAAGCCTTGGCAGCAGCAACGTCCTTGATGGACAGCTTGATACGGCCGCGGTTGTCCACATCCAGTACCAGTACTTCAACTTCCTGACCTTCTTTGAGCACGTCGGTGACCTTCTCTACGCGCGCATCGCTGAGCATGGAGATATGCACCAGACCGTCCTTGCCCGGCAGAATGTTGACGAAGGCGCCGAAGTCGACGATGCGCTCGACCTTGCCAACGTAGATCTTGCCGATCTCGGCTTCCGCGGTGATACCCAGAACGCGCTGACGCGCTGCTTCTGCAGCTTCCTTGGTTTCGCCGAAGATCTTGATCGAGCCGTCGTCTTCGATGTCGATCGAAGCCTTGGTTTCTTCGCAGATGGCACGGATGGTCGCGCCACCTTTGCCGATCACGTCGCGAATCTTGTCCTGGTCGATCTTCATGGCGATCATGGTCGGTGCGTTGGCCGACAGTTCGCTGCGGGACTGAGCAATGACCTGGTTCATCTGGCCGAGGATATTCAGGCGCGCTTCCAGGGCCTGCCCCAGTGCGATTTCCATGATTTCTTCGGTGATGCCCTGGATCTTGATGTCCATCTGCAGCGCGGTCACGCCATTGGCGGTACCGGCCACTTTGAAGTCCATGTCGCCCAGGTGGTCTTCGTCACCGAGGATGTCGGTCAGAACAGCGAATTTCTCGCCTTCTTTAACCAGACCCATGGCGATACCGGCAACCGGTGCCTTCATCGGTACACCAGCGTCCATCAGGGCCAGGGAAGCACCGCAAACGGAAGCCATCGAGGACGAACCGTTGGATTCGGTGATTTCCGACACCACGCGGATGGTGTACGGGAACACGTCGGCGGCCGGCAGCATGGCCTGCACCGAACGACGGGCCAGACGACCGTGACCGATTTCGCGGCGGCCGGTGGCGCCCATGCGACCACACTCACCGACCGAGTACGGCGGGAAGTTGTAGTGCAGCATGAAGGGGTCTTTCTTCTCGCCTTCCAGGGTGTCGAGCAGTTGCGCATCACGGGCGGTACCGAGGGTGGCAACCACCAGGGCCTGAGTTTCACCACGGGTGAACAGCGCCGAACCGTGGGTCTTGTCCAATACACCGACTTCGATGTTCAGGCCGCGCACGGTACGGGTGTCACGGCCATCGATACGCGGTTTGCCGTTGACGATGTTCTCGCGCACGGTGCGGTATTCGATTTCGCCGAAGGCATCTTTGACTTCGCCAGCGGAAGGCTGACCTTCTTCACCGGAGAACTTGGCCACGACCTGATCTTTCAGCTCGCCCAGACGCGCATAGCGGTCCTGCTTGATGATGATGGTGTAGGCCTTGGAGATTTCCTCACCAAACTCACTGCGGATAGCATTGAGCAGCGCAGTGTTTTCCGCTTTCGGCTGCCAGTCCCAGGTCGGCTTGGCGGCTTCGGCAGCCAGCTCGCTGACAGCCTGGATAACGGCCTGGAATTCGTCGTGGGCGAACAGTACAGCGCCCAGCATCTGGTCTTCGGTCAGTTCTTTGGCTTCCGATTCAACCATCAGCACGGCGTCTTTCGTACCGGCCACGACCATGTCCAGACTGGAAGCCTTGAGCTGCTCGTAGGTCGGGTTCAGCAGGTAGCCGGTTTCCGGGTGGAAGGCTACACGTGCGGCACCGATCGGGCCGTTGAACGGGATACCGGAGATGGCCAGCGCAGCCGAGGTGCCGATCATCGCAGCGATGTCCGGATCAGTCTTCTTGCTGGTGGAAACCACGGTGCAGATGACCTGCACTTCGTTCTGGAAACCTTCCGGGAACAGCGGGCGGATCGGACGGTCGATCAGGCGCGAAGTCAGGGTTTCTTTTTCGCTCGGGCGCGCTTCACGCTTGAAGAAGCCGCCAGGGATCTTGCCGGCTGCGTAGGTTTTTTCCTGGTAGTGCACGGACAGCGGGAAAAAGCCTTTGCTTGGGTCGGCAGTTTTTGCACCGGTGACAGCAACCAGTACGGTGACGTCATCGTCAACGGTGACCAGTACTGCGCCGGAGGCTTGACGGGCGATGCGGCCCGTTTCGAGGGTAACGGTCGATTGACCGAACTGGAACTTCTTGATTACCGGGTTCACGGTGTTTTCCTTCTCTTTGTTGCCCTTGGGGAAAGCGTTTCTTGCAGCCGTTGCTCAGCATGTGAACAGACGGGTCTTACAGAATGAGTGGGCGGTTACGGGAATCGGACCCGCTATCGTCCAAAACAGCCAAAGCAGAAAAGCAAAAGCTGGAAGCAGGGTAAACCCCACTTCCAGCTTCGGCAGTCAGCTACGCGTAAGCATTGCTTAGCGACGCAGACCCAGGCGACCGATCAGGGCGCTGTAACGACTGGTGTCTTTACCCTTCAGGTAGTCCAGCAGCTTACGACGCTGGTTAACCATACGGATCAGACCACGACGGCTGTGGTGATCTTTACCGTTGGCCTTGAAGTGGCCTTGCAGCTTGTTGATGTTGGCGGACAGCAGTGCAACTTGCACTTCCGGGCTACCGGTGTCGCCTTCAGCTTGCTTGTAGTCGTTAACGATCTGGGCTTTTTCTTCAACGCTGAGTGCCATGGGGCAATCCTCTCAGTTAGGCAACTGCCGAAACAGTCGCAATAGGCCGGGAATCGCTTCCCGTGTTTTTAAAATGAGGTATGACCGCGCCTATTAACAGCCACCCTCGATACACGCAGACCAGAGCCGAAACCCCCTGCCTGCGCTACGGTCTTACTGACCGAATCCAGCACCACAGGCCCGAAGCCTGCAGCAGCAACCCAGGCTAGGCCTTGGTTGAAATCAATCGACGCGGCGCAATACGCCCGTCTTCGCTCACTTCACCAATACCGATAAAGCGACCGTTGTGATCTTGCACCCGAACCATGCCGAACTTCGGCGCTTCCGGGGCGCGTACCGGCTGACCTTGCAGCCAGTAGAACGAACTGTGCTCGGAAAACTGCAGCAACGGCCAATGTTGCAAGCCGCTGTCGACCGGCTGTAGAAACTGATCAACCGCTTCGTTGCCACCTTCAGCGTGCACCCGCTCCAGCTCTTCGAGCGTTACGGTGCGGCTCAGATCGAAGGGACCCGCTTTGGTTCTACGCAACTCTGCAACGTGTGCACCGCAACCCAACAGGTGGCCAATGTCCTCGACCAGGGTGCGAATATAGGTGCCTTTGCTGCAGTCAACCGCCAGGCGCGCTTGCTCCGCCTCGCAGTCCAGTAATTCCAGGCGCGCAATAGTAACAGAACGCGGCTCGCGCTCCACTACTTCGCCAGCACGGGCAAGCTTGTAAAGCGGTTGGCCATCACGCTTGAGCGCCGAGTACATCGGCGGTATCTGGCTGATTTCGCCACGAAATTGCGGCAGCAGCGCTTCGATATCGGCGCGACCAACGGTCACCGGACGACGCTCCAGCACTTCGCCTTCAGCATCGGCGGTGGTAGTGGTGATGCCCAATTGCATCAGGGTCTCATAGCCCTTGTCAGCATCCAGCAGGTACTGGGAGAACTTGGTCGCTTCACCGAAGCACAGCGGCAGCACGCCGGTGGCCAGCGGATCAAGGCTACCGGTGTGCCCGGCCTTCTCGGCATTGAGCAACCAGCGCACCTTCTGCAATGCGGCGTTGGAGCTAAAGCCCTTGGGCTTATCCAGCAGAATGATGCCGTCGACGGCACGACGAATACGTTTGACCTGAGCCACGCGCTTACTCCTTGGCCTCGGTGGGTGCATCGTCATGCTGACGGTCTTCGCTGACGGCACGCTCGATCAGTGCCGACAGCTGCGCACCGCGAATCACGCTCTCGTCATAGTGGAAGCGCAGGTGCGGTACGCTGCGCAGCTTCATTGCGCGACCCAACTGCATGCGCAGAAAGCCGCTGGCATCGTTGAGCACCTTGATGCTCTGCGCCACGCTGTCCACGCCTTCCTGCGGCTCACCACCCATAACGGTGACGTACACCTTGGCATGGCTGGAGTCACGGCTGACGTCCACAGCGGTGATGGTCACCAGACCACCCAGGCGCGGGTCTTTGACTTCCATGCGGATCAACTGCGCCAACTCGCGCTGTATCTGGTCGCCGATGCGCTGAGCCCGGCTGAATTCTTTGGCCATTTCTACTACCTTCACTCGCCACGCTGCCGCAAAAAGCAGCGGACCTAAAAGCGGCAAACGCCCGGCCGCGCAAAAGCGGGGCCGGGCGCTGCATGTTGCGACTCGTGCTTACAGGCTACGAGCCACTTGGACTTTCTCGAACACTTCGATCTTGTCGCCGACCTTAACGTCGTTGTAGCTCTTCACGCCGATACCGCACTCCATGCCATTACGCACTTCGGAAGCATCGTCTTTGAAGCGGCGCAGGGATTCCAGCTCGCCTTCGAAGATCACCACGTCGTCGCGCAGTACGCGGATCGGGCGGTTACGGTAAACCGTACCCTCGACCACCATACAACCGGCAATCGCACCGAACTTCGGCGAACGGAACACGTCACGCACTTCGGCAATACCCAGGATGTTCTCGCGAACATCGCTGCCGAGCATGCCGGTCAGGGCTTTCTTGACGTCTTCGATGATGTCGTAGATCACGTTGTAGTAACGCATATCCAGACCTTCCTGCTCGACGATCTTGCGCGCGCCAGCATCGGCACGCACGTTGAAGCCGAACAGTACAGCGTTGGAGGCCAGCGCCAGGTTGGCATCGGATTCGGTGATACCACCGACGCCGCCACCGACCACACGCACTTGCACTTCATCGTTACCCAGACCGCTGAGCGAGCCTTGCAGCGCTTCCAGCGAACCACGGACGTCGGATTTGAGGACGATGTTGAGCGTCTTCTTCTCTTCCTGGCCCATGTTCTCGAAGATGTTTTCCAGCTTGCCGGCGTGCGCACGGGCCAGTTTCACTTCGCGGAACTTGCCTTGACGGAACAGTGCGACTTCACGGGCTTTCTTCTCGTCAGCCAGCACGCTCATGTCGTCGCCAGCATCTGGAGTGCCGTCCAGGCCGAGAATCTCGACCGGGATCGACGGGCCCGCTTCTTTGATCGGCTTGCCGTTCTCGTCGAGCATGGCGCGGATACGGCCGTAGTTCGAGCCGATCAGCACCATGTCGCCTTGACGCAGGGTACCGTCCTGAACCAGTACGGTCGCTACCGGGCCACGGCCCTTGTCGAGACGCGATTCAACCACCACACCACGGCCAGGAGCCGACGGCGTCGCTTTCAGTTCGAGGATCTCAGCCTGCAGCAGTACGGCTTCGAGCAGCTCGTCGACGCCGGTACCGACTTTCGCCGACACAGGTACGAACGGCGTATCACCGCCCCACTCTTCCGAGGTCACGTTGTGTACCGACAGTTCACTACGGATGCGATCAAGGTCAGCACCCGGCTTGTCAATCTTGTTCACTGCCACCACCAGCGGCACGCCAGCTGCCTGGGCATGCTGAACGGCTTCAATGGTCTGCGGCATCACGCCGTCGTCGGCAGCAACCACCAGAATCACGATATCGGTGGCCTTGGCACCACGGGCACGCATGGCGGTAAACGCGGCGTGGCCTGGGGTATCGAGGAAGGTGACCATGCCGCGCTCGGTTTCTACGTGGTAGGCACCGATGTGCTGGGTAATGCCACCGGCTTCACCAGCCGCCACCTTGGCGCGACGAATGTAGTCGAGCAGCGAAGTCTTACCGTGGTCAACGTGACCCATTACGGTCACAACCGGCGCACGGGCAAAGGTCTCGCCTTCGAACTTCAGCGACTCTGCCAGGGAGTCTTCCAGTGCTGTATCGCTGATCAGGGTGACCTTGTGGCCGAGCTCTTCAGCAACCAGCTGAGCAGTTTCCTGGTCCAGCACCTGGTTGATGGTCGCTGGGGTACCCAGTTTGAACATGAACTTGATGATTTCAGCGGCCTTGACCGACATCTGCTGAGCGAGATCGCCCACAGTGATGGTTTCGCCGATCTTCACGTCACGCACGATTGGCCCAGTCGGGCTCTGGAAACCGTGCTGGTTACGTTTCTTCAGCTTGGCCTTGCCACGACCGCCGCGACGGAAGCCATCGCTTTCCTCATCAATGGTACGCGGAGCAACGCGCGGTGCCGGCGCCTTCTCTTTGACGGTCGGACGATGCTGGGTGGTCTTGCGCTCACCACCACGACGGTCGGCATCATCATTACGCGCCTTGTCGGGACGACGTGGCTCGTCTTTTTTGCGTTCTTCGACAACCGGCGCAGCAACCACTGGCAGCTCGATTTCGACAACCGGAGCAGCTTCAACAGGCGCCTCAACAGCAGCAGGCGCTGCGGCCGCACGCTGCGCGTCCTCAGCAGCGCGCTGCTTGGCTTCTTCTTCCGCCTTCAGGCGCGCCGCTTCAGCAACAGCACGCTGCTCAGCCAGTTCACGCTGCTTCTCTGCTTCAATTTCTTCGGCGCTGCGCTTAACGAAGGTTTTCTTCTTACGCACTTCAACGCTGATGGTTTTGCTACCGGCAACACGCAGGGTGCTGGTGGTTTTGCGCTGCAAGGTGATCTTGCGCGGCTCTTCCACTTTCTCGCCGTGACTGCTCTTGAGATAAGCCAACAGGGCTTGCTTCTCACTGTCGGTTACTGCTTGCTCGGCGCTTTTGTGCGGCAAACCAGCCTCACTCATTTGCTGCAGCAGGCGTTCAACCGGCGTATTGACCACTTGGGCCAGTTCTTTAACCGTGACTTGCGTCATGCATTTCTCTCCTCAGGCCGCAACTGCTTACTCGAACCAATGGGCTCGGGCGGCCATGATCAACTTGCCGGCTCGCTCAGCGTCGATACCGTCGATGTCGAGCAGGTCATCAATCGACTGCTCGGCCAGGTCTTCGCGGTTAATAACGCCGCGCACTGCCAGTTCATGCGCAAGCGCCTTATCCATCCCCTCAAGCGAGAGCAAGTCTTCGGCTGGGTGGGCATCTGCCAGCTTTTCCTCGTTGGCAATGGCTTTGGTCAGCAGGCGATCTTTGGCGCGAGCGCGGAGCTCGTTGACGATATCCTCGTCGAAGCCATCGATGCTGAGCATCTCTTCCATCGGTACGTAGGCAATTTCTTCAAGGCTGGTGAAGCCCTCTTCGACCAACACCTGGGCCAGTTCTTCGTCGACTTCCAGCTCGTCGATAAAGCGCTGCAGGATGTCGCCTGTTTCCGCCTGCTGTTTGGCCTGAATGTCCGCCTCGGTCATTACGTTGAGGGTCCAACCAGTCAGCTGACTGGCCAGACGCACGTTCTGACCGCCACGGCCAATGGCTTGAGCAAGGTTGTCTGCACCAACGGCGATATCCATGGCATGGGCATCTTCGTCGACAATGATGGCGGCCACTTCGGCTGGCGACATGGCGTTGATCACGAACTGCGCGGGGTTGTCGTCCCACAGCACGATATCGACACGCTCACCGGCCAACTCGCCGGATACCGCCTGCACGCGCGAACCACGCATGCCGATACAGGCACCTTGCGGATCGATACGTTTGTCTTTGGAACGCACGGCCAGTTTGGCGCGCGAACCTGGGTCGCGGGATGCGCCCATGACTTCGATCAGTTCTTCAGCGATTTCCGGCACTTCGATGCGGAACAGTTCGATCAGCATTTCCGGCGCAGTGCGCGACAGAATCAGCTGCGGGCCGCGGTTCTCGGTACGAATTTCCTTGAGCAGTGCGCGCAGACGCACACCGACGCGGAAGGTTTCGCGAGAGATGATGTCTTCACGAGCCAGCATTGCTTCAGCATTGTTACCCAGGTCAACGATGACGCTGTCGCGGGTCACTTTCTTCACGGTGCCGGAGATGATTTCACCCAGACGCTCGCGATAGGCCTCGACCACCTGAGCACGCTCAGCTTCGCGAACCTTCTGCACAATCACTTGCTTGGCGGTTTGCGCAGCAATGCGGCCGAATTCGATGGATTCGATCTTCTCTTCCAGCACATCGCCGACTTTGGCGTTGGCTTCGACTGCACGCGGCATGTCTGTGGTGACCTGATGCGCAGGATCATCAAAGTCACTTTCTTCCACCACCGTCCAGCAGCGGAAAGTTTCGTAGCTTCCGTTGTGGCGGTTGATCACCACACGCAACTCGACTTCGTCCTCAAAACGCTTTTTGGTAGCAGTGGCCAAAGCCAGCTCCAGCGCTTCAAAAATTACGCCCGCCGGTACGCCCTTTTCGTTGGACACCGACTCAACAACCAGCAGTACTTCTTTGCTCATCGTACGCCTCGCCTTTCGCAATCCATTGGATCCGCGCTATCCGCGCCACTTGCGCGGGACCCGCGTCTCAATCAAATCTGGGGATAATGTTGGCCTTGTCGATCATGTCGATCGGCAACAGGAACTCGTGGTCATCCACCTGCACCACCACATCCTGCTCTTCCACACCGCGCAGAAGGCCCTGGAAGTTGCGTCGCCCTTCAAAAGGCGAACGCAGCTTGATCTTGACCTGCTCACCAACATGACTGGCGAACTGTTCGAGGGTGAACAGTGGCCGATCCATGCCTGGCGATGACACCTCAAGGGTGTACTCGGCGCTGATCGGGTCCTCTACATCGAGCACACCGCTGATCTGCCGACTGACAATTTCACAGTCTTCGATCACCACGCCGTCAGGCTGCTTATCAATATAAATTCGCAGCAGAGAATGCCGCCCTTGTGACAGGAACTCGACACCCCAACATTGGTAGCCGAGAGCCTCGACTACCGGGGCCACCAAGGCCTGCAACTGTTCTAGCTTGCTCGACACCTGAACCCCTCGCGCATGCTGTAAAAATAAAAAATGGGCGAATCGCCCATCATCAAACCGCCCTCTAAAGGCCGGCAAAGCTGTCGCCCAGCTAGCAAAAAGCCCCTTAAAAGGGGCTCCTCTGCAACTCAATGCGGGGGCCGGTTTCACCCGACCAGCAACGGATTCATCATCCGAGGAGCGACCTTACTGCTCAATCCCACATCAAAGCTGGGGCCGGATTATACGACCGAACCCCAAGCAGGGTCAATCGACACTCCAGCAACAAAAAGGCCCGCTTCGAGCGGGCCTTTCTGAAAATTGGTACCGAGGAGGGGACTCGAACCCCTACAGCCTATGGCCACTACCACCTCAAGGTAGCGTGTCTACCAATTCCACCACCTCGGCAAAATCGTTTGTTGCGTAACGCGCTTTGCTACTTACTGCCGCTCAGGAGCCTGAGGTACGTCTGCCGCTTCATTAGCCGGCTTAGCTGCATCCAGAACAGGTACATCTTCAACAGCTGGCTTAGCCTGCTGTACTTCCAAGACTGCTGGATCAGGCAAACCAACCTGAGCCATACCATCAGCTTTGTCTTTAGCAAAGAACGCTAAGCCCAAGCTAGTCATGAAAAAAGCGGTGGCGAGTATAGCAGTAACTCGACTCAAAAAGGTAGAGGAACCTTGGCTTCCAAATACAGTTGCCGAAGCGCCCGAACCAAAAGACGCACCCGCGTCGGCACCCTTGCCTTGCTGCAGTAAAACCAGCGCAACAACACCAATGGCACCCAGCAGATGAAGAACAACGATAACTGTTTCCAGCATTTTCTCAGCTTCCTGCGGCGCGACAAATCGCACCGAACTCATCCGCATTCAGAGAGGCTCCACCCACAAGCCCCCCATCGATATCCGGCATACCGAACAACTCGGCAGCACTGGCGGCCTTAACACTGCCACCATAAAGAATTCTTACTTTTCCAGCCAACACAGCATTTTTCGCCGCCAACTGCGCGCGAATCGCCGCATGAACTTCCTGAGCTTGCTCAGGCGACGCAGTCAATCCGGTGCCTATCGCCCAAACCGGCTCATAAGCAATGACCGCATCGGCAAACACATCAACACCCAGACTGTCAGTCACCGCAGCCAACTGCGCCACAACCACATCAAGGGTTTGACCCGCCTCACGCTCAGCCAGGGTTTCCCCCACACAAAGCACAGGCAACAGCCCAGCAGATTGCGCCGCAGCAAACTTGCGCGTCACAACCTCATCACCCTCAGCCAACAACGACCTGCGCTCAGAGTGACCAATCAACACCATCGAGCAACGCGCATCCGCCAATTGGCTTGCTGCCACCTCACCCGTCAAAGCACCTTGCTGCGCTTCAGTCGCACAATCTTGCGCACCGACCGCAACAACCTTGCCCACCAGACCATCAACAACCTGGGCTATATGCAGACAAGAGGGAAAAACTGCAACATCTACACCAGCAGGCAAAGCCTGCTGGTTGAGACCGTTGATCAGCTCTGCGACGCTGGCGCGGGTACCGTGCATTTTCCAGTTACCAGCAACCATTGGGCGACGCATGCTTTACCTCGTCGGTCAAAGAGGGCGCAGATGTTACCCAACAGCTTACCGACTGGCAAGCCGAATCAAGCACATACATCAGCAACAATTTTAGCTAATTCATCGGCATAGCCGCGAACCAGGCTTTCATCATCACCCTCAACCATGACACGCACCAAGGGCTCGGTACCCGATTTACGCAACAACACACGACCACGCCCCGCCATCTGCTCGGTCACCCGGGCACTGGCTTCCCGCACGACAGGATGCTCCAGCGGATCGACGCCCCCAGCAAAACGCACGTTCACCAGCACCTGCGGGCACTTTTGCATACCCAGCCGCGCCTCACCCAGCGTCTGCCCACGACGCTTGAGCGCCATCAGCACCTGCAACGCAGCGATGATCGCATCACCCGTGGTGGTGTGCTGCAGACACAACAGATGCCCGGAGTTTTCGCCGCCCAGTTGCCAATTACGCGCCAGCAGTTCGGCGATCACATAACGATCACCGACCTTGGCCCGAGCAAAGGGAATGCCCAGATCAGCCAGGGCCAGCTCGAGCCCCAGATTACTCATCAGCGTGCCGACCACACCGCCTTGCAGCTTGCCGCGCTCCAGCAAATCGCGAGCAATGATGAACAACAACTCATCGCCATCCACCAGCGCGCCAGAGTGATCGACCATCAACACGCGATCCGCATCGCCATCGAAAGCGATGCCCAGATCAGCCTGCTGCGCCAGAACCTCAGCCTGCAGTGCTTCGATATGCGTCGAGCCACAGTTGTCATTGATATTCAGGCCGTTCGGCTGCGCCGACAGCACAGTGACATGCGCACCCAACTCGCGGAATACGCTTGGCGCCACCTTGTACGCGGCACCATGAGCGCAATCGATGACGATCTTCAGCCCGGCAAAGTCGGTGCTACTTGGCACACTGCTCTTGCAGAATTCGATATAGCGCCCAGCGGCATCGTTGATTCGTGAGACCTTGCCCAACTGCTCGGACTCGACCACGGTCATCGGCTGATCCAGCAACTCTTCGATCATCAGCTCGATTTCATCTGGCAACTTGGTGCCCTGCCCCGAGAAGAACTTGATGCCATTGTCATAGTGCGGGTTGTGCGAAGCACTGATGACGATCCCCGCCTCGGCATGAAAGGTGCGAGTCAGGTAGGCGATGGCTGGCGTTGGCATAGGCCCCAGCAACATCACATCAGCACCCGCCGCAGACAGACCCGCCTCAAGAGCCGACTCAAACATATAGCCGGAAATACGCGTGTCTTTACCGATCAGGATGCGGCACTTGCCTTGCTTGCGGAATGCCATACCAGCCGCCCAGCCGAGCTTGAGCATAAAATCCGGCGTGATCGGGAAATCACCCACTCTCCCACGAATCCCGTCAGTACCAAAATATTTTCTAGCCATCCCGCCAATCCCTCTAACTTATTCTGCCGCTTCAACTGCGGCGATCATGCGCACCACATCAACCGTTTCCGCCACATCATGCACGCGCAGGATGTGGGCTCCCTTACTGACAGCCAAAGCAGCCAGCGCCAGACTGCCATATAAGCGCTCGCCAACTTCATGACCCAAGACTCTGCCAATCATGCTTTTACGCGAAGCCCCTACCAGCAGAGGACGGCCCAGCGCATGCAAAGTCTTGAGATGCTTGAATAACGACAGGTTGTGCGCCAGGGTTTTCGCAAAGCCAAAACCCGGATCAAGAATAATCCGCTCAGCAACAATCCCCGCCGCAGCACAGGCAGCCATGCGTTCAAGCAGAAAATCACGCACTTCAACCACCACATCAGCGTACTGAGGGCCCTGCTGCATGGTGCTCGGCTCACCGCGCATATGCATCAGGCACACCGGTAAACCCGTATCGGCCGCCGCATCCAGAGCACCATCGCGCTGTAACGAACGCACATCATTGATAAGACCCGCCCCCAGACGGGCTGTTTCCCGCATGACAGCTGGCGTCGAGGTATCCACCGAGATAATCACATCCAGTTCGGCAGCAATGGCCTCAACAATCGGCGCAACCCGCTCCAACTCCTCAACCGGAGAAACCGCACGCGCGCCCGGACGGGTCGACTCGCCACCGACATCAATCAGCGTCGCACCAGCCCGCAGCATTGCCTCAGCATGGCGCAATGCTGCGTCGCGCTGACCGTAGCGCCCACCATCGGAGAAAGAATCAGGGGTTACGTTGAGGATGCCCATCACTTGCGGACGGGTTAAATCAAGAAACCGGCTGCCACAGGGCAGCCGGTCAAAGGTAGGCACAACAGACATGAAGAACCTTAATGCTCAGCGGCAGGGCCACCAATGGGCTTTTCCGCAGACTCGACGATCTCAATAGGCGCAGTCGGCGTGCCGTTATTGTCGCCCCCCCCCTGCCAGCCTTTCGGCTCACGTGGCGCCAGACCATTCATGATGTCGTCGATCTGCTCAGCATCAATGGTCTCGTACTTCATCAGCGCTTCAGCCATGGCATCAAGCTTGTCACGATTTTCCACCAGCAACTTCTTCGCAGTGGCGTAGCACTCGTCAATGATGCGGCGAACTTCCTCATCGATCAGCTTGGCCGTCTCACCAGAAACGTTGCTGGCCTGGCTGCCCATGCTGCGACCGAGGAAAACTTCACCCTCTTCTTCGGCATACATCAGCGGCCCAAGTTTTTCCGACAAGCCCCACTTGGTGACCATGTTCTTGGCCAATTGGGTGGCGCGCATGATGTCATTGGACGCACCGGTGGTAACACCATCGAAACCCAAGGTCATCTCTTCGGCAATCCGCCCACCGAACAACGAGCAGATCTGACTGGTCAGTGCACGCTTGCTCAGGCTGTAACGGTCTTCTTCAGGCAGGAACATGGTCACGCCCAGGGCACGACCACGCGGAATGATCGATACCTTGTAAACCGGGTCGTGCTCGGGCACCAGACGACCGACGATGGCATGGCCAGCCTCGTGGAACGCGGTGTTGAGCTTCTCCTTGTCAGACATGACCATGGTTTTGCGCTCGGCACCCATCATGATCTTGTCTTTAGCCAGCTCGAACTCCTTCATCTCGACCAGACGCTTACCAGCACGCGCAGCGAACAGTGAGGCCTCGTTAACCAGGTTGGCCAGATCAGCACCGGAAAAACCGGGAGTACCGCGCGCAATCACCGCTGGAGCAACGTCTTCGCCCATCGGCACTTTGCGCATGTGCACTTTCAGAATCTGCTCACGACCACGGATATCCGGCAGACCGACCACGACCTGACGGTCGAAACGACCTGGGCGCAACAAGGCAGGGTCAAGCACATCAGGACGGTTGGTGGCGGCAATCACGATGATGCCGTCATTCATTTCAAAGCCGTCCATCTCTACCAGCAACTGGTTGAGGGTCTGCTCGCGCTCATCGTGACCACCACCCATGCCAGCACCACGATGGCGACCAACGGCGTCAATCTCATCGATAAAGATGATGCACGGCGCATGCTTCTTGGCCTGATCAAACATATCGCGGACGCGGCTGGCGCCAACACCGACAAACATTTCAACGAAGTCGGAACCAGAAATGGTGAAGAACGGCACCTTGGCTTCGCCAGCAACCGCTTTGGCCAACAGTGTTTTACCGGTACCAGGCGAGCCCACCATCAGCACGCCACGGGGGATACGACCACCCAGGCGCTGGAACTTGCCCGGATCGCGGAGAAATTCAACCAGCTCGCTGACTTCTTCCTTGGCTTCGTCGCAACCGGCGACATCTGCGAAGGTGGTCTTGACCTGATCTTCGGACAGCAGGCGCGCCTTGGACTTACCGAAGCTCATCGGCCCGCCCTTACCACCGGCGCCGCCCTGCATCTGGCGCATGAAGAACATAAACACGGCGATGATCACCAGAATCGGGAAGCTGGCCACCAGCAACTGAGTCCAGATGCTCTGCTGCTCAGGCTGCTTGCCGACGATCTCGACGTTATTGTCCATCAGGTCCTTGATCAGGCCGTTATCCTGAATCGCTGGACGCACGGTCTCGAACGAGGAGCCATCGATACGCGTACCACTGATGGTGAAACCATCCACGGTCACGCGCTTGACGCTACCGCCTTGAACCTGCTGGATAAATTCCGAGTAGTTGAGTTTGTTCGACTCACTCGGGCTGGAGAAATTGTTCATCACCGTCACCAAGACGGCGGCGATGATCAGCCACAGGACCAGATTCTTTGCCATGTCGTTCAATTAACTACCCTCTGAAGCAGGCCCCGTGCCGAAGCGCACTTCGCATGACGACCAGTTATGTACCGATCTAACTTACTACACAACGCCCACCCCTGGCAGACGCCGTCTGTAACCCTTTATTTGTTCTGTGACCGCAAAGCCCCGGAACAATTCGCACCTTTACGGCAGCCATCAGGCGCCGCGGAAACCACGCGCCAGCAGATACTGTTCACGCGAGCGATCACGCGAAGAGAGCGGCTTGCGCATCTGCACCTTGTCGAACATCTGACGCGTCTGCTTGTGGTACTGATCGAAGCCTTCGCCCTGGAAGATCTTGATCAGAAAATCACCACCCGGCCGCAAGACTCGCGCCGACAAATCCAGAGCCAGCTCACACAGGTACATGGCGCGCGGCTGATCTGCTTCCCTTACACCACTCATATTGGGGGCCATATCTGAAATCACAAGGTCTACCTGATTATCCCCGATGGCATCGAGGATCTGCGCGAACACCCCATCATCCGTAAAGTCGCCCTGAATGAAGGTGACATCCGGGATGCTGTCCATCTCCAGAATATCTGACGCGATCAGCCGCCCTTTGTCACCGATCACCCGACTGGTGACCTGCGACCAACCGCCAGGCGCTGCACCCAGATCGACTACAGTAATGCCAGGCCTGAGGATGCGGTCCTTTTCCTGGATTTCCAGCAGCTTGTAGCTGGCGCGCGAACGATAGCCGTCCTTCTGCGCCATTTTCACGTAGGGGTCGTTGAAATGCTCTTTCAGCCAACCTTGACTGGTCTTGGAACGGGCCACGCAATACCTCGAACTGTGCAACGCATGAATATCTGGGCGACCCCGAAGGCGCTCGGGTAAACTAATCGCCGTTTTTTACCAGATTAAATGCAGGAATCAGATTATGCCGCTCACTCAAGAGCAGAAGAAACAATTCAAATCTATCGGCCACCACCTGAAGCCTGTATTGATCGTGGCGGACAACGGTTTGACCGAAGGTGTGCTGGCTGAACTGGAGCGCGCACTGAGCGATCATGAACTGATTAAAGTGCAATTACGCATCATCGAGCGCGAAGATCGCCTGGCCGCTATCAGCGAGCTGTGCAAGGCCGGCAACGCCGAGACCGTGCAGGTAATCGGCAAGATGGCGCTGATTTACCGCAAGAACCCCAAGGTGAACAAAAACCTGTCCAACGTGCACCGCTACCAGGGCTGATGCACCTGTATGGCAAGGCGCGCAGCGTCTTGCCATACCTCTACCCGCTAGAGCTTACGCCGCAAGCGATCCGGCACTGGCTGCAGCACCAGCAGCAAACCACAGAACGCCATCACCAGATAGCTGAACATCAACCACAGTTCAGCCTCTGGAAACAGTTGGCGCACCGCAAAATAACTACCCGCCATCGCGACCACAACCAGCAGCAACTGTCCGCGCATATCCCGCCACAGACTGCTTAACCGTTCAGCACGCAGCAAAACCAGCACCTGCACCGCCACGCAAATGGCACTCAAGCCCACCAGCAAAGGGCGCAGGGTATTACCGATTTCTTCGACCAGCAAAGACGCCAGGCCCATTTTGCTGATCGCGGGCAACAGCAAAAAGTGCAGCAACCACAGGCCACCGACCCAGAGCGTCTGGAGCAGCAGCCAGCTGATTGCACCAGCATCACGCGCACCAGGCTTAGAGATGGCGAACCTCGACAATCTCATACTCCAGCGCGCCACTCGGCGTCTGCACGACAACCACATCACCCTCACTCTTGCCGATCAGGGCGCGGGCGATGGGTGAACCGACAGAAATCTTGCGCTGTTTGATGTCCGCTTCGTCTTCACCGACGATCTGGTAAACCACGCTTTCATCGGTCTCGCAGTTGGCGATTTCCACGGTAGTGCCGAAAATCACTTTACCGGTGTGCTCAATGGTGGTGACGTCAATGATCACCGCATTCTGCAGGCGACCTTCGATGTCACGGATACGCGCCTCGACCATACCCTGCTGCTCGCGCGCGGCGTGGTATTCGGCGTTTTCCTTGAGGTCACCTAGCTCGCGTGCGGTGCCAATGTCCTGACTGAGTTTGGGGCGCACCACCTTGGTCAGGTGCGCCAACTCTTCTTCCAGGGCGCGCGCGCCCTGGACGGTCATAGGGTACTTGGTCATGCCTTGATTCCTGCATGCAGATCCTGCAGCCGGCGCACGGTCTTCTCGGGACCGAATTTCAGCGCCTCGCAGATCGCCTGCCCCGCCGCGATGGTGGTGGTGCAGTAGATCTTGTGCTGCAGAGCGTTACGACGGATGGAGTAGGAGTCAGCGATGGACTGACGACCTTCGGTGGTGTTGATGATCAGGGTGACTTCGTCATTCTTGATCATGTCGACCACGTGCGGACGGCCCTCGGTCACCTTGTTGACGCGACGCACCGGCAAGCCAGCCGCCTCGATCAGCTTGGCAGTGCCGGCGGTGGCAACCACTTCAAAACCCAGACCGATCAGGTCACGGGCCACGTCGGCCACCAGCGGCTTGTCGTCGTCACGCACACTGATAAAGGCTACACCGGCGTTCGGCAGAATCTCGCTGGCGCCCAGCTGGGCCTTGGCGAAGGCTTCACCGAAGGTATCGCCCACCCCCATCACTTCACCGGTGGACTTCATCTCTGGGCCGAGGATCGGGTCGACACCCGGGAACTTGGCGAACGGGAACACCGCTTCCTTGACGCTGAAATACGGCGGGATGATTTCCTGGGTGTAACCCGCCTCGGCCAGGCTCTTGCCCGCCATCACACGCGCCGCCACCTTGGCCAGCGACTCGCCGACGCACTTGGAGACGAACGGCACGGTACGCGAGGCGCGCGGGTTGACTTCGATAACGAAGATGTCTTCGCCCTGCACAGCCATCTGCACGTTCATCAGGCCGACCACACCGAGCTCCAGGGCCATTTTCTTGACCTGGTCACGGATCTCGTCCTGGATGTGCATCGGCAGTGAGTACGGCGGCAGCGAGCACGCCGAGTCACCGGAGTGCACACCGGCTTGTTCGATATGCTGCATGATCGCGCCGATCACCACGGTTTCACCGTCGCACACCGCATCCACATCCACTTCAATGGCGCAATTGAGGAAGTGGTCGAGCAGCACCGGGCTGTCGTTGGACACTTTTACCGCTTCGCGCATGTAACGCTTGAGTTCGTCTTCCTGATAGACGATCTCCATGGCACGACCGCCCAACACATAGGACGGACGCACCACCAGCGGATAACCGATGGTTTTGGAATGCGCCAGGGCTTCGTCTTCACTGCGCGCGGTGGCGTTGGCCGGCTGACGCAGGCCGAGGCGCTGAACCATCTGCTGGAAACGCTCGCGGTCTTCGGCGCGGTCGATGGCGTCTGGCGAAGTACCGATGATCGGCACGCCGGCCTCTTCCAAAGCGCGGCAGATCTTCAGCGGAGTCTGGCCGCCGTACTGCACGATCACGCCTTTTGGCTGCTCGACACGGACGATTTCCAGCACGTCTTCCAGGGTCACTGGCTCGAAGTACAGGCGATCAGAGGTGTCGTAGTCGGTGGAGACGGTTTCCGGGTTGCAGTTGACCATGATGGTCTCGTAGCCGTCTTCACGCATGGCCAGCGCCGCATGCACGCAGCAGTAGTCGAACTCGATGCCTTGACCGATACGGTTCGGGCCACCGCCGAGGATCATGATCTTGTCGCGGGTCGACGGATTGGCCTCGCACTCTTCCTCGTAGGTCGAATACATATAGGCGGTGTCGGTAGCGAACTCGGCAGCGCAGGTGTCGACGCGCTTGTACACCGGCAACACTTTCAGCTTGTGACGGTGGCTGCGCAGGTTCTTCTCGGTCACACCCAGCAGCTTGGCCAGACGGGCATCGGAGAAGCCTTTGCGCTTGAGCTTGTACATGGCATCGCGGTCGATGCTGGACAGGCCGAGGGTTTTGACTCGCTCCTCGTCCTTGATCAGGTCTTCGATCTGCACCAGGAACCATTCGTCGATATTGGTCAGTTGGAAGACTTCCTCGACGGTTTTACCGGCGCGGAAGGCATCCGCCACATACCAGATGCGATCAGCACTAGGCACGGTCAGTTCGCGGCGCAGGGTGCTTTCCGCTTCCGGATCGTTCAGGTCGAGCTTCGGATCGAGGCCGGAAACACCAACTTCCAGACCACGCAGGGCTTTCTGCAGGGACTCCTGGAAAGTACGGCCGATGGCCATGACTTCACCCACGGACTTCATCTGGGTGGTCAGGCGGGCGTCGGCTTTCGGGAATTTCTCAAAGGCGAAACGCGGGATCTTGGTCACGACGTAGTCGATGGCCGGCTCGAACGAAGCCGGGGTGCGTCCGCCGGTGATGTCGTTCTGCAGCTCGTCGAGGGTGTAACCCACGGCCAGCTTGGCGGCGATCTTGGCGATCGGGAAGCCGGTGGCCTTGGAGGCCAGCGCCGAGGAACGCGACACGCGCGGGTTCATCTCGATCACCACCATACGGCCGGTATTCGGGCAGATACCGAACTGCACGTTGGAGCCGCCGGTTTCCACGCCGATCTCGCGCAGCACCGCAAGCGATGCGTTACGCAGGATCTGGTATTCCTTGTCGGTCAGGGTTTGCGCCGGAGCAACGGTGATCGAGTCACCGGTGTGCACGCCCATCGGGTCGAAGTTTTCGATGGCGCAGACGATGATGCAGTTGTCCTTCTTGTCGCGGACCACCTCCATCTCGTATTCCTTCCAGCCGATCAGCGATTCGTCGATCAGCAGTTCGCTGGTCGGCGACAGATCCAGGCCGCGGGCGCAGATTTCTTCGAACTCTTCGCGGTTGTAGGCGATACCGCCACCGGTGCCGCCCATGGTGAAGGACGGACGGATGATGCAAGGGAAGCCCACCTTCTCCAGTACGCCGTAGGCTTCTTCCATGTTGTGCGCGATGCCGGAAACCGGGCAGGCCAGACCGATGTCTTTCATCGCTTTGTCGAAGCGCGAACGGTCTTCGGCCTTGTCGATGGTGTCGGCGTTGGCACCGATCATCTCAACGCCGAATTTCTCCAGGATGCCGTGCTTTTCCAGGTCCAGGGCGCAGTTCAGCGCGGTCTGGCCACCCATGGTTGGCAGCAGGGCGTCCGGACGCTCCTTCTCGATGATCTTGGCCACGGTGGCCCACTTGATCGGCTCGATGTAGGTGGCGTCAGCCATGGCCGGGTCGGTCATGATGGTGGCCGGGTTGGAGTTCACCAGAATGACGCGGTAGCCCTCTTCTTTCAGCGCTTTACACGCCTGGGCACCGGAATAGTCGAACTCACAGGCCTGGCCGATAACGATCGGGCCAGCGCCGAGGATCAGGATACTTTTAATGTCTGTACGCTTTGGCATGTTCTCTCTCTCGAATCCTTGGGTCAGTCGGCGGGTTTAACGGCGCTTGGCCATGGCTTCGATAAAACGGTCAAACAAGGGGGCTACGTCGTGCGGGCCGGGGCTGGCTTCAGGGTGGCCCTGGAAGCTGAACGCATCCTTGTCGGTGCGCTCGATACCCTGCAGGGTGCCGTCGAACAGCGACTTGTGGGTGGCGCGCAGGTTGGCCGGCAGGCTCGGCTCGTCCACGGCAAAACCGTGGTTCTGGCTGGTGATCATCACCACACCGCTATCTAGGTCCTGTACCGGGTGGTTGGCACCATGGTGACCAGTGCCCATTTTCACGGTCTTGGCGCCGGAGGCCAGGGCCAGCAGTTGATGGCCCAGGCAGATACCAAAGACCGGAATGTCCGTTTGCAGCACATCCTTGATCGCCTGGATGGCGTAATCGCACGGCTCGGGATCGCCAGGGCCGTTGGAGAGGAACACGCCATCGGGGTTCAGCGCCAACACTTCGGCAGCCGGAGTCTGCGCCGGCACCACAGTCAAGCGGCAACCGCGCTCGACCAGCATACGCAGGATGTTGGTTTTGACCCCGTAGTCGTAAGCGACCACGTGGTACTTGAGTTCGCTGGCCGAGATTTGCGGATGGCTGTCGTCTTTCAGATTCCACACACTGGAGCGCCACTCGTAACGCTCGGTGCAACTGACCACCTTGGCCAGGTCCATGCCTTTCAGGCCAGGGAAGCTGCGCGCCAGCTCCAGGGCCTTTTCCTCGGTGGCGTCATCGCCTACCAGGATGCAGCCGTTCTGCGAGCCCTTTTCACGCAGGATGCGGGTCAGGCGGCGGGTATCGATACCGGCGATGGCAACGGTGCCGTTTTCCTTGAGGTACTCGTCCAGCGGCTGCTTGTTGCGCCAGTTGCTGGAGATCAGCGGCAGGTCACGGATGATCAGGCCGGCAGCCCACACGCGGTTGGATTCGGCATCTTCCGGCGTGGTGCCGGTGTTGCCGATATGCGGATAGGTCAGGGTCACGATCTGCTGGGCATAGGAAGGATCGGTAAGGATTTCCTGATAGCCGGTCATGGCGGTGTTAAAAACCACCTCTCCAATAGTCTGGCCATCGGCACCGATGGCCTCGCCGCGAAAAATGCTGCCATCAGCAAGAGCCAAAATGGCAGGTTTAAGGGCTGGCTTACTCAAGAAAACCTCCGAAAATCAAAACGTGAAGCAAACGCAGATTGTAAAAAAGCGGGATGACGTATCGACCGTCACCCCGCTTCTTTATCTGATTCATTCTGCGCAACTTTAGTGGACACACTAAAGCAGAAAGCTTACAGGAAAGTCCCTTTTCGGTCCACCGCCAGTTGCAGGCAAGGCGCAGTTAACTGCGCCACTGCGACAGCATGCCTCAGTTCAGACCGAGAACATCCTGCATGTCGTACAGCCCCGGCTGGCGATCCTGCAGCCACAGAGCTGCACGCACCGCACCTTTGGCGAAGGTCATACGGCTCGAGGCTTTGTGGGTGATTTCCACGCGCTCGCCATCGGCGGCGAACAGTACGGTGTGGTCGCCGACCACATCGCCAGCACGCACCGTGGCAAAGCCAATGGTTTCACGCTCACGCGCACCGGTCTGGCCTTCGCGACCGTAGACCGCAACCTTCTGCAGATCGCGCCCCAGGGCATTGGCTACCACCTCCCCCATACGCAAGGCGGTGCCAGACGGCGCATCGACCTTGTGGCGATGGTGGGCTTCGATGATTTCAATATCCACGTCATCGCCCAGCACCCGTGCCGCAGTGTCGAGCAACTTCAGGCACAGGTTGACGCCGACACTGAAGTTGGCAGCAAACACGATCGGAATCTGCTTACCGGCCTCAGCCAACAACTGCTTTTCTTCCGGGGAAAAACCGGTAGTGCCGATCACCATGGATTTACCGGCCTGACGGCAGATTTCCAGGTTCTTCAGGGTGACCGATGGGTGAGTGAAATCGATCAGCACATCGAACTGATCGAGCACCGCATTCAGATCGCCGACCAGGTTGACGCCGATCTTGCCCTGCGCCACCAGCTCACCGACATCCGCGCCGACCAGACTGCTGTCAGCACGATCGATCGCCGCGCTCAGGCTGGCGCCATCGACCAGCTGCACGGCCTCGATCAGGGTCTTGCCCATGCGCCCGGCGGCGCCCATCACAGCAATACGTTGCATAGCTATCAGCTCCAAGCTGTCGCCACAGACTGCAGCCGCCATTTAGCGAGCGCGCAGCCTGTCAGCGGGATTTACAGGTCGCCAAAGAAGCGCTTAACGCCTTCGAACCAACCATTGGCTTTCGGCGAGTGCGAGCTGTCGCCTTCCAGGGTCTTGCGGAATTCATCCAGCAGTTCGCGCTGACGACGATCCAGGTTGACCGGGGTTTCCACCGCCACCTTGCACATCAGATCACCGGCACCACCACCGCGCACCGGCGCAACGCCCTTGCCGCGCAGGCGGAACATCTTGCCGGTCTGCGTGCCTTCCGGAATTTTCAGCTTGACCCGACCATCCAGGGTCGGTACTTCCAGCTCGCCACCCAGGGCTGCATCGGCAAAGCTGATCGGCACTTCGCAATACAGGTGCTTGCCATCGCGCTGGAAGATCGCGTGCTCGCGCACATTCACCACCACGTAGAGGTCGCCCGCCGGGCCACCCATGGCGCCCGCCTCGCCCTCACCAGACAGGCGAATACGATCACCGGTATCCACACCAGCCGGCACTTTGACCGACAGGGTCTTGTGCTCTTCCACCCGACCATGGCCATGGCAAGAACCGCACGGATCGGTGATCATCTTGCCGCTGCCGTGGCAACGTGGGCAGGTCTGCTGTACCGAGAAGAAGCCCTGTTGCATGCGCACCTGACCAATACCGCCACAAGTGGTACAGGTCACCGGACTGGTGCCCTTCTTCGCCCCCGAACCATCGCAGGTCTTGCAATTGACCAGGGTCGGCACGCGAATGGTTACCGTGGTGCCGCGCACCGCCTCTTCCAGATCCAGCTCCAGGGTGTAACGCAGGTCACTGCCGCGCTGCGCACCGCCGCGCTGGCCACCACGACCACCGCCACCACCGAAGAAATCACTGAACACATCGCCAAAAATATCGGAGAAGTTCGCCCCACCGAAGCCCGCACCACCGCCCCCGCCACCCATCTGCGGATCGACACCGGCATGGCCATACTGGTCATAGGCCGAACGTTTGGCGGCATCGGAGAGCACTTCGTAAGCCTCGTTGGCTTCCTTGAACTTCTCTTCCGAGGCTTTATCGTCGGGATTGCGGTCCGGGTGATACTTCATGGCCAGACGGCGGTAAGCCTTTTTCAGCTCCGCTTCGCTGGCACCACGCTCGACACCGAGCACCTCGTAATAGTCACGTTTAGCCATAAGTCTTCAACACCTTCAAATCGTCTACTCCAGACACGCCAACGCGGGAGCAAGCTCCCGCGCGGCGGATCATGCCGGGCGTGGTTTGCGCCACGCCCGGCCAGAGCGGCATAAGCTTGCGCTTACTTGTTGTCTTTGACCTCTTCGAACTCAGCGTCGACTACGTCGTCCGCTGCGTCCTTGGCTTGCTCACCACCGGCCGCCTGGGCACCCGGCTGTGGCTGCTCGGCGTACATTTTTTGCGCCAGCGGTGCAGTCACTTCGGACAGCGCAGTCATCTTGGCTTCGATCTCGGCCTTGTCGTCACCCTTGATCGCCACTTCCAGCGCGCTCAATGCGGTTTCGATGGCTGCTTTCTCATCAGCCGTGGCCTTGTCGCCCGCTTCGGTGATCATCTTGCGGGTGGCATGCACCAACTGATCGCCCTGGTTACGCGCACCGGCCAGCTCCTCAAACTTGCGGTCTTCCTCGGCATTGGCCTCGGCGTCACGCACCATTTGCTGGATCTCTTCCTCGGACAGACCGGAGTTGGCCTTGATCACGATGGACTGCGACTTGCCGGTGGCCTTGTCCTTCGCACTGACGTGCAGGATGCCGTTGGCGTCAATGTCGAAGGTCACTTCGATCTGCGGCACACCGCGCGGCGCCGGCGGAATATCAGCCAGATCGAACTTGCCCAGCGACTTGTTACCGCTAGCCTGCTTACGCTCGCCCTGCAGCACGTGAATGGTCACCGCGCCCTGGTTGTCGTCAGCAGTGGAGAACACCTGCGACTTCTTGGTCGGGATGGTGGTGTTCTTCTCGATCAGCGCCGTCATCACGCCGCCCATGGTTTCGATACCCAGAGTCAGCGGACTAACGTCCAGCAGCAGCACGTCCTTGACGTCACCGGCCAGCACCGCACCCTGAATGGCTGCACCCATGGCTACGGCTTCGTCGGGGTTGACGTCCTTGCGAGCTTCTTTGCCGAAAAAGTCAGCCACGGTTTTCTGCACCAGCGGCATACGGGTCTGACCACCGACCAGAATCACGTCGTTGATCGAGCCCACATCGATGCCGGCATCTTTCAACGCGATGCGGCAAGGCTCGATGGTGCGCTGCACCAGATCCTCAACCAGGGCTTCCAGCTTGGCGCGGGAAATCTTCACATTGAGGTGCTTCGGCCCGCTCGCGTCTGCAGTGATGTACGGCAGGTTGACGTCGGTCGACTGGCTGGAAGACAGCTCGATCTTGGCCTTCTCAGCAGCTTCTTTCAGGCGCTGCATGGCCAGCGGGTCACCCTTGAGGTTCATGCCGCTTTCTTTCTTGAACTCGTCAACGAGGTAGTCGATCAGACGAATATCAAAGTCTTCACCGCCAAGGAAAGTGTCACCGTTGGTGGCCAACACTTCGAACTGATGCTCGCCATCGACTTCAGCGATTTCGATCACCGACACGTCGAAGGTACCGCCACCCAGGTCATAGACGATCACGGTGTGGTCGCCCTTGGCCTTGTCCATACCGTAGGCCAGCGCGGCTGCGGTAGGTTCGTTGATGATGCGCTTGACGTCCAGACCGGCAATACGGCCGGCGTCCTTGGTGGCCTGGCGCTGGCTGTCGTTGAAGTAAGCCGGAACAGTAATCACAGCCTCAGTAACCGCTTCACCGAGGTAGTCTTCGGCGGTCTTCTTCATTTTCTTCAGCACTTCGGCGCTGATTTGCGGCGGTGCCATTTTCTGGCCGTTAACCTCAACCCAGGCGTCACCGTTGTCCGCCTTGGCGATCTTGTACGGCACCATCTGGATGTCTTTCTGCACGACATCCTCTTCAAAACGACGGCCGATCAGACGCTTTACCGCATACAGGGTGTTGTGCGGGTTGGTCACTGCCTGACGCTTGGCCGACTGACCTACCAGGATTTCGCCATCATTGGCGTAAGCGATGATCGACGGCGTGGTGCGTGCGCCTTCGGCGTTCTCGATAACCTTGACGCTGCCGTTTTCCAGAATAGAGACGCAGGAGTTGGTGGTCCCCAGGTCGATACCAATAATTTTACCCATATTCACTCTCCCGAAACTTTGATAATTCCGCCGCTGTAACTGGCCAGCGGCGGTAGCACTAAAACGCTTGACTGTTTAATGGGGGCTGCCTGACGAATTTCAAGCCTGCTCATCAATCGATGGCGGCGCTTCGGCCGGCGCCTTGCTGACCACCACCATGGCGGGGCGCAGCAGACGACCATTGAGCATGTAACCCTTCTGGAACACCTTGAGCACACTGTTAGGCTCGACGTGGGTGCTTTCCTGCAGCGCCATGGCCTGGTGATGCTCAGGGTTGAACGGTGCACCGTGTGGATCAATCGCCTCCAACTGGAAACGCTTGAGGGTGTCGTGGAACAGCTTGAGCGTCAGCTCCATGCCTTCACGCACCGCCTTGATCGCCTCATCGTCCGGATTCGACAGTTCAAGACCACGCTCCAGGCTGTCCACCACCGGCAGCAGATCGTTGGCGAATTTTTCCAGGGCGAACTTGTGCGCCTTCTCAACATCCTGCTCGGCGCGGCGGCGCACGTTCTGCAGATCGGCAGCCATGCGCAGCGACTGATCCTGCGCAGTGGCCAGTTGCTCTTCCAGCGCTTGCACGCGGGCAACCAGGTCATCGCCCGCAGCCGCGTCGGCAGCTGTTTGTACGTCGGGGTTCTGCGTATCCAGGGTCTGTTCGTCAGCCATGCGTCTCTCCTCTTGAAATTCGACGCGAGCCTCAACTCACGTGTCTGACCGCTATATGGGGCCAAAAAATGTGGTTTCAAGGACCGCATATGGATTGTCAGCCCACAAAAAAACACTGTATAAATAACCAGACATGAACTTGGGAGGCCCTCACCATGCTGGTGCACCTGTCCGTACACAACTACGCCATCGTTGAACACCTTGATCTAGAGCTGGACACCGGCATGAGCGTGATCAGCGGTGAGACCGGTGCGGGTAAATCGATCATGCTCGACGCCCTTGGCCTGACCCTGGGTGATCGCGCTGACAGTGGTGTGGTGCGCCCCGGTGCGGACAAGGCCGACATCCTCGCCAGCTTTGACCTGACCGATATCCCCGAAGCCCGTGCCTGGTTGGCCGAGCGCGATCTGGACAATGACGGCCCCTGCATCCTGCGCCGGGTGATCACCGCCGAAGGCCGCTCGCGCGGCTATATCAATGGCGCACCCTGCCCACAAGGCGACCTCAAAGCCCTGGGCGAATTGTTGATCGATATCCACAGCCAGCATGAACACCAGTCGCTGCTCAAGGCCGACACCCACCGTCGCCTGCTCGACGAGTACGCCGGCAGCCAGGAGCTGGCGCGCCAGGTGCAACTCGCCGCACAGCGCTGGAAGCAGACGCGCAACGAACTGGAGCGCGTTTCCAACATCGGCGATGAACAGCGTGCCCGTCATCAACTGCTCAGCTATCAACTGGAAGAGCTCGACAACCTGGCCTTGGGCGAAGACGAACTTGAGCAGCTGGAGCAGGAACACAAGAACCTCACCAATGCCGAAAGCCTGCTCAGCGCCTGCCGCCTGGTGATCGAACAATGCAGCGAGAATGACGCGGGCAACGTGCTGTCCGCCCTGACCAGCAGCCTCAATCGCCTTGGCGCCTTCAAGGGCCAGCCAGGCGCGCTGAGCGAAGCCAGCAACCTGCTGGCTAGCGCACAGATCCAGATCGAAGAAGCGGTTGGTGAGCTCAATCGTTTCCTCGACCACTTCGAGGCTGACCCGGAACGCCTGCAACAGATGGAAGAACGCCTGGACGCGATCTACACCCTGGCGCGCAAGCACCGCATTCAGCCCAGCGAACTGGGTGCCATGCAGCAGCAACTGTTCGAAGAGCTGGAAAGCCTGAATGCCGATGACCAGGCTGCTGAACGTCTGAGCGAGGAATTGGCAGCCTTTGAACGGCACTACCAGGAAAAAGCCGCCGAACTGAGTACGCTGCGCACCAGCGCTGCCAGTCAGCTGGCCAGCGCAGTCGAGCAGGAAATGCAAAACCTGGGCATGCCCGGCGGGCGCTTCACCATCAAGCTGACGACCAACAGCAGCAGTGAGCCGCAGCCCAATGGTCTGGAACAACTGGAGTTTTTGGTCAGCGCCAACCCTGGCCAACCGCTGAAAGCCCTGGCCAAAGTGGCCTCGGGCGGCGAGCTGTCACGCATCAGCCTGGCGATTCAGGTAATCACCGCACAAACCTCGCGGGTACCGACTCTGGTGTTCGATGAAGTCGACGTCGGCATCGGCGGCCCCACCGCCGAAGTGGTCGGGCAACTGTTGCGCCGGCTCGGCGAGCGCGGCCAGGTGCTGACCGTCACCCACCTGCCACAGGTTGCCGCGCAAGGACACCAGCACCTGTTCGTACACAAGGTGCGTGACAGCGATGCCACCCGTACTGCGGTCAGCAAGCTAAGTCCCGCCGAACGCGTCGAGGAAATCGCCCGCATGCTTGGCGGCGTTGATCTCACCGAAGAATCGCTGGCTCACGCCCGGCAGATGGTCAGCAGCGCCCAAGCCTGATCAACCCGCCAAAACGCAAAAAGGCGACCCGAGGGTCGCCTTTTTCATAGCAGTCGCAATCAGCTTTTCTTGCGCACGTACAACACAAGATTGTGATCGACCAGCTCGAAACCGTGCTCTTTGACAATTTCCTTCTGACGCCTCTCGATCTCGGGATCAAAGAACTCGATCACCTCACCCGAGTCGACACACACCATATGGTCGTGGTGCCCGCTGTCAGCCAGTTCAAATACCGCATGGCCACCATCAAAGTTATGGCGCACCACCAGACCTGCGGCTTCGAACTGAGTCAGTACACGGTAGACAGTGGCCAGGCCAACATCGTCGCCCGCTTCCATCAGGGATTTGTAAACGTCTTCTGCACTCATATGGCGCTGACCGGCCGAGTCGAGCATTTGCAGAATCTTGACCCGTGGCAGGGTCACTTTCAGGCCAGCCTTGCGTAGTTCGCTATTTTCAACCATGGTCTGCTTTCTCGCGGAAGCGGCTTCGCAGCTTCCCTTATTGCGGGTATGATCCGGGTTTATGTTGCCCAGCCAAGATAGTGGAAGTCACCCTCCGATGCAAAAAACCAAGCTCCTGCTGACCAGCCTCACCCTTACGGGGCTACTCGCACTCGCCGGTTGTTCATTCCCCGGGGTTTATAAAATCGACATTCAACAGGGCAATGTCGTGACGCAGGACATGATAGACCAGTTGCGGCCAGGAATGACCCGCAAACAAGTGCGGTTTATCATGGGCAACCCGCTGCTGACTGACACCTTCCACGCCAATCGCTGGGACTACCTCTACAGCATCCAGCCCGGCGGCGGTCAACGCCTGCAGGAGCGCGTCAGCGTCAACTTCAATGCTGACGACCAACTGGTCGGTCTGTCCGGTGACTTTATGCCGGGTGTCAGCCGCGACCAGGCCATTCTCGGCGAAGACAGCGGCGTCACCACCCCGCAAACCACCCAACAGCCAGCCGCTGAAGAAAAACCGGCACCTGGCTCGCTGCTTGAGCAGATTCAACGCGAAGTGGATGAGGTGCAAGTCGTTCCAGTGCCAGTTCCTGAGCCTCTGGAAAGCACACCGCAGTAATATCCGCTCATAAAAAAGCCCGGACTTGTCCGGGCTTTTTTGTTTTAGAGCACCTTGTTCAGCACTCAGTTTCCGCCGTCTTCAGCCCTGGCCTGCGCCGCCTTGGCCGCGCGCTGCTTGCGCACTTCTTTCGGATCCGCGATCAGCGGCCGGTAGATTTCCACCCGCTCACCGTCTTCCAGTATCCGCTCATCAGGCTTGCTGACGGCTTTGCCGAAAATCCCGAGCGGGCTGTTCTGCAGGTCCAGCCCAGGGAAGTGCGCCTGCATACCGGACTGAAGCGCAGCCTGACGCACCGTGGTGCCATGCGGCAGGCTCAGACGCAGCAGTTTCTGCTTGTCGGCCAGGGCATAAACCACCTCAACCACAATACTTGGCTTATCCATAGAGTTGCTTGGCTCTTTGGCAGAAGGCATCCACAAGGGTATTGGTCGCCTGATTGAACAACGGCCCGAGGGTCGCCCGCACCAGCGGCCCGGCGTAATCGAACGTCAGGTCCAGGCTGATCTTGCAGGCTTTGTCACCCAGCGCCTTGAACTCCCATTGGCCATACAACTGGGTAAATGGCCCCTCGACCAGGCTCAGCTTGATCGACTCACCCGGCACCAGGGTATTGGCGGTGACGAAGCGCTGACTCAGGCCGCCCTTAGCCACAGCCAGACTGGCGCGCATGTGAGTTTCACTGACATCCAACACCTCACTGGCCGAACACCAGGGCAAAAATTGCGGGTAACTGGCCACATCATTGACCAGATCAAACAAAGCCTGGGCCGGATAAGGCAGCAGTGCCGAACGCTGAATATGAGTACTCATAACGCAACCACGTCATTAAACAGGGGGCAGGCGATCATTTGCTCAGCTCTGCGATAAACACGATCAGCACGCCAATTGGCGCGACCACACGAATCAACCAATAGACCACGCTGAACAGCAGCGGGCTTTTCAGCGCCAACTCTTCACGTACGGCCTCACGCTTGAGCACCCAACCGGCGAAGATGGCAAAAGCCAGACCGCCGAGCGGCAAGAGAATACGGCTGGTCAGGTAATCGATAGTGTCGAAGAAATTTCGCCCGCCTTCGGCGCCCCACTGGAACAGGTGGAAACCGTCCTCAGCAAAAACAAAGAACTTCGCGTCCGCCCCCAGGTTGAACGACAGCACCGTACCCATACCGACCGCCCAGCATAGGAACGCCAGCACACTGGTCACCAGCACACGGCTGCGCTTGGTGCGCTCAACCAGATAGGCCACTGCTGGCTCCAGCATGGAAATCGATGAAGTCCAGGCGGCAATCAGCACCAGCACGAAGAACACGGTGCCCATTACCTGGCCAAAGGCGATGTTGCCGAAAGCCACTGGCAAGGTGACAAACATCAGCCCTGGGCCAGCCCCTGGTTCCAGCCCACCCGCAAAGACAATCGGGAACAGTGCCAACCCGGCGGTCAGCGCCACCAGGGTATCGAGAATACCGACGGTGAGAATGGTGCCGCCAATTGAGGCGTTTTTCGGCATATAGGCGCCGTACACCATGATCGCGCCGACACCGACACTCAACGTAAAGAAGGCATGCCCCATGGCCGCCAGCACACCATCAAGCACACGATCCGGCTGGAAATTGAAGAGGAAGTGAAACCCCTGCATAAAGTGCCCAGTGGTCATGCTGTAACCCAGCAGCACCAGCAGCAGCACAAACAGCAGCGGCATCATGATCCGCAGACTGCGCTCAAGCCCAGCCACCACGCCACGGGCGATGACATAGCCGGTCAACAGCATAAACAGCGTGTGCCACAACGTCAGCCGCCATGGGTCAGCGGTCAGCGCACCAAAGGCCGCACCAGCACCATCGGCACTGATTCCGCTGAACTGGCCACGCCCCATGCCGAGGATGTAATCAAGCGACCAACCCGCCACAACGCTGTAAAAGGACAGAATCAGCAGCGCGGCGATCATGCCCATCAGTGCAGCCCAGGACCACTTCGGCGAGGCCCCTGATTCAATGGCCAGGGTTTTCAGGGTATTCACTGAGCTCTGCCGACCTCGACGACCGATCAGGGTCTCGGCGAGCATGATCGGCAAACCGACCATAAAGATGCACACCAGGTACATCATCACGAAAGCCCCACCGCCGTACATGCCGGTCATATAGGGGAACTTCCAGATATTGCCCAAGCCTACTGCCGAACCGGTTGCCGCCAGAATAAACACCCAACGGCTGGCCCAGGCACCGTGGATCGAGACCTTGTCGTTCGCCATGCTCGGCTAGTCCGCTCAACTGAAAAAGATCGCGCATTGTCGGGGATTCGCCAGGACGGCTCAAGCGCAGCCGACGCCAGGTGGCGCGCAAGCGCTTTTGCCGCGTCGCACACATAGCGCACGCGCCAGTGACTCCCTATAATGCGCGCCCTATGGCTAAACAAAAGAAACATCCGCAAGGCACCATCGCGCAAAACAAGAAGGCGATGCACGACTACTTCGTCGAATCCAGGTTCGAGGCAGGCTTGGCCCTGGCCGGCTGGGAAGTGAAGAGTCTGCGCGCCGGCAAGGCTCAGTTGGTCGACAGCTACGTGCTGCTCAAGGACGGCGAAGCCTGGCTGATGGGTTGCCACATCACCCCCCTGAAAACCGCCAGCACCCACGTGATTGCGGACCCAACCCGCACCCGCAAGCTGCTGCTGAACAAGCGTGAGCTGGACAGACTGTTCGGGGCTGTGCAGCAGAAAGGCTACACCTGCGTGGCCACGTCGTTGTACTGGAAGGCGCACCTGATCAAATGCGAAATCGCTCTGGCCAAGGGCAAGAAAGACTTCGACAAGCGCCATACCGAGAAAGAGCGCGACGCCGACCGCGAAGTGCAGCGTGCTATGCGCAGCAAAGGCAAAGACGAGTAAGAACCTGTTTTCAATCTGCTGCGCGTCGGCCCTGCGGCGTTAAAAACAGGCTCGGAATGCTCATGTACAACAGTACACTCCGCTTCCTCGCCTGTTTTGACCAGCCAAAGGCTGTTACTAACGTAGCGCCTTGCAGGACTCTAGCTCGCAAGATCGAAAATAGGTTCTAAGCACTGCCTCCAAACAAAACGCCCCGCATTGCGGGGCGTTTTTTTACTGCGTTCGACTCAGCGTAACTCGCTAAACGCCAGCTTAACGCCCAATCCCACCAGCACCGCACCCATCAGCCGATCAAACCAGTGGCCCAGCCGCGCAAACCCGGCACGCACCCGCTGGTGGCTGAACAGCTGGGCCACCATACAGAACCAAAGTGCCGTGGCCAGTGCGAGGTAGACACCGTAGCCCGCTTGCACCGGCAACGGCGTATGCGGGTTGATCACCACGGTAAACAGCGACAGGAAGAACAGCGTAGCCTTGGGGTTCAAGCCGTTGGTTACAAAGCCCGCGACAAACGCAGCGCGCGGTGAACGCCCTGCTGCCTCCAGGCTCAACTCTGCATCAGCAGGCAGCGCCGGCTTGGCGCGCAATGCGCGAATGCCGATATACAGCAGATAGCCTGCCGCCAGCCATTTCAGCGCATTGAACAGCACAATCGACTGCGACACGATCAAACCGATCCCCAGCAGCGAATAGGCCACATGGATAAAGATGCCGCAGCCCACACCAATCGCACTGAAAACCCCGGCTCGCCGGCCATGGGTCACGCTCTCACGTACCACAATTGCGAAGTCCGGGCCCGGGCTGGCCACAGCCAGCAAGTGGATCAGGGCCACAGCTAAAAACTCGGTCCAGTACATGGGGCGACTCCGCGACGTCGAAATGATTCTGTTAGGCTCGCCACCTTACTCCCCGCCCAAACCCGCAGGATAGATACAGCTGATGAGTAACAGTCACCGCGCGGTCTTTCTCGACCACAGTTCGCTAGACCTGGGCGACCTCGACCTGTCCAGCCTGAGCAGCTGCTTTGCCGACCTGCAGCTGTATCCACATAGCACCCAGGCACAAACCATCGAACGCCTGCAGGGCGCGCAGGTCGCCATCAGCAACAAGGTGCCGCTGAGTGCCGAGGTATTCGCTGCCTGCCCGGAGCTGAAGCTGGTGCTGGTGGCCGCCACTGGCACCAACCCGATTGACCTGACTGCTGCCCGCGCCCACGGCATCAGTGTGTGCAATTGCCAGGGTTACGGCACGCCATCGGTGGCACAACACACCCTGATGCTGCTATTGGCACTGGCCACGCGGCTGCCCGATTATCAGCAGGACATTCGCACCGGCCGCTGGCAACAGGCACAGCAGTTCTGCCTGCTCGATCATCCAATTATCGAACTGCACGGCAAAACCCTCGGCCTGCTCGGGCATGGTGAACTGGGTGGAGCAGTGGCCAGACTGGCTGAAGCCTTTGGCATGCGGGTATTGCTTGGCCAGCTACCTGGCCGCCCTGCGCGCGCCGACCGCCTGCCGCTGGATGAACTGCTGCCTCAGGTCGACGCACTGACCCTGCATTGCCCGCTGAACAACGACACCCTGAATATGATCGGCGCTCGCGAACTCAACCTGATGAAGCCCACAGCCTTTCTGATCAACACCGCCCGCGGCGGCCTGATTAATGAGCAGGCTCTGGCTGACGCACTGCGCGCCGGCCACCTGGGCGGCGCGGCGACCGATGTACTGACCCAGGAGCCGCCGAAGGACGGCAACGTCCTGCTTGCTGCCGATATTCCGCGCCTGATCATTACCCCGCACAGCGCCTGGGGCAGCCGCGAAGCGCGGCAACGCATCGTCGGCCAGCTCAGTGAAAATGCTCTGGCCTTCTTCAACGGCACGCCCATGCGCGTTGTCGGCTAAGCTACGCGACTTTTTCAAGGAGCGCTTATGGACCCGCGAAGCGAAGTACTGCTGCGCCAGGCTGATCTATTCAAAGGCTCGCTGCTGCTTGCCGGTTTGCCCGCGGATGACCTGCTTGCCCAATGCCCTGAAGCCCACGGCTGGAGCTGGCATGCCGGTGAACACGCACTGCTGGACGCCCGCTTCAGCACTCGCTGCCACTTTGGCACCCAGCCCGGTGAGCGCGACTTTCACGCAGCGGTGCTGTTTCTGCCGAAATCCCGCGAGCTGACCGAATACCTGCTCAATGCCCTGGCGGCGCGCCTGAATGGCCGTGAGCTGTTTCTGGTGGGTGAGAAACGAGCCGGTATCGAGCGCGCCGCCAAGCAGCTGGCGAGCTTCGGTCAGGCACGCAAACTCGACAGCGCGCGGCACTGCCAGCTCTGGCAGGTACGGGTTGAACACTTACCCACCACGCCGAATCTGCACAGCCTGGCGCAACGCTATGAGCTGCAACTGGCCGACGGCCCACTACAGGTACTCAGCCTGCCCGGCGTATTCAGCCATGGCCGCCTGGATGTCGGCAGCGCCCTGCTGCTTGAGCATCTCGATGGTTTGCCCAGCGGCCATATTCTGGATTTCGGGTGCGGCGCTGGCGTACTCGGTGCGGCGCTGAAACGCCGCTACCCGGATAGCCAGATTACTCTGCTGGACGTGGACGCCTTTGCCGTCGAAAGCAGTCGCCTGACCCTGGTCGCCAATGGTCTTGAAGCCGACGTGATCAATGGTGACGGCATCGATGCCGCGCCGACCGGCCTGAGTGCGATCCTCAGCAACCCGCCCTTTCACCAGGGCGTGCATACCCACTATCAGGCTACCGAGCACCTGCTGCGCCAAGCCAGCCAGCACCTGGCCAGCAAAGGCGAATTGCGCCTGGTCGCCAACAGTTTTCTCAAATACCCACCGCTGATCGAACAACACCTCGGTCCCTGCCAGACCCTGGCCGACGCCAAGGGTTTCCGCATCTACCGCGCCCGCAACAGCTAAACGGGGCTTGCCCTATTACGGATGCGCGGGCAGAATGCGCGCGTCCTAGGGGAGTAGTCTCCCGCGAGCGCCAGCTCGCCCGGCACACGTCAACATACTTGCTCCGCAGAGCATGGCGCGTGCGACCCAAGGCCCACTCAGAGGGGCCTGCGGTTTGACAAGACCTATGACACGCACACCTTACCCGGGGCGGGAAGGCTGTACGTGTCATAGCCGTGTCGACCCGCCCCTTTAGGAAAGCCTGATGCTCGAATCCCTATTTGTCCCAACCTTTATCGTTGCTCTCGCCGAAATTGGCGACAAGACCCAACTGCTGGCCTTGCTGCTGGCGGCGCGTTTTCGCAAACCCTGGCCGATCATCTGGGGCATCGTCGTCGCGACCCTTGCCAACCACTTTGCCGCCGGGGCGATCGGCAACTGGGTTGCCAGCTTCTTCTCCCCCGCCACCTTGAGCTGGATCCTTGCCGCCAGCTTTGTCGCCGTAGCGCTGTGGACCCTGATTCCCGACAAGCTGGATGACGACGAAAGCTCCAGCTTCAAGCGCTATGGCCCATTCCTGACCACGCTGATTGCCTTCTTCCTAGCGGAAATGGGCGATAAAACCCAGGTGGCCACGGTGATGCTCGCCGCGCAGTACCCGCATTTCATTCTGGTGGTCATCGGCACCACGCTGGGCATGTTGATCGCCAACGTACCTGTGGTACTGGCAGGCAACTTTGCTGCCGAACGTTTACCACTGACCCTGATTCGCCGCCTGGCCGCGTGCGCCTTTGCAGCACTGGCGGTTTATGCGGGATACCAGGCACTGAAATTCAGCGGCCTTATTTGACATCGGTTTGACGCCGGGGCACTGGCGTTTCGGCCAATACTCCGGCTTCCGGACGGCTGTAAAGTGCGCAACATCCTGCCCACCCAGCCGTCAGGGAGACATGCATGTCACTGGATGATCGGAAAAAACTGGTTCGCCACCATATCGAACTGTCGTGGAACAAGGGCCGCACCGCGCTCGCCGAGCAGATGCACAGCCCGGACTTTCTCTACAAAAGCTCATTTATCGGCCGACCACTGTCCAGCGCCGCCTTTGCCCAGATGGTGCAAGACATCCGTCATGCCATGCCTGACTTGCAAGTAGTGGTCGAGGAATGCATCGCCGAGGGCGATAAAGTGGTGACCTGGAGCACCCTGATCGGCACCATCCAGAAGCCGGCCCTAGGCTATCCGCCGAGTGACAAGGTGCTGAGCATTTCCGCCATGGCGTTCTGGACGCTGACACCAAGCAACGAGATCAAGGAAATTTGCACCATGTTCGACATGGAGAGTTTCCGCGCGCAACTCGGCCTGGCCACTCAGCCTTTTGCCGCCAAGGCATTGCCCTGAATAAATAGCGCACAACAAAAAGCCGCCTAATTAGGCGGCTTTTTGTTTACCGCGTGTTAGCGCGCCTGTTCATACAACGGCATCACCTTGGGAATCGCTGCCTGCAAAGAAGCGATTCGGCTGCTCGACGAGGGGTGCGTGCTCATAAACTCAGGCGGGGCACCTTCGCTGGCGGCGGCCATTTTCTGCCACAGGCTGACTGCGGCATTGGGGTTGTAGCCGCCACGGGCCGCCAGTTCCAGGCCGATCAGATCAGCCTCGTTCTCATTGCCGCGACTGTTCGGCAGCATCATGCCGTACTGCACGGCGGCATCGGCCAGCGCCAGACTGTCAGAACCCAGACCGAGCAAGGCACCTGCACCCTGTTTCGCCAGCTCGACACCATAGGCCTTGGACATCGCCTCGCGGCTGTGCTCGCGCAGGGCGTGGGCCATTTCGTGGCCCATGATCGCGGCGATCTCATCGTCGGTGAGCTTGAGCTTCTCGATAATCCCACTGTAGAAAATGATCTTGCCGCCTGGGCCGCAGTTGGCGTTCAGCTCAGGGCTCTTGATCAGGTTGACCTCCCATTGCCACTGCGCCGCATCCGGGCGGAACAACGGAGCATGCTTGATCAGGCGGTCGGCAATGGTGCGCAGGCGTTTGGCGTTATTGCTGGTTTTATCCAGTACACCCTTGGTCGATGCTTCGCTCAGCGTCTGCTGATAGGACTGCGCATACATCTGATTGACCTCTTGGGTCGAGAGCATGCTGAACATGTACTGCTTGCGTTCAACACCTACGGCGCCACCGCTGGTGGTGTTCACGGCTTGGCATCCCGCCAGCAACAGGGCCGTGCTCAACGCGGCGAGGGGTAACAATCTGGCCATGTTAATGCTCCTTATGAAAACTGCGACATCCTAGGCGGCTGAGCAGCGACGGACAACTACCAGCTTGCTCAATGCCCGTAAGCAATCTTTAGTTAGACAGGCGATTAAGGATTTTCTCCCCGGCGGCCGATAAGCAGTCACGGCAACTCTTTCCTGTGTGGAGCTTCCATGAAATTTCGCTCAATCCAGACCACCATTGCCACTCTCGCCGGGGCCAGCATTCTGGCTATCGTCGTAGCCCTGATTCTCTACGCCCTGTATGCCAGCGGACGTACCCAGGAGTTGACCCAGGCTCGCACCCAGGGCTTACTCGAGCAGGTCATTGAGCAACGCTTGAGTGCTCTGGCGCGTACACAGACGTTGCAGATCCAGGCCGAGCTGGAATACCCGCTGATGATCACCGCCGAGCTGGCCAACACCAACCGTCTGCTTGGCCTGAAGGCTGAGGATGGCAGCGCAATGCTCTCCATGAGCCGCGAAGAGCTCAACAACCTAGCCCGCGAAACCCTGGTGCAACACCCTAAGTTGCTTGGTTCCTACATCGGCTGGGCCGTCAACGGCCTGGATGACAGCGACGCCATCTACGCCGGCATCGGCAATCCGGCGGTTAACGAAACGGGGCGTTTTATCCCCTGGTGGTATCGCAACGATGACGGCAGCCTGGCCCAGGAGCTACTGACCGATCTGGAAAACGAGAAGCCGCTACCCACAGGCGTGCGCGCTGGCGAGTACTACCTATGCCCACGCGATGCGAAGAAGGCCTGCGTGATCGACCCGGCGCCTTATGAGATGGGCGGCAAGATGGTGATGCTGGCGTCGTTCGTCAGCCCAATAATTATCGACGGCACCTTCAAGGGCATGGTCGGCGCCGATCTGGGCGTCAACTTTATCCAGGACCTGCTGGTCAACGCGGACAATCAGCTGTACGACGGCGCGGGTGAAATGGCGCTGATATCAAGCCACGGCCGCCTGGTGGCCTCCACCCAAGCGCCAGACAAACTGGGCAGCCCTGCTACCGAGCTGCTGGATGCCAACGAGCTGGAAAACCTCAAGCAGTTGCAACCTGGGCAGATTATCTACGACATCCACCACGAGGCTGATCCAGCCGACAGCCATATCGAACTGTTCCTCTCCTTCGGCATAGGTGAAACCGACGCACGCTGGACCCTGATGCTGGTCTTACCGCTCGACACCGTAATGGCCGAGTTGCAGCAATTGCATGATGACCTCAGTAATCAGCGGCAAGCTGACACCCTGAATATGACCCTGGTCGGCCTGCTGATTGCCGCCCTCGGCCTGCTGACGATCTGGCTGGTCAGCCGTGGTATCGCCAAACCACTGAAGCAGATGGTGAGCATGCTTGATGACATTGCTCAGGGCGAGGGTGATCTGACCCGTCGTCTGGAGGTTGACCGTAATGATGAGCTGGGCGATATCGCCAAGGGCTTCAACACCTTCCTTGGCAAGTTGCAAAGCATGATTACCCAGGTGGTCAGCTCGGTGCAGAAGGTCAGCGACTCCTCCGAGCACACTGCGGACATCGCCATCCGCACCAATACTGGCGTACAGAAGCAGCTGGCAGAGATCGAACTGGTCGCCACCGCCGTGCATGAAATGACTGCGACCGCCCAGGACGTGGCGCGCAACGCCACCCATGCCGCAGAAGCTGCCAACCATGCGGATCGCGCGGCCAATCAGGGCAAGCAGACGGTGCAACATACATCCGAGGCGATTACTGCCCTGGCACAGGAGATTGGCCGGGCCGTGACCGTGGTGCAGACGCTGGCCAAGGACAGCGAGAACATCAACGCCATCCTGGTAGCCATACGCGGGATTGCCGAACAGACCAACCTGCTTGCGCTCAACGCTGCCATCGAGGCCGCCCGCGCTGGCGAACAGGGCCGTGGTTTTGCCGTGGTGGCCGACGAGGTGCGCAACCTGGCGCAGAAGACCCAGCAAGCCACAGAAGAAATCCAGACCATGATCCAGCAGCTGCAGCAGGGTACGCGCGATGTGGTCACCGTTATGGAGGACAGCCAGAGCAAGACCGAGGTCAGCGTGCAGCAGGCCAGCCAGGCCGCCGAGGCGCTGGAATCGATCACCCAGGCGGTGTCAGTGATCAACGATATGAACACGCAGATCGCCAGCGCCGCCGAAGAACAGAGCGCGGTGGCCGAAGACATCAACCGCAACGTCACCAATATCGGTCAGGTGGCCAATGAAGTAGCCGGCGGTGCTGATGAGGCCAGTCAGGCCAGTGCCGAACTGACCAAGCTGGCCGAGCAACAGCGTCGCCTGATCAACCAGTTCAGGGTCTGATCCAGGCGGCAATAAAAAGGGCAGGCTGCACGGCAGCCTGCCCTTCTTCCATCACCCAATTCAGGCCGGCGTCAGACACTCCGGCGCATCCAGCTTGGGATCGTTGACCAAATTGGCCAGCACCCGCTCGCGCAACTGTGGCTGCGGGCTGCTCAACAACGCGTGTAACTGCGCCGGAGAAGCCTCCGAATCCAACCAGGCGGCTTGCGCCTCTTCACTGAGAATCACTGGCCGGCGCTGGCTGGCAGCCGCCTGAGTCACCACTGCCACACTGAGGTAGACATGCCCTTCAACCGGGTACGCTTCCCACAAGGCAGCAAAGTGCAGCAACGGCACGCCGTCGCCGCTTAACCAATACGGCCGCTTGCGCGCCGCGCCGCGCCACTCGTAGAAACCATTGGCCGGCAACAGGCCACGACGCAGACGAAATGCCTCGCGGAACATCGGCTGCTCGGCCAGGGTTTCCGCCCGGGCCTGGGCTGGGGTCTTGGTCAGGTCCGTCAGCCAGGGCGGCGTCAGCCCCCAGCGCGCGCGCGTCAACTGACGTTCGCCCTCGACATTGCGCAGCAACAGCACCTGGCTGTTTGGCGAGATGCTCCAATGTGGCAACTGGTCAGTGGGAAAACCGGGAGTGGCCGCAAAGGCAGGCGTCCAGCGAAACAGGGCAAAGCGTCCACACATGGGCAACTCGATAGCAATAACAAAAAGGCAGTGAATTCAGCGCCATGAGCGCCTCAGCAGAGCAGCGTACCCTGGATATTCTCGGGCTCATCGCCAGGTAGCGGCAGCGCGGCATTGTACGCGGCGATCAGCTGTTGTGCGCTGTGTGCCTGCGCGTCCTCAACCATCACGCCGAGCAAACCGCAGGCAGGTAACTCGCCCACCGCACCCGCCAGGTGCTGCCCGGTGAGATAGGCGTCGATCCCCTCACTGGCCAGCATTCCCAGCAACAGCTCACCTTCCATGAGGTCCTGCGGCTCGTAGACTCGCTGCATCAGTCATTCTCCCCACGCACGTCCAGGCTCCAGTCTTCGCCATCAGTCTGTAGCGAAAACACGATGGGCCGGCAGCACACCGGGCAATCCTCGATGTACTGCTGATCCCCCGCAGACAGATCAAGCAGCGCCTCCACCTGCTCGCCGCAATAAGGGCACTGATAGTCTTGGCTTTCCAGCATCGCAGTCTCCTTGTGACTTGGGCGTATAATTGCCGGTCTATAGCTGGCCCTGCAGTCGCGCCACAGCCTTGGCTGAACCCGCGAGCCCAGCAGTGAGTACTTCAACAGCCAACCACGACAAGAGAGCATGATGGGCGAATTCGATGCCATCCGACCTTACGCCGACGCCGAAGTCCCTGCCGTTCTGGCGCGCCTGCTGGCGGACGATGCGTTTCTCGACATCCTCATCCAGTTCCGCTTCCCGCGCCTGGCCGCACCCTTGGGTTGGCTGCTTAAACCACTTATAGCCTATCGCCTGCGTCTTGAGTTCCGTGATGTGGGCTCGGTGGCACAATTGCAGGCGCGTATTGAGAGTTATATCGACCGCACCATCGAGCGGGCTACGGATGGGGTGACCTACTCCGGCATCGAACACCTGCAAGCCGGCCAGGCCTACCTGTTTCTCGCCAACCACCGTGACATCGTCATGGACCCGGCGTTCGTCAACTACGCGGTGTACCACGCAGGCCTGCCAACGCCGCGCATCGCCATCGGCGACAACCTGCTGCAGAAGCCTTTCGTCAGTGACCTGATGCGCCTGAACAAGAGTTTTATCGTGCACCGCTCGATCAGCGGCCGGCGCGAAAAGCTCGCGGCGTACCAACTGTTGTCAGCCTATATCAACCATTCGATTCGCCATGATGGCGAGTCGATCTGGATTGCCCAGGCCGAAGGCCGTGCCAAGGACGGTGATGATCGCACCGATTCGGCGATCCTCAAGATGTTCCACATGAGTCGCAAGGACGAGCCCTTCGCCGAGGTGATCAACGCGCTGCGCCTGACACCCGTGTCGATCAGCTACGAATACGACCCTTGTGATCAGGCCAAGGCCCGTGAGTTGTTTATCCGCGCCAGCAGCGGCAGCTACACCAAAGCCGCTGGCGAAGACGACCAGAGCATCGCACTCGGTATTACCGGCTACAAAGGCCGTGTGCATGTGCACTTCGCCGCGCCGGTCAGTCAGGGTCTGGACGACAGCAAACTGCTGGCTGCCGAAATGGATCGGCAGATTCTCAGCGGTTATCGGTTATTCCCCGTGCACTACCTGGCCTATGCCATGTGGGCCGAACGCGATCCCGCCCTGGCTGTACCGAGTGCCGCCGAGCTGTTCCCTGCCGAGGAACTGCGTGCTGCTCAAGCCGAGTGGCAGCGCCGCCTGGACAACTGTCCAAGCGAGCAACAGCCCTACCTGATCCTGCAATACGCAAACCCGGTGCGTAATCAGTATCGGATCAAGGCGGGTCTGCCGCTCTGAGCTGAACACCCCGCATAAAAAACGGCAGCCAGTGGCTGCCGTTTTTTTGACCTGCATTGCGCTTACAAGCGGGTGCTGACCCAGGACAGGCACAGCGCGGCAAGCAGACAAACCGCCGCAAAGCGGTAGAAGAAGCGGTTAAGCCGCTCTGTAGGTTCATCCAGGGCATAGGCCTGCTGAGCCATTTCATTCAGCTGATTGTCAGCCAACAGACGCGCGGCCGCACGTTGCTCGCGCAGCCGCGTGGCCAACAGCAGCCAGCTTCCCGCAAGCGCAACAAACAGCGCCAAACCGTTCAGCCACAAGCCAGGCTGAGCCTCGATCAGCCACCAGAGTGTTTGCACAGACATTCTCGACCTCAAGGTTCTTTGAGGGCATGCCAGCTGCGCCGCACACCCTGCACTACGCCCACACAAATGGCGGGCAGCCGGATACGGCGGCGGAGTCTACAGAAGGATGCAGCGCTCGCGGATCGATTCCGACGAAGCGCAGTCACTATGACCACACGGTCTAAACACTGTCATCTGCATGTTCTATGGTCTAACACGAGTTCCCGCACTGCATCCGCAGACCGGGGCCAGACCCGATCAATCATGGAGGAAAACCACATGCTGCATGCCCATCCGCAAGACCGCGATTACCTGATCGATTCACTGGACGATGTGGACGCCGTCATCGATGGCCTGTCGTTCAACGTGCAGGACGACCACTGGCTGGTGTACTGCGCTATGGGTGGCCACGAACATTACGCCCTGCCTGACGTAGATACGCGCACCGGCATGAGCCTGCCGGAGTTCTACAGCGAAGCCGCCTGAAAGTAGAAACGGGACAAACCAGATACGAAAAAGCCCGGAAAGTCCGGGCTTTTTCATTTATCGCAATCGACCTTACTGGGCGAGCATCTGGCCGATGGTCGGATCCTTGAAGGCGCGGGTCAGGGCATCGCTCAACACATCGCTCACCAGCTTGGTGTTGGTTGCCTGGTTCGGTGCCATGCCAAAACGCTGATTCAGCGAAGCGCCATAACGGCCGCTATAACGGCGGCTGCTGTTCTGCACATCAACCCGGAAGGTCGCGGTCATGTCGGCCTCGGTCACGTACAGACCTTCTTTCGGCGACTGATATTTCAGATCGGCCAGAGTCAGGGTCAACTGAGGTGCGTTGTAGGCGTTGGCACTTGGGGTAAAACCGAGCAGGCGCACTGCGGCTTCCGCCTGAGCCTGCAGCTTGGGCAGGATGTCCTGACCGGTCACGCTGATGGCGCTGGTTTCCGGATAGAGACCGCCGCGGGTGCCCAACACCGGAGACGGACGTCCATCAGCCACACGCACCACCACCGGCTGGCCCTGGCCAACCGCCGTCAGCGGACTATTGAGCTTGGGTTGTGGGCTGAGTTGTTGCGGACTGTGGGCGCAACCCACCAAGGTAAGGCTGGCAACAGCCACCAAACCAAACAGCAGACGATGCAGCATGCTCAACTCTCCATAAAGTAAGGGGCAGAAGTGCGCGCAGTATAACCAGCGTGCCAAGTGCCTGACAGTCACGCGTATTAGGACGCATCACGCAGTAACAGGTTCCCGTAACGCCCCTGTCATGCAATTCGGGCATAAGACTTTAGTCTTCACTGCTGCTGGGTCATTGCCATGTTTTCTCTGCGCAACCTGCTTGCTCCACGCCGTCCGATGCGTTCATTCGCCCTGCTCGATGCCCAGGGCATCTGCCGCGCCTTGCGCCAGTCAGCCCAGGCGCCACAAGGCTTTGGCTGGATCGAGGTGCAACACAGCTGTATGAGTTGGCTCAATCGGCCGTTGCCTGCTGGTGCCCGAGTCGCTCAGGTCACGCCCTGCATACGCCTGCAGCAAACGCTGGCGGCCTGACCGGCGGAAGAAGAAAAGTCACGCCAGGCGATCAATTTTCCTGCTTTGCCCTTATAATCGCGCCCCGATTATAAGGACGCCTCCTGTTCGGGCCTTGCCGTATCGCTGCTGCGCCATTGCATCAGCCGCGCCCCAGAGAGTCGCCCACTTCGCGCTGCCTTCCGGCTGCCGCTTACTCCCACATAAAGCGCCTGCAATCGCTGCATGGCCGCTCTATGTCGTTGAGAAGCGGGCCCAGCAGACGTGTTTTGAGGTTCACGACTCCAAAAGAGCGTGAAAAGAACGGTTTGGAAAACTTCACAAGAGTGTGGCGAAAATGAACGATCTCGCGGTTGGCATCTGCATCCAGAAGCCTGCTTCCCTCAACCCTGAGCGTCTCGGCGACTGCTGATCGGCTGTGTTCACACAAGCTAACTAACGTCTTTTGAGTGCTGGTTTGCGGAGAAGTGGTAATGGCGCAGAACGATTACGAAACAGTGGATGTGGTGCTGGTGGGTGCCGGCATCATGAGTGCGACCTTGGCCGTACTGCTGAAAGAGCTCGACCCGGCGATCAAGCTGGAAGTGCTCGAGATGATGGAGGCCGGGGCGGTTGAAAGCTCCAACCCCTGGAACAACGCAGGCACCGGCCACGCTGGCCTGTGCGAGCTGAACTACACGCCAGAGTCGGCGGACGGTTCGATCGACATCAAGAAGTCGGTGACCATCAATACCCAGTTCGAAGAGTCCAAGCAGTTCTGGGCTTACCTGGTCGAGAAAGGCCGCTTCGGTTCACCCAAATCGTTTATCAACCCGGTGCCTCACCTGAGCTTCGTGCGTGGGCAGAAAGGTATTGATTACCTGAAGAAGCGCTTCAAGGCGCTGACCGCACACCATGCCTTTGCAGACATGGAATACACCGAAGACCGCGCCACGCTGGCCGAGTGGATGCCCCTGATGATGCCAGGCCGCGATCCGCACGAGCCGATCGCCGCGACCCGCGTCATGGCCGGTACCGACGTCAACTTCGGCAACCTGACCAAGAGCCTGCTCGCACACCTCGGTCAGCAGGCCGACGCCAAGGTTACCTGCAAGCAGAAAGTCGTTGGCCTCAAGCGCAGCGGCCAAGGCTGGCTGGTCAGCGTCAAGGACCTGCAGAGCGGCAACAGCCGTGAGATCCAGGCCAAGTTCGTCTTCCTCGGTGCCGGTGGCGCGGCGCTGCCGCTGCTGCAGATGTCCGGCATTCCGGAGGGCAAAGGCTTCGGCGGCTTCCCGGTCAGCGGCCAGTGGCTGCGTTGCGACAACCCAGAGGTGGTCAAACAGCACCAGGCCAAGGTGTACAGTCAGGCAGCCGTGGGCTCGCCGCCCATGTCCGTGCCGCACCTGGATACCCGCGTGGTAGACGGCAAGACTTCGCTGCTGTTCGGCCCTTACGCCGGCTTCACCACCAAGTTCCTCAAGCGCGGTTCGTTCCTTGACCTGCCGCTGTCGATCCGCTTCAACAACATCGGCCCGATGCTGGCAGTGGCGCGCGACAACTTCGACCTGACCCGTTACCTGGTCAAGGAAGTGCTGCAGTCCGAAGCCCAACGCCTGGAAACCCTGCGCGGTTTCTATCCGCTGGCCAAGGCTGAAGACTGGAGGCTGGAAATCGCCGGTCAACGCGTGCAGATCATCAAGAAAGACCCGAAATCCGGTGGCATCCTGCAGTTCGGTACCGAACTGGTGGCGGCCCAGGACGGCTCGATTGCTGCCCTGCTGGGTGCCTCGCCAGGCGCCTCGGTCACCGTGTCGATCATGCTCGACCTGATCCAGCGCTGCTTCGGTGAACAGCTCAAGACTGAGCACTGGAGCCGCAAACTGAACGAGATATTCCCGGCCCAAGGCGCTGTTCTGGCCAAGGATGCTGAGCGTTATCGCGAAGTTCAAAACCGCTCCGACGCCCTCTTGCAGCTGCAGCAAAGCGTCAGCGCCTAATCCGCCTGACCATAAAAAACCGCCTCTCGGGGCGGTTTTTTTATGGCTGACGCATGGCGGTTGGCCTAGGCCGACGCAGCCATTGGCCGGAAACTGAAGTAATGCCGTAGCGCATCGACCATTTCGACATAGTCGCCAGGCGGGGCAACCAGGGCAAAACCAGAGTCGTAACAGCCTGGCGTGACATCCTCGCGGGACCACTGACAGGTGGCAGAAAAATCGATGTAGTGCGGAGCATCCCGCCCTGGGATTTTCAGCTGCATATCAAAGCGCGCACCAACCAACAAAGGCAGCTGGCTGATCAGCATCAGGCCATCCAGTGACACATTGCCGATATAGCCCATGGGCTTATCGGTGATGCGGTTGAACACCTTCAGGTAGTAAGGAAGCTGGTGGCGCTCGATGCTGCGCTGAATATGCTTGGACATAGTGGCAAATCGCTATAGGCGGCCATTGAGTATGGCCTTACTACTGCGCTTAAACCAGATTCAGGAACAACGCTGAGCCACCTGAGCCTGCAATTGCTGACGAGCGGTATCCACCTGCTGCTCGCTGTAGTACTCACGTTCGCCATTGGCGTCGGTGCGGTAATAACTGTAGCCCTCAGGGATATTGCCCAGGCGACGGCGCAACTCCTGACATTCGGCTGCCCGCTTGGCCTGACGCTCAGCTGCCACAGCAGAGGCCTGCGCCTGCTCTTCACGACGGGCATCGAAGAAGCGATTGGCGCGCTCCTCACGCTCACGAGTCAACTGATCGCGCTCGACCACCTGCGGCTTGACCTCAATCTGCTGAGCCCCTGCCGCCGCCGGGCGCTGACCGAAATGTACCTGGCCATTGGCATCGGTCCAGCGATAGATTTCCGCCGCTGCCAATCCCGGCAGCAGCAACAGGCACAACAACGCACGCATGGAGTCCCTCCCATAAAACTTCAGCTTACTGCCGAGAATAGCCTTCCATGTGCCCTGACGACCAGCGGTCAAGGCTTGACCGGGTTGACCTTGACCGCCACATCGACGCCGTCATGCCCCAACTGGCGCAGGGTATCCATGCGCGCACGGGCGCGATAGGCGTACTCACTGGCCGGGTAGTTGGTGACGATGAACTGATAGGTCTGCATGGCGTCGACAAACAGCGCCTGACGCTCCAGACACTGGCCACGCAGCAGGGAAATTTCCGGCTGCATATAGCGCCGCGAGCGGCTGTTGCGCTCGGCCTTGGACAGCGACAGGATGGCCGCTTCACACTCACCGCGGTCATAGGCCTCATAGGCACTGTTGAGGTGATGATCGAACGAGTAGCGGTTGCAGCCCGTCACCCCCACCAATATCAGTACAGCTAACAATATGCGCATAAGCCTCTCCTCCGATGAGCAGTGTATCGACTGTCCTGGAAAATTCTGCAGCAACATATCCTCTGATGGGTAATGCCGCCAGCCACTTGGCCGCAGCGGGCCGGCCTGACTAGACTGGCGCACACCGGCCCCGCGCCCTGGAGATGTCATGTCGTTATCGTCCCGCCTGCCGCTGCTGCTGTGTGCCGCCTTGTTGAGCGCCTGCTCGCCCACCACACCGCTGTTTATCGCGCAGATCACCACCAACGAAGTGGTCGAATACAAGACCCAGAAAAACAACCGCATGCTCGCCGCCATCGAGGATGAAGGCGACCTGCTGACCTACAGCGCCCAGGCCATCCGCGATGCCAAAAGCGAGCAGGCCGAACAGCTGTACCTCACCGGCTACCGCGATGAGAAGCTCAGCGACGAAGTGCGTGCCATCTCGCTGTACCAGATCGGGCTGCTGTACATGAATCGCTTCAACGAGCAGCGTGACGACAACAAGGCGCTCAACTACTTCTATCAGGTGCTTAACCAGTTCCCTGCCAGCCGCGCCGCCGAACGGGCCGAGGCGCGTATCGTGATGATCCGCGAGCGTGCAGACGAGCCGGTACACAAAACTTCACGCGAACTGCTCGCGCACTGGAAGCCCAATCAGCAACTCGATCTGTACAAACCCAGCCTCGACACGGACATGACCCTGCTGTCGCGCCGCGCGGTACTGAAAAACCGTGTCGCCGAGGCCGAAGAACTGTACCTGCTGGCCTTGAGCGACCCCGGTATCCCCGCCGACATCAAGGAAAAGGCCCTGTACCAGCTCGGCCTGATGTACCTGGCCCCGGATAACCCACAAGCCAGCCGCGACAAAGCCATCACCTATTTGCGCCGCCTGCTGGTGCAATTCCCCAATAGTGATTTGAATACCAAGGCCGCCCGCCATCTGGATCAGGCACTTAATCGCTAGCAGGCCGGGCAAGGTAGTGCAGAGGAACAATGACTACAGAGTTGCGGCATAGTAGCCTCGTGCTCAGCTGCCACTAAGGAGTCTGTGCATGACCTTCCGCCGCACCAAAATCGTCGCCACCCTCGGCCCATCCAGTAACAGCCCCGCCGTACTCGAACAACTGATCATCGCCGGCCTGGATGTCGCCCGCCTGAACTTCTCCCACGGCTCGCCCGACGAGCACAAAGCCCGCGCCAAGCTGGTGCGCGAACTGGCCGCCAAACATGGCCGTCACGTAGCGCTACTGGGTGACCTGCAAGGCCCGAAAATCCGCATCGCCAAATTCGCCAACAAGCGCATCGAACTGCAGGTCGGTGATCGCTTCACTTTCTCCACTAGCCACCCGCTGACTGCCGGCACCCAGGACATCGTCGGCATCGACTACCCGGACCTGGTCAAGGACTGCGGCGTCGGTGACGAACTGCTGCTCGACGACGGCCGTGTGGTAATGCGCGTGATGGAGGCCACCGCAGATGCCCTGCACTGCGAAGTGATCATCGGCGGCCCGCTGTCCGACCATAAGGGCATCAACCGCCGCGGCGGCGGCCTGACTGCGCCGGCGTTGACCGAGAAAGACAAAGCGGACATCAAGCTGGCAGCCGAGATGGAGCTGGATTACCTGGCTGTGTCCTTCCCGCGCGATGCAGCGGATATGGAATACGCACGCCAACTGCGCGACGAAGCCGGCGGCACTGCCTGGCTGGTGGCCAAGATCGAACGCGCCGAAGCCGTGGCCGACGACGAAACCCTCGACGGCCTGATCCGCGCCAGTGACGCGGTGATGGTGGCCCGTGGTGATCTGGGCGTAGAAATCGGCGATGCCGAGCTGTGCGGCATCCAGAAGAAAATCATTCTGCACGCCCGTCGCCACAACAAGGCGGTGATCACGGCCACGCAGATGATGGAGTCGATGATCCAGAATCCGATGCCGACCCGTGCGGAAGTCTCCGACGTGGCCAACGCCGTACTCGACTACACCGATGCGGTGATGCTCTCGGCGGAAAGCGCAGCTGGCGCCTACCCACTGGAAGCCGTGCAGGCCATGGCGCGCATTTGCCTGGGTGCGGAAAAACACCCCACCAGCAAGAAATCCAGCCACCGCATGGGCACCGAGTTCGAGCGCTGTGATGAAAGCATCGCCCTGGCGGCCATGTACACGGCCAACCACTTCCCCGGTGTGAAAGCCATTATTGCGCTGACCGAAAGCGGCTACACCCCGCTGATCATGTCGCGCATCCGCTCTTCGGTGCCGATCTTCGCCTTCTCTCCACATCGCGAAACCCAGGCCCGCGCAGCCATGTTCCGCGGTGTCTACACCGTGCCGTTCGACGCAGCGGCGATGCAGCCAGGCGAGGTCAGCCAGGCAGCGGTGGACGAGCTACTCAAGCGCGGCGTGGTCGAACCCGGCGACTGGGTGATCCTGACCAAGGGCGACAGCTATCACACCATTGGCGGCACCAACACCATGAAGCTGCTGCATGTAGGCGAAGCCCTGGTTTAAACCGCCAGAAACGTAAAAGGCCGCTCAATCGAGCGGCCTTTTTGTTTGCCTCAGGGCATCAGGCGAACTTGCTGAAATCCGGTGTACGCCGCTGCATAAAAGCCGTCAGCGCCTCGATGGCTTCCGGCGAGCGTAGGCGCTGCCCGAATAAGGCGCCCTCTTCCTCAATCACCCGGCGCAGCTCTTCACGATCCGGCGCACGCATCAGGCGTTTGCTATCGGCCACGGCAGCTGGAGCCAACTGCTGAAAGCGCATCGCCATTTCACGGGCTTTGTTCAGGGTTTCAGCACCACTATCCAGCGCCTGATTGGCGATGCCCCAGGTTGCAGCCTGCTCACCGGTAAAGCTCTGCCCGAGCAGTAGCAATTCGGCCGCGCGGGCGTGGCCGAGCAGGCGCGGCAGAATCAGGCTGGAGCCGTACTCGGGACACAGGCCCAGGTTGACGAAGGGCATCTTCAGCGTGGCATCACGGCTGACATAGACAAGGTCGCAGTGCAGCAGCATGGTCGTACCAATGCCCACCGCCGGGCCGTTGACCGCAGCCACCACCGGTTTGCTGAACTCAAACAGCGCCTGCATAAACTGGAACACTTCGATGTTCAGCCCGGTGGGCGGCGCCTGGATAAAGTCGGCGACATCATTGCCACTGGTAAAACAACTCTCACTACCCGTGATCAGCACGGCACGCACGCTTTTATCCTGATCGGCCTGCACCAGCACTTCGGCCATGCCGCTGTACATGGCGCGGGTCAGGGCATTCTTCTTATCGGGGCGGTGCATGCGCAGGGTCAGCAGGCCTTGTTCACGCTCAACCAGCAGGTGCTCGCTCATTCTCAATCCTCACGGCAGGCCACCCGCGAGCTTAGAACCTGAACGGCTAGCGCGCGTGGGGCAAAAAGACGTCAGCAAAAACCTGGCTACGCGGCACACCCACCAGATACAGGCGGCGCGCAAAGGTTTCGACGCTGTCGGGGTGGCCGCAGAGTAAGGCGAGGGTTTGCCGCGACACAAGGCGTAGTTCGGCCAAAGCAGCCGCCAACTCGGCCGCGCAAACCAGCTCGACCTGCAACTGCGGATGGCGGGCAGCCAGCGCCCGCAGCGGTTCGGCCAGGTAATGCGCGGACGCATCATGGGCCAGGTGAATAAGCCGAATTGCGCCCTGATGCTCCTGGCGTAGCGCCTCGCGCAGCACCCCGTACAACGGTGCCAGCCCAGTGCCGGCAGCCAACAGCCAGAGCGGTCGGGTCTGCCAGTCCGGGTCATAGTGCAAAGCACCGCCGCGCAGCTCGCCCAGACGCAGGCCATTACCCACCTGAAAAGCCCGCGCCGCGCTGGCAAAGGCGCCGCCCTGGCGGCAGTCGAGATGAAACTCCAGCCAGGGGTCTTCGCCCGGCAGGCTGGCAAGGGAATAAGGACGAGCAATGCCGTTCTCAGTCCAGAGCTGCAGATGCTGGCCGGCGCTGTAGCGCAGCGGCCGCTGTGGGGTCAGACGCAAGCGCAGCACATCCGCACTCAGCCAATCACAGCTATGGATCAACGCAGGCGCGGCATCGCGCTGCGGATCAAACACTTCGACCTGCACATCGCTCACCACCTGGCATTGGCACGCCAGTCGCCAGCCCTGCTGGCGTTGCGCGGCATCCAGGGCCTCGGGTTTGCCATCTTGCAGTTCACCGGCGACACAGCGCACCAGGCAGGCATGACAACTGCCGGCGCGGCAGCTGTATGGCACAGCAATACCGCCTGCCAGCAGGCTATCGAGCAGGTTGGTGGCGGTCGCAACGTCGAGGCAGCGCTCAGCGACCCGCAGCTCAGGCATCCACGTCCTCCCAGGTCGCGGCGCAGCGGTTACGGCCGTTGCGCTTGGCCTGGTACAGCGCCTGGTCGGCACGTTGCAGGGCGTCATCGAGGTCATCATGCATGGTCAGCAGGGTCATGCCGATGGACACGCTCAGGCTCTCCACTTTCACCCCCAGCGGTTCGGCGCGGCTAAAGGCTTCACGCAGGCGCTCGCAGCAGGCGGTGAACTGATCGGCTTCGGTATTGGGTAACAACAGCACGAATTCCTCACCGCCATATCGGGCGACCACATCGCCATCACGCAGGCAGGCACGGGCCACGGCGGCAAAGGTTTGCAGCACACGGTCGCCAGCGGCATGGCCGTGTACATCATTGATACGCTTGAAGTGGTCCAGATCAAGCAACGCCAGGCCATGCTGGCGACCGTTGCGCAGGTTGTCCAGCTCGCGGCTGGCCAGGCGCAGAAAGTGTCGACGGTTGCACAGGCCGGTCAACTCATCGGTGGCCGCCAGGTCTTCCAGCTGGCGCATCATCCCGCGCAGGGTGTCCTGGTGAGCCTGCAGGGCGAAACGCCGTTGGCGCATGCGCTGACGCATAGCCTGGGCGTAACTGGCAAACAGGCACAGCCAGATCAGCACCCCGGCCAGCACGCACACCTGCATCAACGCCACACGCGGCGCACTCAGCTGGAAGGTGTAGGCCTCGTAGAGGTTCAGCCCGGCAAAACCGAAGAAGGCAAACAGCGCACAACGGATGAACACCCGGGGCGGCAGCTGAAACACGCCAAACAGCAGAATCAGCATGTACAGCACCAGCATGCTGCCACGGCCTTCATTGAACAGCGCCAGCAGCACAGTCAGCCAGGCCAGCGCTACCAGCACCTGCGGCTCGGTCAAACTGGGGTCGGCAAAACGCAGGTTGGTACGCGAAAGGAACAGACCGAGAAACGCCAGCTGGCTTAAAGCCGCCAGCACGGTCAGGCTCACGGCGGTGAATGGCGTGGCATGAAACAGCCCGGCAAATACCCCAATCCAGCACAGCAGGCCAGTCAACGCATAGGTGCCCGCTGCCATGCCGAAACGCTTCAGCAGCAGACTTTGCAGCGTTCGCTGGGCACCCTTTTGGCTGCTTAGGCTCATGGGGTAATGGGCTCCATCCCATGCTGGCATCTAGCCGCCACTCTACCCCTGTGATCACAAAATGCCTAGGCCGCGCCCACGTTATTCATCGGCCCTGGGAGCCGACCAGCGACCATGGTCGAGCCCCCGATAGGTGTCCGCCTGGCGGTGTGCGCGGTATACTGCCGCGCCTTTTTATCTTGTCCTTTGGCCTTGATAGCCCTGCGCCGGGCAGTGCCCTTGCGCTCTTCGAAGTACCTGCCCTACTCCTAGCCCTACAAAAAGGAGCGCCAAGCATGACCGTGATCAAGCAAGACGACCTGATTCAGAGCGTCGCCGACGCCCTGCAGTTCATCTCCTATTACCACCCCGTGGATTTCATCCAGGCCATGCATGAGGCCTACCTGAAGGAAGAATCCCCGGCCGCGCGCGACTCGATGGCGCAGATCCTGATCAACTCGCGCATGTGCGCCACCGGCCACCGTCCGATCTGCCAGGACACCGGCATCGTCACCGTATTTATCCGCGTTGGTATGGATGTGCAGTGGACCGGCGCGACCATGAGCGTCGACGACATGATCAACGAAGGCGTACGCCGCGCCTACAACCTGCCGGAAAACGTCCTGCGTGCCTCGATCCTCGCCGACCCAGCTGGCGCGCGGAAGAACACCAAGGACAACACCCCGGCGGTGATCCACTACTCCATCGTCCCCGGCGACAAGGTGGAAGTGGATGTTGCAGCCAAAGGCGGCGGCTCCGAGAACAAGTCGAAGATGGCCATGCTCAACCCGTCCGACTCGATCGTCGACTGGGTACTCAAGACCGTCCCGGAAATGGGCGCCGGCTGGTGCCCGCCAGGCATGCTCGGCATCGGCATCGGCGGCACCGCCGAGAAAGCCGCGGTAATGGCCAAGGAAGTGTTGATGGAACACATCGACATCCATGAGCTGAAAGCCCGCGGCCCGCAGAACAAGATCGAGGAAATGCGCCTCGAGCTGTTCGATAAGGTCAACCAGCTGGGCATCGGCGCTCAGGGCCTGGGCGGCCTGACCACCGTGCTCGACGTGAAGATCATGGACTACCCGACCCACGCCGCCTCCCTGCCGGTGTGCATGATCCCCAACTGCGCCGCCACCCGCCACGCCCACTTCGTGCTCGACGGCAGTGGCCCGGCCGAACTGGAAGCGCCGGACCTGTCCGCCTACCCGGAAATCGTCTGGGAAGCCGGTCCGAGCGCGCGCCGGGTGAATCTGGACACCATCACCCCGGAAGAAGTGCAGAGCTGGAAGCCGGGCGAGACCGTACTGCTCAACGGCAAGATGCTCACTGGCCGCGACGCCGCGCACAAGCGCATGGTCGATATGCTGAACAAGGGCGAAGAGCTGCCGGTCGATCTCAAAGGCCGCTTTATCTACTACGTCGGCCCGGTTGATCCGGTACGCGAAGAAGTGGTCGGCCCAGCCGGTCCGACCACCGCAACGCGGATGGACAAGTTCACCCGGCAGATCCTCGAAAGCACTGGCCTGCTGGGCATGATCGGCAAGTCCGAGCGCGGCCCGATTGCCATCGACGCAATCAAGGACAACAAGGCCGTATACCTGATGGCCGTCGGCGGCGCCGCCTACCTGGTCGCCCAGGCGATCAAGAAGTCCAAGGTCCTGGCCTTCGAGGAACTGGGTATGGAAGCCATCTACGAGTTCGAGGTGAAGGACATGCCAGTCACCGTGGCAGTGGACACCAAGGGCGAGTCGGTGCACATCACCGGCCCGGCGATCTGGAACAAGAAGATCGCCGAAAGCCTGGCCGTCGAAATCAAGTAAGCCCTGCGGCAACCCCAACAAACCCGGCCTCGCGCCGGGTTTGTTGTTTTCAGCGCAAGCTGATCGCAACCACAGGCAGTGACCCCATACGCGCAGTGGAATCCCCCTCCATCCATCTCACAACGCGCTGCCGAGTGAACTCAGCGCGCGAGCCCAGTGTCTGTCTGCTGTCGGCCCGCCGGGTGGATTGCATGGCCATTTGCCCAGCATGCAGCTGCATCGCGTCGCACCATCCCGACCGTCTAATTGTTCACGGCATTGCGCCTGGCCGGCACTTATCGCACCCGCCTGAGGGTTTCGTTTAATCGCCACGTGAAGATTGCCCCATGCCCCTATTCCGCCATCCCCCCGCCCCCTTTGCTCTTCTGCATAAACTGGCCTTCGCAACCTGCTTGCTGGCAAGCGCAGGCAGCCACGCCGAGGAGGCAGACAACAACCGCTGGGTTAGCGACAACCTGAACACCTATGTACGCAGCGGCCCAACCGACGGCTACCGCATCGTCGGCACCCTGGTTTCCGGGCAAAAAGTCACCCTACTGCAAACCTCCGGCGACTACAGCCAGGTGCGTGGCGAAAACGGCAGCGCCGTATGGATTGCCAACCGCGACCTACAAGACGTGCCCGGCCAGGCCGAGCGCCTGCCGCAGCTGGAACAGAAAGTGACCGAACTGAGCGCCGAACTGGAAGGCATCAACGACACCTGGAAAACCCGCGTGCAAGGCATGCAGGAAACCCTGGACTCACGCAAAAGCCTGATCGACGAACTGCAAACCGCGCGCTCGGAGCTGGATATCGAACTGGGCCGAGCCAACTCTGAATTGCGCGAACTGCAAGCGCAGCTAGGCGAGGAAAACCAGCAGGTGCTGATGCGCTATATGGCCTACGGCGGCGGCATCGCCGGCGCTGGATTACTCACCGGACTGATCCTGCCGACGATGTTGCGGGTAAGGCGTAAGCGTAATGATCAGTGGGTTTAAGTGCTGGCCAAATAAGAATGCTGACGATCTGAAATATGGAATCCCACTGCCGCGTGAGCGTTGAGGCCAAGCCAACTTTGCTGCAGAACAACAAACCCGGCCTGGTGCCGGGTTTGTTGTTCTGCAGAAATTGCGGTAAAGCAGCTTGATTTCGCCCCTCTTGCCTGCTGGTTCACCGACAGAGATCGGCAAATGAAATACGTTTACTTGGGCAAGTTTCTTGGGGGAAGCGTCCACGAAACCGGGGACTTCTCATCAGTCAGGCTGTCACAAACCGCCCAGATGCAGCCTTTCGACATTGGTTAGTCGCGAGTCAATGCCACGCACTTGAGTGCGCCTCACTATTTGGACAACATTGCAACAACTATTCTGATGGCAAGGAGGTAGCTAAATTGTCAAAGCACACACGGGCGCGTCCGGCCTGCTTCGCTTGGTAAAGCCACCTATCTGCTTCCTCAACTAAAGAGTGCGGTGCAGTAGCATGATTGGCCGTCATAGAAGCAACACCTAATGACACGGTCACTGACTGCTCAACGTCAGAGTTCAGATGTTCAAGCTGGAGCGACCGCACGTTTGCTCGCATTCGCTCTGCAACCACGACCGCATCTTCCAGCAGAGTATTAGGTAACACACAAGCAAACTCTTCACCGCCATAGCGAGCCAGTAAATCATATGGTCGATTGACCGCCTCATCTAAAGCACCTGCCACGGCCTGTAAGCATCTGTCGCCCTGCTGGTGCCCATAGTGATCGTTGTAACGCTTGAAATAATCCACATCGATCATGATCACAGACAATGCCGTCTGCTCGCGCAAACTCTGCAGCCAGCTTCGCTCTAAATGCTCATCAAAATTGCGGCGATTAGCTACTCCCGTAAGCCCATCAAGCAATGCAAGTGAACGGAGGATGTCATTCTGGCGTTTTAGGGTCAGGTGGGTATTGACCCGGGCTCTGACAATAACGGGGTTGATCGGTTTAACAATAAAATCTACAGCCCCGAGTTCAAGACCGCGTACCTCATCTTCTTCAGCCCCTCTGCCAGTGACAAAAATGATGGGAATGTTCTTGGTTTGCGGGTCTGACTTAAGGCGACGACAAACTTCATGACCATCAACCCCGTCCATGCAAACATCCAATAACACCACATCTGGCAATACAGTTCGGCATAGCTGTAGCGCTTGCTCGCCGCTCATGGCCATGAAAACTTCACAATCTTCTCGAAACAGTTCATGCAGCACCATGATATTCACGCGCTGGTCATCAACGACGAGTAGCTTGGGCTTTACCTGTAAAACATTTGGCCAATGTTGCATCAATCACTCCTTAGACCGAACTCAGCAGCTCCTGCCCGGTCAGCAGAGACGCAGCGAAATCCAAGGATTTCACCTGTTCAACAAATTGGTCGAACCGTGCGCGAAACTCCTGCGGGGTCAAGGTCTGTAGCGCTTCGCTTCGCTCCATCGCCTGCATATTGCCGGCTTGCAGCAACTGCAAAATATCCCTCAATTCTTCGCACCATTGCGCTTTAGATAAAGCGCTTGAGTGCACATTGGCAAGCGAGGGTTTGCTAGAGGGTAGCTCAAACGCGGCTCTCAATAACTTGTCACTTTCAACCAAAATGCTATGTAGCGTTTCAAGCCATGAGCCATCAGCCAGTAGCTGCGCTGCACTGGCTTCATTTGCGTCACGCAAGCGCTGCTCCAACTCACCCGCCAACTGTGAAAGCGCGCGCGCCCCCATGGTGCCACTGCTGCCTTTTATGGCATGCAGCACAGCGGCAGCACCTGATGCATTGCCTTGCATGACCTCTTCTTGCAGTCGTGCAAGTTCTTTCGCCTGCTCTGTACTGAAACGGTCAAGTACATTGCGAATCAACTGATGGTTACCACCAAAACGCTGGCGGATCACTGCGGTGGATTCGACCACCGAAATCTGCGGTTCTACATGAACCATGGCCGCTGGTTCAGCGTTGGTACGGCCAGTGTGCCGCAGTATTGCAGCGACCATTTTTTCCATATCGATGGGTTTACCAAGGTGATCATCCATGCCTGCGGCCATGCATGCCTGTTGATCCGCACTTGAAGCATTGGCAGTCATGGCGATTATCTTTACTCCCCCCCGCTTGGCATCCATACGAATTCGGCGGGTGGCTTCCAGGCCATCAATATCGGGCATCTGGATATCCATAAGTACCACGTCAAACGAATTGGCACTTGCAGTTACCTGCTGAACACCTTCAATGCCGCATTCGGCAAGCGTGACTTGCGCCCCCTCACCAAGCAACAACTCGTAGGCCACCTGGCGGTTCAGCATATTGTCTTCGACGACCAGTACATGCAGGCCAGTCAATCGCTTGGGCTGAGCTGCGCGCAGTGTGGCGACTGATGGTTGAGGTGTGTCGTTACCTACAAATACCCGCTGGATGGTATCGGCCAACTGTTGAGGGGTTATCGGCTTACTGAGGAAGCCTGCAAATGGCGCATCACCTTCTTGCTGAATATCCGCCAAAACCTCACGCCCATAGGCCGTGACCATTATGACCATGGGTGCAGGCTGCCCCTGGCTGTGCTGACGAATCAGGTGTGCGGCACTCAAGCCGTCCATGCCAGGCATGCGCCAGTCCATCAAAATCGCATCATAGTTCTGGCCTGTACGCTGCATCTGTTGCGCCCGTTCCACCGCCTGTAGGCCATCCGAGACTAAGTCAGCCTGCCAGCCCAATGCTTCTGCCATGCGCACCAACAGGAAGCCGGCCACTTCGTTATCGTCAGCCACCAACAGGCGCATCGGATGATCCGCGCCGGGGCATAACGCACGCAATGGCTGTGGTTCATAAATCCCCAGATTAATGTCAAACCAGAAACGGCTACCGATACCCACTTCACTGCTGACCTGCAAATCGCTGCCCATCAGGTTGATCAAACGCTTTGAAATCACCAGCCCAAGCCCCGTTCCGCCAAAACGCCGGGTGGTTGACGCCTCCGCCTGGGTGAAACCCTCAAAGATACGCTGCAGCTGCTCAGGGCTGATGCCGATGCCAGTATCAATAACCTCAATACGAACCTGCACGGTATCGGAGCAGCGCAGCAGTTGAGTGACCCTGATAATCACCTGCCCTTGTTGGGTAAATTTGAGTGCATTCCCCGCAAGGTTGATCAGCACCTGCTGCAAACGTTGGCTATCCCCAAAAAGTGCATTGGGTAACAGTGGATCGAGGTCGAACATGACTTCGACATTCTTTTCACCCTGATTGCCCGACAGCACCACCGCCAGATCGCGCATAAGCTGTTCTAGCTCAAATGCATGCTCATCCAGCAGCATTTTGCCGGCCTCAATTTTGGAGTAATCGAGAATATCGTTGAGCAACCCCAGCAATGATTTCGCCGCACTTTCGGCCTTGCTGATGTAATCCAATTGGCGAGTAGTAAGTTCGGTGTTCTGTACCAGGTACAGCATCCCTAGCACCGCATTCATGGGGGTGCGGATTTCATGGCTCATATTGGCCAAAAAGGACGATTTGGCTGCACTGGAGGCATCTGCCTGCTCCTTGGCCTCCTGCAGGCGCGACTCCAGTTCACGCTGGGCTGTGATATCGCGGTTTATCCCGGTCACCCTTGTCGCGGTCCCCTGGCTATCGTGCTCAACCTGAGCACCGGCCTGGACGATGCGTTGGCTACCATCCGGGCGTATGACCCGGAAGACTGTGTCGTACACGGCTTCTCCCGCGACAGTCTGGTTCAGCAGGGTTGAGACACGATCAACATCGTCAGGGTGTACGCGGGAATACCAGTGCTCGTAGTTCAGTCCTGATGTACGAAGCTTCTCAGGCTGGCCGTATATCTCATACATACGGTCGTTCCACTTCAGGGTGTTATCCGCCAGATCCCAAGACCAGATTCCCAACTCCGCCACCTCAGCGGCCAGCAACAGCTGGTCGCGTCCTGAGGCAACCGCGATTTCAGAGGCCTTCTGTTCCGTCAGGTCTACGGCAATACCCAGGTAACCGATGCATTCACCCTGATCATCGCGCATAGCTGTTACGGCCAGGGAAACCGGCAGCTGTGAGCCATCTTTGTGCACATACGTCCACTCGCGTGTTTCCGCACCGTCTAACTCGGCTTTGTGCACAAATACCTGAAAGCCCTCAATCGGCTGGCCAAGTTGCGCCATCAATTCAGCGGAGCGCGCAGCTACCTCTTTCTCTACATGGAAGCTGGCAGGCGTACTTTTCCCGACCAACTCTGCTGCGCTGTACCCCAGCATTCGCTCTGCGCCGGTATTAAAAATACGAATGGTGCCATCAAGATCCGTGGCAATAATCGCCACTTCAGAGGCCGAACGCAGCACATTACCGAGCAGCACGTTAAGTTCGTGAAGCTCCGCCGTACGTTCAGCCACCTGGGCTTCCAAGTTGCTATTGAGCTCGCGAATTTTCGTTTCAGCCGCGATTTGTTGCGAAATATCACGAACCGTTTTTGCAGCCCCTACCACATTGCCGCCGGAGTCAAGAATGGGTGACACGGTAATTGCGACAGGGATCAGCTGTTTATTTTTATGCTTGCGCAGCGTATTGAAGCTGGAAATGGGTTTGCCTTCTCTGATAGAGGCCAGCAGCTCAGACTCTTCAGACTGCAAATCTTCAGGAATTAACAAATCAACAATACGTTGCCCAACAGCCTCATCAGCACTGAAGCCAAACAATGCTTCAGCCCCCTTATTCCAGCTTGTTACCACACCATTTACATCCTTGCTGATGATGCCATCAACCGAACTTTCAACAATGGCGGCCAGCTTTTTCTGCTCAGCAACCACTTGTAACTGCCGCGAACGGCTAAGGCCGATCACAGAAGCCAAACTTGCCAGCAGCACCGACAATAACGAACCCACTCCCAGAACCAGCCATGGGGTGAGTTGAGTCAGATTATTGATGTGGAGAGGATCCACGGTGAGATGCAGCTGCCAGCGTCGACCATAGACATCGCGTTCAACAGTGTGAGACAGCACTCGCTCATGAGTGCCTTCATCGGTTGATCTATAAAAGACCATTCGCTGTGCAGGATTGGTAACGTCAGCTAGTTCAAGGCTGACAGCCTCTTCTGTAGGCCGTATACCATTGAGAACCTCATCGGTAATCAGCGGAGCATAGCTCCAGCCCAATATCTGCGCTTCTCGCGCTTCAGTAGTGCCTGGCGTAACACCATTACGGTAAAGCGGCATAAGGATCAGAAAGGACTGCAGCGGCTTACCAAGGTTTTGCACCAACGTGATAGGTGCCGAAAGACTCACCTCGCCGCTGCGCATGGCGGAAAGTGCCGCTTGCCGTCGGTTGACTTCGGAAGCGATGTCTAGGCCAACAGCCGGTTTGTTGAGTTCAAGGTTACTGATGTATTGAATGACAAATCGATCATGGTCATGAGGTGCTAGCTCGCGGATAGCAAAATCAGGCCAGCCATCAGCTCGAGCCATGGCCACAAACTGAGTCTCATCCTGTCTCGCAACACGGCGGATAAAGCCAAAACCTCGCGCACCAGGAAATTCAACTGCTATATCGCGTGTAAGGCTATAGCGGTCGAACGCCTCACGGTTGATGCCCCCATCGCCCATGGTGTGAATCGCACCACGTGCACCGCGCAACCCGTACTGGTAGAGCTTTATCCTGTTTACAACGGCATCTGCTGTAGCGACTGCAGTATCAAGTGCGACCTGATCAGCGTGCTGACGGTTGAAGTAATTAACGCCGAGGCTGGCAGCGATACTTATGATCACGCCAAGTATCAAACTGCTTATCGTCCAGCGGCTGCCGAACAGGAGGGAGCGGATTCTATTTTTAAGCATGGCATCCCTACTCAAAAAACAACCGACAGGTTTATTGTCGCCTCAGAGCGAAAGCGTCTTTACGGCAACAGAACGGAATGATCCGAGCATCACGCTTGTGTCAGTTACAACATTGCCAGCCCCACACAGGCTTTACACCCACCATTATTTGCCTTTATGGCACCGGAATTTAGCAAAGCACATAACTAGCCAAAGAGGGCAGAGAGAACATACAAGTTTGCTTGCACTATCTCGCAGCCTTGATCGCCCTGGGTTTCGAGGAGGCCTCGATTCTCAAAATTGAACCTAGGTGAATATATGCTTTTGGCCGATTGTGTTGGAAAAGCCCCACCGAGGTTTTTGCCCATAAAGAGCATCACCAACGTTGTAACCTGGTTCTTTCAGAAAGCCGAGCTGCCTTGGTTTTTACGTAGCAACGCCGAAATCGTATGATTTTCGAGCTGTCGAAAAGAGGCTCCCTCAAAAACCGATTTTTCAACACAATCGGCCGAAAGCAGCCCTACGACCTAATCATCCCGTGTCAGCACTTCCAGCAACTCAATCTCAAAGATCAGATTGGAGTGCGGCTTGATATGCGCGCCGAACTGGCGTTCACCATAGCCCAGGTGCGACGGCACAAAGAGTTTGCGCTTGCCGCCGACTTTCATGCCCATCAGGCCCTGGTCCCAGCCCTTGATCACCCGGCCGGTGCCGATCACACACTGGAACGGTTTGCCGCGATCATAGGAGGAGTCGAACGTGGTGCCATCCTCCAGGCAGCCACGGTATTGCGTGGTGATCAACGCTCCTTTGACCACTGCTTTGCCGTCACCCAGTTGAAGATCTTCGATCACTAATTCGTTGCTCATTGCTCACCTCATCGAACCGGTCTGCTCAAGGCCGGAATTGCAGGAAGTCTACTCGGCTGCGGGTTCCAGTACGGCCAACAGATCGGTTAGCCGCGCCTCCAGCTCCGCCCGTTGTGCTTCGGCCAGCGGGGCGACAATGCGCGCCTGATTCTGTACATGCGCGGTAACCGCGCGGTCGATCAGTTCCAGCCCGGCCGGGGTCAACTGCACCAGCATGCTGCGTGCGTCACTGGGGTTGGCCAGGCGGCTGACCCGGCCAGCGGCTTCCAGTTGCTGCAGCTGCCGGGTCATGGTGCCGGAGGTGATCATCAACGCCGAAAACAACGCCGTCGGAGCCAGGCAGTACGGCGCACCGGAGCGGCGCAAGGTGGCCAGCACGTCGAACTCCCAGGCAGTCAGGCCAAAGTCGCTGAACACCTTGTCCTGCTCCCGGCGCAGCAATGCTGCGCAGCGCCCCAGCCGGCCGAGCACGCCCATCGGGCTAACATCCAGCTCCGGCCGTTCGCGTTGCCACTGCTGAAGAATTGCATCGACCGCATCCATCTGTCGCTGGACTGCCATGACCTACCTCTGAAATTTATCTTGAATTCAAGACAAGTTGCTATTAGCTTCAAATTTTATCTTGAATGCAAGACAAATGCATGGAGCGTCTGCCGTGAAAACACCCTGGCTGAATGTGCTGATCACTGCGCTGGCCCCTGCCATCTGGGGTTCGACCTATATCGTCACCACCGAGATTCTGCCACCCGACCGGCCGTTTACCGCCGCGCTGCTGCGTGCCCTGCCCGCCGGCCTGCTGTTGGTGTTGTACAGCCACTACCTGCCCCGGCGCAGCGAATGGCCGCGCTTGCTGGTGTTGGCGGCGCTGAATATCGGCTTCTTCCAGGCGTTGCTGTTTGTCGCGGCGTACCGTTTGCCGGGTGGCTTGGCGGCGGTGGTCGGGGCGATTCAACCACTGCTGGTGATGGGCCTGGTGTGGTCGATAGATGGTCAAAGGCCGGCGTCTGTGGCAGTTGCTGCCAGTGTGATCGGGATCGCCGGGATGGCCGCTCTGCTGCTGGCGCCGGGTGCGAGCTGGGACGCGATTGGCATTGCCGCCGCCTTTGTCGGCACCGCCTGCATGGCCAGCGGCACCTACCTGACGCAGCGCTGGCGGCCGACTGTGCCGCTGCTGGCCTTTACCGGCTGGCAGCTGCTGATTGGCGGCCTGTTCCTGCTGCCGGTGGCCTGGCTGATCGACCCGCCGCTGCCGTCACTCAGCCCGTTGCAATGGCTGGGCTACGTCTATCTTTCGCTGTTCGGCGCGCTGCTGGCTTATGTGCTGTGGTTTCGCGGTATCGCCCGGCTGGCACCTGTGGCGGTGTCCTCACTGGGCTTGCTCAGCCCGCTGGTTGCGGTGATTCTCGGCTGGGCATTGCTCGGGCAGAGCATCACCGGCGTGGCGCTGCTGGGCTTGATTGCGGTGCTGGTCAGCATTCTGGCGGTGCAATGGGCGGCGTCAGCCAAGCCAGCAGTTGTCGCGCCCCATGTTAAAGTCGCGCGCTGCACAACCCCGACGGCCCAAGGCGACAACTAGCGATTATGCAAACCCCGGCATTTACTGGCGAACTGGAAGACTGGAACACCCTGAACAGCAGCATCGGCTTCCCCGAGTTGCTGGTCGGCAATGGCGCGAGCCTGGCGGTATGGCGCAAGTTTGCCTACTTCTCGCTGTTCGACGAGGCGCAAACCACGCGCAATCGTCCACTCAGCCCGACCGAACTCAGCGTGTTCCGCGCCCTGGACACCAGCAATTTCGAGCAGGTGCTCAGCGCGCTGAAAAACAGCATCCGGGTCAATGCCGCGCTAACCATCAACTCCTCGTCGCCACGCCATCGCTACTTCGCCATCAAGGAAGCGCTGATCCACGCCGTGCGTGCGGTGCATATACCCTGGAGCCAAATGCAGGCTGATCGCCTGACACGAATCAACAGCGCGCTGAGCCAGTACCAGACGGTGTATTCCGGCAATTACGACCTGCTCAACTACTGGGCCGTGATGCAGGCGCCGGACGCATTTGAAGACCTGTTCAGAGGTGCGGACTCAACCTTCGATCCAGGCAACAGCCAGCGCCAAGGCCGTGCCACGCGCATGCTTTATCTGCACGGTGGCATGCACCTGGTGAAGAACATCGACGGCAGCACGCGCATTCTCAACTCATCGGAAAGCACCTTGCTGGCCAGTTTCGCCATCAACCAGCTCGGCGATATTCCGTTGTTCGTCAACGAAGGCAGCAGCGCGGACAAGCTCAAGGCCATTCGCAGCAGCGACTATCTATCGTTCTGCTACAGCCAGCTGGCGCAACCCAAGGACAAGCTGTGCATCTTCGGCCACAGCCTGTCGGCGCAGGACCAGCACCTGACCCAGGCACTGCAACAGGCCGGAGTGAAAACCCTGGCCATCTCGATCTACCCGCACAACCCGCTGTTTATCGCGCAGCAGAAGCAGCACTACGCCAGCCTGTTCGCCGAACAGCAGGTGGAACTGCGCTTCTTCGATGCGCTCAGCCACCCGCTGGGTGACCCTGCGCTGCGCATCACCACTGGCGTTTAACCCTGGATCGAACGCACCAGACTCAGCTCGGCCGGCGCACGGCGCTGGCTGAGGTAACGGGTGCAGCTGACGCGTAGAAACGAGGCGAAATTCACCACCTCGCCGCGATAGTCCATCACCTCGTCATACAGCTTGGTGATCAGCTGATTGGTGGTCATGCCATCGACTTCGGCGATTTCGCGCAGGATGTCCCAGAACTGGTTTTCCAGGCGCAGGGTGGTGACCACGCCACGGATGCGCAGCGAGCGGGCACGGGACTCGTAAAGAATCGGATCGGCTTTGACATACAGCTCGCACATGGCGGCTCACCTCCCTGAATGTTGGGACCTGACGGCCCCGGCAGTTTATAGCGTGATCTGCGTACCGAGCAGACCGAGGAATGCGGCCAGCCAGTTGGGGTGCGCTGGCCAGGCCGGGGCGGTGACCAGATTGCCCTGCACATGGGCCTGATCCACGGCGATATCGATATAGCGCCCGCCGGCCAGGGTCACTTCCGGGCCACAGGCCGGGTAGGCGCTGCATTCGCGGCCTTTAAGCACGCCAGCAGCGGCGAGCAATTGCGCGCCATGGCAAACCGCCGCAATCGGTTTGCCAGCCTTGTCGAAAGCCTGCACCAGCGCCAGCACCTGAGCGTTCAGGCGCAGGTACTCCGGGGCGCGGCCACCGGGGATCAACAGGGCGTCGTAGTTTTCGGCCTTGACCTGAGCGAAGTCGAAGTTGAGGGCGAAGTTATGCCCCGGTTTTTCGCTGTAGGTCTGCTCGCCTTCAAAATCGTGGATGGCGGTGCGTACGCTTTGCCCGGCAGTCTTGTCCGGACACACCGCGTGCACCTGATGACCGACCATCAGCAGCGCCTGAAACGGCACCATCACTTCGTAGTCTTCGACGTAGTCGCCGACCAGCATAAGAATCTTCTTCGCTGCCATGTGCCTGCTCCCTTCAATGAATTGAGAAGCACAGAGTGTTATCCCGATCCGCCCAGCGCGGGTAATAACCCGGTACTACAGAGCCAACGATAGATAGACGGTCAGCGAGGAATGGCGAAAGGCAGCAAGTAGGTTGGGTTGAGGAGCAAGGCGACGAAGCCCAACTAGGCATGCCACAGCTCGTTGGGCTTCGCTGCGCTCAACACCAACCTACCTGCGCACGTCACACATACCAAGGCGTTACATAGCAGAAGGAAAGGCTGGATTACTCCAGCACTTCCTCATCGCGCAGCAGCACATAGGTGCAGCCAGTGTCGTCTTCCAGGTAGTCGTGCACATAGAACATCACGACTTCACCCAGGCCGGGCTGGGCGGCCACGTAGTCACCGATGTCCACAGTGAAATGGCCTTTGGAACCCGGTTTGGCTTCACACTCGATGCGCGCATTGACGAACAGCTCCGGCGCGCTGTCGCCGAAATAATCTTCACGCTCTGCCGCATCCCAGTCGGCCGGGGCTTCGAACGGGCCGCAGAACAGCACCTTGGCATCACCCAGATCCACTTCCTCGGCTTCCGGGTCCTGGTCATCCGCGCGATACACGGTGCAGTCCTGCGCGTCAGGGTTTTCCAGAATGGCCAGACGGGCCGCCAGTTGTTGCTCAGTATCCATAGGGGGCATAACGATCTCCGAGCGTAGGCGCTTAAGGTCAGGGCAAATCCAGCCAGCAGTCCATCTGCCGGCAAGGCCTAGCAGGCTATGGGCTGTTGCGCTTGCAGTGCAAGCGATGAAATGCCCACAGCCACCTTACGCAGAATATTTTGCGACTTAATTTGGCGTTAAGACTGCAGGCAGACACTCACACCCAAGTTCACAGACGAGGTTCCGTTTATGGAGCTGCCTTGGGTGTATCAAGACACTGCACTTGCACAGATCGGCCGCGAGCAACCGCTCAGCCTGTACCTGGCCAACCATGAAAGCCCACGCCGAGCGGGGATTGAAACCTTTATCGGCGAGCGCTTTGCCGCTCAGCATCAAGCGCGTATCCGTCACTTCATGCCCTGCCTGCTCAGCCTGGAAGATCGCGACGGGCAACTGCTCGGCGCAGTGGGCCTGCGTGGTGCCGCCAGTGGCCCGCTGTTTCTTGAACGCTACCTGCAGCAACCGGCGGAACAGGTGATTGCAGCCCAGCAGGTGGCCAATGCGCCGCAACGGGCACAGCTGGTTGAGGTCGGCAACCTGGCAGCGGGCAGCCCGGGCGCTGCGCGTTTGCTGATCGTCGCCCTCACCGACCTGCTGGTGGCGCTGGGTTATCGCTGGGTGACCTTTACCGGCACCCTGGCCCTGCTCAACAGCTTCCAGCGCCTGGGTCTGACGCCCGTGGCGCTGGCCCCGGCCAATCCGGATTGCGTGGGCGATGAACTGGCGGACTGGGGCAGCTACTACGACAACCAACCGCAGGTGATGGCCGGCGACATCTACGCCGGTCACCAACGCCTGCTGCAACTGGGTGCTTACCCGCGCCTGGCTCACCACGCTTTCTATGCCCTGGAGGACATGCCTGATGTGGCCTGCCGCTGAATCACTGTTCAACCGCCTGGCCGAACTCGGCGATGCCAGCGCCCTGCGTGAAGGCCCCTGGCAACTGAGCTACGCCCAGCTGCTGCATGAGGTCGAACAGCGCAGTGCGCAACTGCTGGAGCGGGGCGCGCGGCGCGTTGCCCTGGCCCTGGACAATGGCATCGACTGGGTGCTCTGGGACCTGGCCACCCTGCATGCCGGGCTGGTTTGCGTGCCGCTGCCGGGCTTCTTCTCCAGCGGCCAGCAGGCCCATGTGCTCGACAGTGCCAGCATCGACTGCCTGATCGGCCCGAACACTGCGCTGTTCAGCGCACTGGGTTTCAGCCCTAGCGCGGCCGGCATGCTGCAACGCCCACGGGCACAGGTCTGCACGCTGCCCGTCGGCACCTGCAAGATCACCTACACCTCCGGCACTACCGGGCAACCCAAAGGCGTATGCCTGGATATCGCCACACAATTGGCCGTGGCTCACAGCCTGGTGCAGGCCAGCGCCAGCTGCGCAGTCGAACGCCACCTGTGCGTCCTGCCGCTGGCCACCCTGCTGGAAAACATTGCCGGGGTTTATGCGCCCTTGCTGGCTGGGGCGCGGATCGAGCTGATGCCAATGGCGCAGATCGGCCTGCTGGGTGCCAGCCAGTTCGACCTGCCGCGCTTTCTCGGCGCCCTGGCCCAGGCGCAACCCAATAGCCTGATCCTCCTGCCGCAGTTGCTGCTGGCGCTGGTCAGTGCGGCCGAACGCGGCCTGCCGGTGCCGAGCTGCCTGCGCTTTATCGCCGTCGGCGGTGGCCGTGTCGCCAGCCAGCTGCTGCAACGCGCCGACGCGCTGGGGCTGCCGGTATTCGAAGGCTATGGCCTGTCCGAGTGCGCCTCGGTGGTGTGCCTGAACACCCCGAAAAACCGCCGTATCGGCACCGTCGGCCAGCCATTGCCGCACCTGCAGGTACGCCTGGGCACAGACGGCGAGGTGCTGGTCAAAGGCCCACGCTTGCTCGGTTACCTGGGCGAACCATGCCCTGATGCAGAGTGGCTGGGCACTGGTGACCTGGGGCATTTCGACGGGCCGTTTCTGGTGCTGCACGGGCGCAAGAAACACCAGTTCATCACCGCCTTTGGCCGCAACGTCAACCCGGAATGGGTCGAGGCCGAGCTGGTGCAACAACTGCCGATTGCCCAGGCCTGGCTATACGGCGAGGCCCTGCCAGGCAACGTCGCCGTGCTGGTGCCGCGCTACCCGAATACCAGCGACAGCCAACTGGCTGAGGCCGTAGCCAGCGCCAACCAGGCCTTGCCCGACTACGCCCGCGTGCACCACTGGCTGCGCGCCCCAGCCCCTTTCAGCACCAGCAACGAGCTGGCCACCAGCAATGGCCGCCTGCGCCGTGCTGCTCTGTTCAACCACTACCAGCACGCCATCGAACAGTTGATGGCGCAGCAAACCTGCTACGGAGATGCCTGATGAACTTCTATGAATCCCTGCTTGAACAAACCAGCGCTGAACGCAACTACCTGCTCAGTGCGCCGATCATCGCCCAGGCCATGGCCGGCACCGTCAGCCTGAACAGCTACGTGGCCTTTCTTACCGAGGCCTACCACCACGTCAAACACACCGTGCCCTTGCTGATGGCCTGCGGCGCACGTTTGCCGGAGCGGCTGGAGTGGCTGCGCGAAGCCATCGGCGAATACATCGAGGAGGAAACTGGGCACCAGGAATGGGTGCTCAACGACATTGCCGTGTGCGGTGCCGATAAAGAAGCGGTGCGCCACGGCACGCCCAAACTGCCCACCGAACTGATGGTCAGCTACGTCTACGACCGCATCGCACGGCACAACCCGGTGAGTTTCTTCGGCATGGTCAATGTGCTGGAAGGCACCAGCATTGCCTTGGCCACCCAGGTAGCCGGGGTGATCCAGGACAAGCTGCAACTGCCAAACAAGGCGTTCAGCTACCTCAGCTCCCACGGCAGCCTGGATCTGGAACACATCGAGTTCTTCAAGAAATTGATGAATCAGCTCGACAACGACGACGACAAAGCCGCCGTGGTGCACACCGCCAAGGTGGTCTACCGCCTGTATGGCGACATGTTCCGCAGCCTGCCGCTGAGCGCTTAGGAGGCACCATGAAACTGTCTGAATGTCGCGCCGTGATTACCGGTGCCAGTGGTGGAATCGGCCAGGCATTGGTCGCCGCCCTGCTGCTCGAAGGCGCCCAACTGCTGTTGGTCGGCCGCCAGCCGGAACCCCTGCAGGCATTGGCCAAAGCCCACGCGGGCAAGATCACGGTGGTGGCGGCCGATATCTGTGAACGCAGCGGTCGTGAAGCGGTGGTCGCCGCCGCACAACGTTTCGGCGGTATCAACACGCTGATCAATGCTGCCGGGGTCAATCACTTCGGCCTGCTCGAGCAGCATGAAGAAAGCGCCATCGCCGAGCTGATCGCACTCAACGTCACCGCCACCCTGCAACTGACTCACCGTCTGCTGCCGCTGCTGCGGCAACAGGGTCGGGCGCTGGTGGTCAACCTCGGTTCGACCTTCGGCTCCATCGGCTACCCCGGCTTCAGCGCCTATTGCGCCAGCAAATTCGCCCTGCGCGGGTTCTCCGAAGCCCTGCGCCGTGAGCTGGCCGATACCCAGGTCAAGGTTCTCTACTTTGCCCCACGCGCCACCCAGACCAGCATGAACGCCGCCAATGTGGTGGCCATGAATGACGAGCTCAAGGTGGCCATGGACGACCCGCACAGCGTCGCCCTGCAACTGCTGGCCGCCATTCGCCGCGAGGAGGAAGAGCGCTACCTGGGCTGGCCGGAACAACTCTTCGTACGCCTCAACAGCCTGCTGCCGCGCCTGGTTGATCAGGCCCTGCGCAAACAACTGCCGATCATTCAGCGCTTTGCCCGAAGCAAACCCTAAGAGGACACCCCAATGAAGCTGCTCCGTAACGCCGCCTGCGCCCTGCTCTGCCTCACCAGCCTGCCCAGCTTTGCCCTCAGCGAACAGGGCCAGACCCAGCTGCAAAACCTGCAAGACCGTTGGGCCGAGATCAACTACCAGTTGCCCAAAGAGCAACGCGAAAAAGCCTTCGCTAGCCTGAGCAAACAAGCGCAACAAGCCGTCGCCGCCGAGCCGAACGCCGCCGAGTTGCAGATCTGGAACGGCATCATCCTCAGCACTTACGCCGGCGCCAAGGGCGGCCTGGGCGCGCTGGGCCTGGTCAAAGAGGCCAAGGCCAGCCTGGAACAGGGTCTGGCGCTCGATCCCAAGGCGCTGTCCGGCTCCGCCTACACCAGCCTCGGCAGCCTGTACTACCAGGTGCCCGGCTGGCCGGTGGGTTTTGGTGATGACGAAAAGGCCGAGGCCATGCTCAAGCAGGCGCTGGCCATCAACCCGGATGGCATCGACCCCAACTACTTCTATGGCGATTACCTGGCCCGCGCCAAACGCTTCGCAGAAGCCAAGGCAGCGCTAGAGAAAGCCCTGCAAGCGCCGCCGCGGCCCAACCGACAGTCGGCTGATGTCGGCCGTAAACAGGAAATTCAGGCCTTGCTGAACCAGGTCAACGCCGAGTTGCAGTGATAGGCTGTGGCGTGACGCCTGCTCTGCCAGTACGGCACGGCAGGCGCAGCTGAAGGTTCAAATAGACAAACCGGGAATGTCTACATGCGAATTCTATTGGTCGAAGATGACAAGGCCCTCGGCGAGGGCATCCGTACTGCACTCAAGCCCGAGGGTTACACCGTCGACTGGGTGCAGGATGGCAGCAGTGCGCTGCATGCCCTGAGCAGCGAAAGTTTCGAGCTGGCGATCCTCGACCTCGGCCTGCCGCGCATGGATGGCCTGCAAGTACTCAAACATCTGCGCGCTGCCGCCAATCCGGTGCCGGTGCTGGTGCTGACCGCCCGCGACTCGACCAGTGACCGCATCGCCGGGCTGGATGCCGGTGCCGACGACTACCTGGTTAAACCCTTCGATGTCGCCGAACTCAAGGCGCGCCTGCGCGCCCTGCTGCGGCGCAGCTTCAACCGCCCACAACCGGCGCTGGAATACCGTGGCATCAGCCTCGACCCGGTCAGCCAGGTCGTCAGTTACCAGGGCCAGGCGGTCAACCTGCCGCGCAAGGAGTTTCTCCTGCTGCACGAACTGCTCGCCCAACCCGGCCGGGTGATGACCCGCGACAAGCTGCAGCAGGCCCTCTACGGCTGGGACGAAGAGCTGGAGAGCAACGCCCTGGAAGTACACGTGCATCACCTGCGCAAAAAATTCTTTCCCGAGCTGATCCGCACTGTGCGCGGCGTCGGCTACCTGGTGGATAAATAACATGCCGAAGTTGTTGCGCTCGATCCGTGCGCGTTTGCTGGTTCTGCTGTTGTCACTGTTGAGCGTCGCCCTGGGGCTGATCAGTCACAAGATCTACAGCGATGCCAGCCATGAAGTGGAAGAACTGTTCGACGCCCAACTGGCGCAGACCTCCCGGGTGCTGATGGGCCTGGTCCGTCATGAGCTGTCCGCCGACTCGCGCCGCGACCTGCAGACTGCGCTGGATGAAGCCCTGCTGCTGAAAAACAGCCCACGCAACCTCGATGGCCTGCTGGGGCACAGTTACGAGAGCAAACTGGCCTTCCAGATGCTCGATGACAACGGTGAGCTGGTGTTCCAGTCCGCCAGCGCGCCCAAGGGCCTGCTGATGGAGATGATCAGCCAACTCGGCCTCAGTCTGCCGGCCAACGAACAACCGGTCAGTGATCTCCTCAACCGCCTGGCCAAGTACCTCAGCGGTTATCACACCCTCAAGCTGGGTGAACACCACTGGCGGGTCTTTGTGCTGCACGATAACGTCGACCATCACTGGGTACTGGTGGGCGAACGCGAAGATGTACGCGGCGAGCTGTCCGGCAAGATCGCCCAACGCAGCCTGCAACCCCTGCTGATCGGCCTGCCACTGCTGGCCCTGCTGCTCTGGCTGGCGGTGGGTTTTGGCTTGCAGCCCCTGCAACGCATGGCCGAGTCGATCCGCGGCCGCGCACCGGACAACCTTGCACCGCTGATTTTCGGCCCGCTGCCGCAGGAGCTGGAGCCCATGGGCGCTTCGCTCAATCGCCTGCTGATGCAGGTCAACCAGCTGCTGGATCAGGAAAAGCGCTTTATCGCCGATGCCGCCCACGAGCTGCGCACACCGCTGGCAGTGCTGCGCATCCACGCCCAGAACGCCCTGGAAGCCCCCGACCCGCAGGACCGCAACGATGCCCTGCGCCAGCTCGGCACCGGCGTCGAACGCGCCACCCGGGTCGTGGCGCAATTGCTGACCCTGGCGCGCCTGGATCCCAACGTGGTGCAACTGGCGATGGGCGAACTGGAGCTGCTTGGCTATGTGCGCAACGAGCTGGCAGAACTGATCCCGCTGGCCCTGGCGCGTCATCAGGAACTCGATCTGGATGCCCTGGAGCCGGCGGATTATCAGCTGATCGCCGATGGCCCAAGCCTCGGCACATTGCTGCAGAACCTGATCAGCAATGCCGTGCAATACACCCCGGACGGCGGCCGTATCCGGGTGCAGCTGGATGCCCAGGCAGACGCCATTATCCTGCGCGTGCAGGACAGCGGCCCGGGCGTGAATGAGGCACAGCGGGAAAAACTCTTCGAGCGCTTTTATCGTCTCGGCACAGGCCAGGGCGCCGGCCTTGGCCTGTCCATCGTGCGCCGGGTAGTGGAGCTGCACCGTGGCAGCATCAGCCTCGGTGACTCACCGCTGGGCGGTTTGGAAGTCGCAGTGCGCCTGCCCAGACGCTAACGCGTGCTACCGCGGCGTTGTGCCCGCTCTTCACGGCGGGCCTGCTGCTGCACTTCGGCGAGCACTTCCTGCACGTAGTCGATATGCCGGTTGGACAGCGCGCGGGCGTCCTCGGCGCGGCCTTCGATAATCGCCTGGTACAGCGTGCGGTGCTGCTCGATCAGCATGTCGCGGGTTTCATCACGCTGGGCGTACATGCCGCCGATATTGGTCACCACGTTACGCTTGAGCAGGTCGAACAGCCCACGAATGGTGTGCAACAGCACAGCGTTGTGGCTGGCCTCGGCAATCGCCAGGTGGAAGTTGGCATCGGCGGCGCCCTCTTCGGCACGGGTCACCTTGCCACTGCGGCTGTAGCAATCCTGCAGCGCCGCGAAGGCGTCGGTCAGGAGCTGGCGATCCAGCTCGGTGGCGCGCTGCGCAGCATAAAAAGCACAGGAGCCCTCAAGGGTGTGGCGAAACTCCAGCAGGTCGCGCTGCGCGTCGGGATTGCGTTCCAGCAGGTGCAACAGCGGGTCACTGAAGGTCGAGCCCAGGCTCTCGGCCACATAGTTGCCGCCACCGTGACGGCTGACCAGCAAGCCCTTGGCCGCCAGCTTCTGGATCGCTTCACGCAGCGACGGCCGCGAGACGCCGAATTGCTCGGCCAGCACCCGCTCGGCGGGCAAGCGCTCACCGGCCTTGAGCGTGCCTTCGAGAATCATGGTTTCCAGTTGGCTGACGATATCGTCCGACAAACGGCGCTGGCGCACCGATCCCACTTCCATATCCCGCACTCCACTGGTTTGACCACCTGCCATGGGCCTTTGCGGCCCGCTGCCGGCAAGCCTATCGCCGCTGATCCGGCCTCGCAAGACGCACCCTTACGACCAAAGTCGTAAGGCAGCTAATTGACAGTTCGACGGCCGCACTTTTACCCTGACCGCGCAGTCTTGTAAATTGGTATTACCAATTAACCACACTAAAACAATTCCAAGAATCCTACGAGGTCTCCCCCATGCCGGCTCTATTGCTTATATCCGCCGCAGCGCTACAGCCCGATGCGTACCCGCATTCACCCATGCGCACCGCGCAGCGTTAAGGAGAGACCACTATGTCGACAGGTCTTCTTGCCCTACTGGCGTTTTCGCCCATCCTGCTCGCTGCCATTCTGCTGATCGGCCTGCGCTGGCCAGCCAAACATGCCATGCCCCTGGTCTACCTGCTCACCGCCGGCGTCGCGCTGTTCGCCTGGGACATGAGCTTCAACCGCGTGCTGGCCTCCACCGTGCAGGGGTTGCTGATCACCCTCGGCCTGCTGTGGATCATCTTCGGCGCGATCCTGCTGCTTAACACCCTCAAGCATTCCGGCGGCATCACCGCAATTCGCGCCGGTTTTGCCACCATCAGCCCGGATCGGCGCATCCAGGCGATCATCATCGCCTGGCTGTTTGGCTGTTTTATCGAGGGCGCGTCCGGCTTCGGTACGCCTGCGGCCATCGCCGCACCGCTGCTGGTGGCCATCGGCTTCCCGGCCATGGCGGCGGTGATGCTCGGCATGCTGGTGCAAAGCACGCCGGTGTCTTTCGGCGCGGTGGGCACGCCGATCATCGTCGGGGTCAACACCGGCCTGGATTCGGCCACCATCGGCGCACAGCTGGTTGAACAAGGGTCGTCCTGGGCGCAGTTTCTGCAGTTGATCACCAGTGAAGTGGCGATCATTCACGCCGTTGTCGGCACCGTGATGCCGCTGGTGATGGTGCTGATGCTGACCCGTTTCTTCGGCACCGAGAAAAGCTGGAAAGCCGGTTTTGCCGTGCTGCCATTCGCGATTTTCGCCGGCCTGGCGTTCACCATCCCTTACGCCTTGACCGGGATATTCCTCGGCCCTGAATTCCCGTCGCTGGGCGGCGGTTTGATTGGTTTGGCAATTGTCACCAGCGCCGCGCGCCTGGGCTTTCTGCTGCCGAAAACCACCTGGGATTTCGCCCCGGCAGACAAATGGCCAGCCGAGTGGCTGGGCACCGTGGAAATGAAGCTCGACCAACTCACCGCCAAGCCGATGAGCGCCCTGCGCGCCTGGCTGCCCTATGTGCTGGTCGGTGTGCTGCTGGTGATCAGCCGGGTATTCCCCGAGGTCAGCGCCGCGCTGAAAGCGGTGATGCTGAACTTCCCAGACCTGCTCGGTGAAACCGGCATCGGCGCCAACTTCCAGCCGCTGTACCTGCCGGGCGGGATTCTGGTCACTGTGGTCATCGCCACCTTCTTCTTCCACGGCATGAAGCTGCGCGAGCTGGGTACTGCGGTAAAAGAATCGTCCAGCGTGCTGCTCAGTGCCGGCTTCGTGTTGCTGTTTACCGTGCCGATGGTGCGCATCCTGATCAACTCCGGGGTCAATGCTGCCGAGCTGTCGAGCATGCCGATCCTGATGGCGCGCTGGGTGGCCGACAGCGTGGGCGGCATCTATCCGCTGCTGGCACCGAGCGTGGGTGCCCTGGGCGCTTTCATTGCCGGCTCCAACACTGTCAGCAACATGATGTTCAGCCAGTTCCAGTTCGGCGTGGCCAGCAGCCTGGGGATCTCCAGCGCGCTGATCGTCGCGGTGCAGGCGATCGGCGCTGCCGCCGGCAATATGGTGGCGATCCACAACGTGGTCGCCGCCTCGGCTACCGTGGGCCTGCTGGGCCGTGAAGGCAGCACCCTGCGCAAGACCGTCTGGCCTACCCTGTACTACGTGCTGTTTACCGGCCTGATCGCATTGTTCGCGGTGTATGTGCTGGGCGTCAGCGACCCGCTGATGGCGAGTTGATACACGCCGCACTGCGCGCTGCCGGAGCGGCGCGCAGTGACGTTTCGCTACAACCCTTTTTCCTGCCTGGGTGATTCCATGATCATTTCTGCCTCCACCGACTACCGCGCCGCTGCCCAACGTCGGCTGCCGCCGTTTCTGTTTCACTACATCGACGGCGGCGCCTACGCCGAGCACACCCTCAAGCGCAACGTCGCCGACCTGGCGGACATTGCCCTTCGCCAGCGCGTGCTGCGCAATATGTCGGAACTGAGCCTGGAAACCCGCCTGTTCAATGAAACCCTGAGCATGCCGGTGGCCCTGGCCCCGGTCGGTCTGACCGGCATGTACGCCCGTCGTGGTGAAGTGCAGGCCGCCAAGGCCGCAGCCGCCAAGGGCATTCCCTTTACCCTGTCGACCGTTTCGGTGTGCCCGATTGAAGAGGTCGCGCCAGCCATCGACCGGCCGATGTGGTTTCAGCTGTATGTGCTGAAAGATCGCGGCTTTATGAAAAACGCCCTGGAGCGCGCCAAAGCCGCCGGCGTCACCACCCTGGTATTTACCGTGGATATGCCGGTGCCCGGCGCCCGTTACCGCGATGCCCATTCCGGCATGAGCGGCCCGAATGCGCCCGTGCGGCGCATGCTGCAAGCCATGACCCACCCGCGCTGGGCCTGGGATGTCGGCCTGCTCGGCAAACCCCATGACCTCGGCAATATCTCCGCCTACCGGGGCAACCCCACGGGCCTGGCCGACTACATCGGCTGGCTGGGCAACAACTTCGATCCCTCGATCAGCTGGAAGGATCTGGAATGGATTCGCGAGTTCTGGGACGGCCCGATGGTGATCAAGGGCATCCTCGACCCGCAGGACGCCAAGGACGCCGTGAGCTTCGGCGCCGACGGCATCGTCGTCTCCAACCACGGCGGCCGCCAACTCGATGGTGTGATGTCCAGCGCCCGCGCGATGCCGGCAATTGCCGATGCCGTGAAGGGTGAGCTGGCGATTCTCGCCGACTCCGGCATCCGCACCGGCCTGGACGTGGTGCGCATGATCGCCCTCGGCGCCGACACGGTGATGCTCGGCCGCGCCTTTATCTACGCCCTGGCCGCCGACGGTGGCGCAGGCGTGAGCAACCTGCTGGAGCTTATCGAGAAGGAAATGCGCGTGGCCATGGTGCTGACCGGGGCCAAGTCGATCAGCGAGATCAATGCCGACTCATTGGTGCGCGAACTGCACCACGCTGCGTCCTGACGCTGCCTCTAACTTCGGAGCCTGCATGAGCCTGCCCAGCGCATTTCTCACCGCCGTCGAACGCCTGATCCCTGCCGAGCGGCGTTTCGACGACCCGCTGTCGACCCTGGCTTTTGGCACCGATGCCAGCTTCTACCGGCTGATTCCCAAACTGGTGGTACGCGTCGAGGCAGAATTAGAGGTGGTCGACCTGCTCAAACTGGCCAGCGCGCATCAGGTGCCGGTGACCTTCCGCGCCGCCGGCACCAGCCTGTCCGGCCAGGCCATCAGCGACTCGGTACTGATCGTGCTCGGCGATAACTGGAACGGTCGGGAAATCCGCGGCCAGGGCAGCCAGATCCGCCTGCAACCGGGGGTAATCGGTGCCCAGGCGAATGCCGTACTGGCGCCCTTTCAGCGCAAGATCGGCCCTGACCCGGCGTCGATCAACGCCTGCAAAATCGGCGGCATCGTCGCCAACAACGCCAGCGGCATGTGCTGCGGCACGGCACAAAACAGCTACCACACCCTTGCCGGCATCCGTCTGGTGCTGGCCGACGGCACGGTGCTGGATACTGAAGACCCGCTTAGCGTCACGCGTTTCTTTTCCACTCATGCGGACCTGCTGACGCAACTGAACGAGCTGGGCAAACAGACCCGTGCCAACAGCGCACTGGCTGCGAAGATCCGCCACAAATACCGGCTGAAAAACACCACCGGCCTGTCGCTTAACGCCCTGGTGGATTTCGATCAGCCGCTGGATATCCTCAGTCACCTGCTGGTGGGCTCCGAAGGCACCCTCGGCTTTATCAGCGCGGTGACCTACAACACCGTGCCCGATCACCCACACAAGGCCAGCGCCCTGCTGGTGTTCCCCGATGTAGAGAGTTGCTGCCGCGCGGTGACGCTGCTCAAGCAGCAGCCGGTATCCGCCGTTGAACTGCTCGACCGGCGCAGCCTGCGCTCGGTGCAGAACAAGCCTGGCATGCCGGAATGGGTCAA
>Ga0209207_1000034_pt1 | contig 152035 bp, 162 predicted proteins | sample SaghotsprinmetaG_FD_184140 | JGI IMG/M metagenome (GOLD analysis project Ga0209207, IMG submission 184140) | Hot spring microbial communities from South Africa to study Microbial Dark Matter (Phase II) - Sagole hot spring metaG (SPAdes) (version 3) | ecosystem: Environmental > Aquatic >... | reverse complement strand
GTCGACGTCCTCGGCAACATCTACCCCGCGCCGAAGGAAGAGCGCCGTGGTCTGGCGTAGCGTGATGATCTCCCGTCCTGCCCGGCTGCGGCGGGAGCATTTTTCGCTCGCCATCGACCAGGAGGAGACGGCCTTCGTGCCTTTCGAGGACATCGCCGTCATCGTCCTCGATCACCGCGAGATCACCCTCACCCATCCGGTGCTTTCGGCCTGCGCCGAATATGGCATCGGGCTTTACGCCACCGGCAGCAATCACCAGCCGGCCGGCGTGTTCCTGCCCTTCCTGCCCCATTCGCGCACCACGCGCATGATGCGCAAGCAACTCGGCATCTCCAGGCCAACCGCCAAGCAGGCCTGGGCGAGCATCGTGCGCCGCAAGATCGAGAACCAGGCCGCGTGCCTGAAACTGTGCGGCGCGAAGGGGGCAGATCGACTCGAATCTTATGCGCGCCGCGTGCGTTCGGGCGACCCGGACAATCTGGAAGCGCAGGCCGCCGCCTTCTATTTCGCGCAGCTTTACGGCCCGGACTTCTCCCGCACCGACGCGCGCTGGACCAACGCCGCGCTCGACTATGGCTACGCCGTGCTGCGCGGCGCCATTGCGCGCGGGCTGGTGGCGCACGGGCTGCACCCGACCGTCGGCCTGTTCCACGACAGCGAACAGAACGCCTTCAACCTCGCCGACGACCTGATCGAGCCTTTCCGCCCCCTGGTCGACCTGCACGTCGCGAAACATGCGGCGCTGACGGAGGGCGAACTGATTCCCGCCGACAAGCAGGCACTGGTGGCGCTGCTCAACGTCGATGTCGGCATGCCGCAGGGCAAGATGTCGGTGCTCTCGGCCATCGAATACGCCGTGGAAAGTCTGGTGCGAGTTTATGAGGGGGACGCAAGGGAACTCGACCTGCCCGTCCTTCTTGGCTTGCAGGCGCACCGGCGGGAAACCTGATGGGCGTCGAGACGCGGCGATACATGCGCCTGCTCGTCTTCTTCGACCTGCCGATGGTCACCAAGGCCGAAAAACGCGCCTACGTGCAGTTCCGCAAGTTCCTGCTCAACGACGGCTACGACATGATCCAGTGGTCGGTCTATGGCCGCATACTCAACGGCATCGACGCCGAGAAGAAGCATCTGGCGCGTCTGGCCGAGAACCTGCCGCCCGAGGGTTCGGTGCGTTGCATGACCGTGACGGAGAAGCAATATGCAAGCATGCGACTTCTGGTCGGCATGCCGCTGTTTCAGGAGAAGAAGGTCACGGCCGCGCAGATGGCGCTGTTCTGAATCGACCGGCGCCGCATCAGACTGCATCCAGATCGTCGTAATAGACGAGCCACTGTGCCCGCCCCTAGGTCTCGATGGTGTAGCGACGAATGTCTTCGAGGTCCGCTCACGCCCGGCGCGAGAGCAGGATGCGCACGCCAATCTTGTTTTGACCAGGCATCCGGCTCGAAAGCGCGTGGATCGAACGTCTCGAACCCGCCGCCATCGGCCTCCGCACGGGCCGCCTCCAGTTCGGCCTTGAGCACATAGAACTGGCGCGCGCCATCCTTTTCCATCAGCAAGCGAATACCGGCGCGCACGACTTCGCTGAGATTGGCATAGGCGCCCAATGCGATCTGCCCCTGCACATACGCTTGCATCGGGGCGGTCAGGTGAATATTGGGCATGACGGCTTCCTTTCATTCATGGCTGATTATGGGAGATGCTGACAGACGTGACACTGGGGAATTGGGGAATTTTCTGAAAAATGTTTGCTGGCGCCTTTTCCGCCTGCCCTGAACGAAAACGCAAAAAAGAAATCCCCGCCAAGCCGAGGCCTGGCGGGGACGCCTGTCAGGTCAATTGTAGCTATCCGGGGTGAGAGAGGGAGCTACAACACCGGACGAGTCGGTGATGACGACGTTGGAATTGTAGCTATCCGGGGTGAGAGAGGGAGCTACAACGCGCGCGACACGGAAGATGGCGTTCTCGATATTGTAGCTATCCGGGGTGAGAGAGGGAGCTACAACGCGGCACAGAAGCTACACAGACTCGTGCAGATTGTAGCTATCCGGGGTGAGAGAGGGAGCTACAACCAGCCAATGCTGCGAGGCTGCCTCGGTGTTATTGTAGCTATCCGGGGTGAGAGAGGGAGCTACAACTTTTCACAAAAAAGCCCATCCTCGAGCCCAATTGTAGCTATCCGGGGTGAGAGAGGGAGCTACAACTTTTTGCCGCGCTTTTATACGCGGCGGAAGATTGTAGCTATCCGGGGTGAGAGAGGGAGCTACAACGCAAAACCCGCCCGCCGCCCATGCCGCCGCATTGTAGCTATCCGGGGTGAGAGAGGGAGCTACAACGAGCAGGTGACGGCGGCGACCGGCATCCAGATTGTAGCTATCCGGGGTGAGAGAGGGAGCTACAACGTATCGGCGCGGTGTTCGCCTTTGTGATCAATTGTAGCTATCCGGGGTGAGAGAGGGAGCTACAACCCCCCGGCGCCTCCATCCATTGCAACTGTTATTGTAGCTATCCGGGGTGAGAGAGGGAGCTACAACCTTGACCTCGCCGCGCAAGATCGGCGCGATATTGTAGCTATCCGGGGTGAGAGAGGGAGCTACAACCAGCACAACGATGGGTCTTGGCTCGCCTACATTGTAGCTATCCGGGGTGAGAGAGGGAGCTACAACGCGACGTGCTGAAGACCCTCCTGGCGGCGCATTGTAGCTATCCGGGGTGAGAGAGGGAGCTACAACGTTCCTTGGTGGGGCACTGGGCGCCCCACCAAGGAACGCGCCGCTTCGCGACGAGTCTGCATGAGGTCGGCCCGTCATGGCGGCAATGCGATAATCGCGTTCCGCCGATTCGTCGCCCGTTTTCATGAAGTCTCTGCTGCCCCTGCCGGCCGCGCCGAAGGCCGGCCAGCGCGTTGCGCTGCCGCCGTTTGCCGGCTCCAGCGACGCTCTTGCCGTCGCGCAGATCGTCACGCCCGGCCGGCTGCTCGCCGTCGTCGCCGCCAGTCCGCTCGAAGCCCAGCGCCTCGCCGAGGAAATCGGCTGGTTCGCGCCCAGCTTGCGCGCGCATCTGCTGCCCGACTGGGAGACGCTGCCCTACGACCATTTCTCTCCGCATCAGGATCTGGTGTCGGAGCGCCTCGCCACGCTCTTCGCCGTGAGCCAAGGGCAGTGCGACGTGCTGATCTGCGCGGCGTCGACGGCAGCCACCCGCCTCGCGCCGCCCGCCTTCCTCGCCGCCCACACCTTCTTCATGAAGAAGGGCGACCGGCTCGATCTCGACAAATTCCGCGCGCAGCTGACGCTGGCCGGCTACCAGCACGTCACGCAGGTCGTCGCGCCCGGCGAATACAGCGTGCGCGGCGGCCTCGTCGACCTCTTCCCGATGGGCGCCGGCCTGCCCTACCGCATCGAGCTGTTCGACGACGAGATCGAGACGCTGCGCTGTTTCGACGTCGACAGCCAGCGCACGCTCTATCCGGCGCCGGAAATCCGCCTGCTGCCGGCGCGCGAGATGCCCGCCGGCGAGGCCGGCCGCACTACCTTCCGGCAGCGCTTCCGCGACACCTTCGAGGGCGACGCCTCGCGCATCGCACTCTACAAGGACGTTTCCAACGGCATCCTGCCCGCCGGCATCGAGTATTACCTGCCGCTGTTTTTCGAGCAGACGGCCACGCTGTTCGACTACCTGCCGTCCGACGCGACGCTGCTCTTGCACGGCGACGTGACCGGCGCGCTCGGCGAATTCTGGACGGATTTGCAGTCGCGTTACAAGCTGCTCGGCGGCGACCGCTCGCGGCCGATCCTGCCGCCGCAGGAGATATTTCTGCGCGCGGAGGAATTCTTCATCAGGGCAAATGCGTTCGCGCAATACACGCTGAAAGTCGGCGCTGGCGGGACGGCATCCTTGCCCAGTGTCGCCGTCGACCGCAAGGCCGACGATCCGCTCAAGGACTTCAGGCTATTTATCGACGGCTATCCGGGCCGCGTGCTGATCCTCGCCGAATCGCCGGGCCGGCGAGAAACGCTCGACGAATACCTCGCCGAACACGGTCTGCATGCGGCGATCGTTCCCGACTTCGCCGCCTTCCTCGACGGCGCAGCGCGTCTCTCGCTCGCCCATGCGCCGATCTCCGGCGGGTTCCTGCTCGACGACTTCGCCGTCGTCACCGAGAACGAGCTCTACGCCGCCACCGCGCGTCCGCGCCACAAGCGCTCGGACGCGAGACGGGCCAACCTCGAAGGCTGGCTGCGCGACCTTTCCGAACTCAAGATCGGCGATCCGGTGGTGCATGAAAACCACGGCATCGGCCGTTATCTCGGACTGAGCCGCCTCGGCGAGGAAGAGTTCCTCCTCCTCGAATATGCCAACGAGGCGAAGCTCTACGTGCCGGTGGCGCAGCTCGAAGTCATCTCGCGCTACAGCGGCGTCGATCCCGAGGCCGTGCAGCTGCACACGCTCGGCTCCGGCCAGTGGGAGAAAGCCCGGCGCAAAGCCGCCGAACAGGTGCGCGATACAGCCGCCGAACTGCTCCATCTCTACGCCCAGCGCGCCGCGCGCCAAGGCCACAAGTTTTCCTTCAAGCCCCGCGATCTGGAGGCCTTCGCCGCCGGCTTCGGCTTCGAGGAAACGCCCGACCAGCAGGCCGCCATCGACGCGGTGATTTCCGACATGGTCTCGGGCAAGCCGATGGACCGTCTCGTCTGCGGCGATGTCGGCTTCGGCAAGACCGAGGTCGCGCTGCGCGCCGCCTTCGTCGCCGTGGCCGACGGCAAGCAGGTCGCCGTGCTCTGCCCGACCACCCTGCTGGCCGAGCAGCACTACCGGAACTTCGCCGACCGCTTCGCCCTCATTGGCGACGAATGGCCGGTGAAGGTCGCGGAAATCTCGCGCTTCAAGTCGAAACAGGAACAGGCCGAGGCGTTGAAGCTGCTCGGCGAGGGCAGGATCGACATCCTCATCGGCACGCATCGGCTGTTGCAGCCCGACGTGAAGTTCGCGCGGCTCGGCCTCGTCATCATCGACGAGGAGCACCGCTTCGGCGTGCGGCAGAAGGAGGCCCTGAAGGCGCTGCGCGCCGAGGTGGACGTGCTGACGCTCACCGCCACGCCGATTCCGCGGACGCTGGGCATGTCGCTCGAAGGACTGCGCGACTTCTCGGTGATCGCCACGCCGCCGCAAAAGCGCCTCGCCATCAAGACCTTCGTGCACAAGTGGTCGACCGGCCTGGTGCGCGAAGCCTGTCTGCGCGAGTTCAAGCGCGGCGGGCAGGTCTACTTCCTGCACAACGAGGTCGACACCATCGAGAACATGCGCGAACGGCTCGAAAAGCTGCTGCCGGAAGCGCGCATCGTCGTCGGCCACGGCCAGCTCCCGGAACGGGAACTCGAACGCGTGATGCGCGAATTCACGCAGCAAAAGCACAACCTGCTCCTGTGCTCGACCATCATCGAGACCGGCATCGACAACCCGCACGCCAACACCATCGTCATCCATCGCGCCGACAAATTCGGCCTCGCGCAGCTCCACCAACTGCGAGGAAGAGTCGGCCGCAGCCACCACCAGGCCTACGCTTATCTCCTCACCGACGAGCATGCCAAGCCCAGCGCGCAGGCGCAGCGGCGGCTCGACGCGATCCAGGCGATGGAAGAGCTCGGCGCGGGCTTTTTCCTCGCCATGCACGATCTGGAAATCCGCGGCGCCGGCGAAGTGCTCGGCGAAAACCAGTCCGGCGAGATCCACGAAGTCGGTTTCGCGCTTTACACCAATATGCTCAATGCAGCGGTGCGCGCCCTCAAGGAGGGCAAGGCCATTCCCGACCTGACGCAGCCGCTTTCGCTCACTTCGGAAATCAATCTGCGCATCCCCGCCCTGCTGCCTGACGCCTACTGCCCCGACGTGCACGAGCGCCTGACGCTCTACAAGCGTCTTGCCAACTGCGAAGACGAGGAGGCGTTGCGTGCCATGCAGGAAGAACTCGTCGACCGTTACGGCGAACTGCCGCCGCAGGCCCAGGCGCTGATCGAAACCCACCGCCTGCGCCTGCTGGGCAAACCGCTCGGGCTGGCCAGGCTCGACGCCGGGCCGGCGGCGATCCAGTTCCAGTTCGTCGAGAATCCGCCCATCGACCCGGCACGGATCATCGAGCTGATCCAGAGCGATCACGCCTTCAAGCTCGCCGGCCCCGACAAGCTCGCCTGGCAGAAACCCACCGCCACGCTCAAGGAGCGCGTCGCGGCGGTGAAGGAATTGTTCAAGCGGCTCGGGGCTGGGCCGTAGAATCCACGCTCCATGAACGCACGACAACCCGGAACCGGGAAAGCCCAGATTCTTTTCATCTCCAAAGACTTCGATGCCATCCCGGCCGGCTTCGAGCAATACACCGGATTCCCCACCATGCAACAAACCGAAAACCTCAATATCGAATCCTTCGAGCCGATGCCGACGCCGGAGGAGATCCACGCCCGCCTGCCGCTGACCGAGGCCGCCGAAAAGTCGGTCGTGGCGGGACGGCGCGCCATCGAGGCGATCCTCGACCGCAAGGATGCGCGTCTCTTCGTCGTCGTCGGCCCCTGCTCGATCCACGACCCTGTCGCCGGCCTCGACTACGCGCGGCGCCTGAAGGCGCTGGCCGACGCGGTGGCCGACACCCTGCTGCTGGTGATGCGCGTCTATTTCGAAAAACCGCGCACCGCGACGGGGTGGAAGGGTTTCATCAACGATCCGCGCATGGACGACAGCTTCCACATCGAAGAAGGCATGCACAAGGCGCGCGAATTCCTGCTCGCCGTGAATGAAATCGGCCTGCCGGCGGCGACCGAGGCGCTCGACCCGATCGCACCGCAGTATCTGGGCGACCTGATCGCCTGGACGGCGATCGGCGCGCGCACTTCCGAATCGCAGACGCACCGCGAGATGTCCTCTGGCCTGTCCACGCCGGTCGGTTTCAAGAACGGCACCGACGGCTCCGTCGAAACGGCCGTGAATGGAATCCTCTCCGCCTCCAAGCCGCACAGTTTCCTCGGCATCAACATGCAGGGCCGCAGCGCGGTCGTGCGCACACGCGGCAACCGTTACGGCCATCTCGTGCTGCGGGGGGGCGGCGACCGGCCGAACTACGACACGGTGAGCGTGGCGCTCGCCGAGGCCGCGCTGGCGAAAGCCGGGCTGCCGCAAAACGTCGTCGTCGACTGCTCGCACGCCAACAGCTACAAGAACCCGCAATTGCAGCCCCTGGTGATGCACGACGTGGTCAACCAGATTCGCCTCGGCAACCGCTCCATCGTCGGCCTGATGGTCGAGAGCTTCATCGAGGCCGGCAACCAGCCGATCCCCGCCGACCCGTCGCAACTCAGATACGGCTGCTCGGTCACCGACGCCTGCGTCGACTGGCCGACCACCGAGACGATGATCCGCGAGGCACACGACCTCCTGCGCGGTCCGCTGGCGGGGAGAAAAGCGGCATGAGCCTGATCAAACCGTTTCGCGGCCTGCGGCCCGCGCCCGGTCGCGCCGCCGAAGTCGCCGCGCCGCCCTACGACGTGCTCTCCTCCGAGGAGGCGCGTGCGCGCGCCGAAGGCAAGCCGTGGTCCTTCCTGCACATCTCGAAGCCGGAAATCGACCTGCCGCCCGAGATCGACCCTTACGATCCGGCGGTCTATGCCAAGGCCGCCGAGAACCTGGCGCGCATGATCGAGGCCGGCGTGCTGGTGCGCGACGCCGCGCCCGGCTATTACGCCTATCGCCTCACCATGGGCGGTCATGTGCAGACCGGTCTCGTCGCCACGGCCTCTATCGCCTGCTACGACAATAACCGCATCAAGAAGCACGAGTTCACGCGTCCCGACAAGGAAGACGACCGCGTGCGCCAGATCGAGGCGACCAACGCGCAGACCGGCCCGGTGCTGCTCGCCTATCCGGCCGCGCCGGCCGCCGACGCGCTGATCGCGCAAATCGCGCAAGGCGAGCCCGCCGCCGACGTCATTGCGGACGACGGCATCCGCCACCAGATCTGGGTCTGCGACGATGCCGCGGAGATCGAAGCGATCACGCGCTGCTTCGACGGCATGGAAGCGCTCTACATCGCCGACGGCCACCACCGCTCGGCGGCGGCCGCGCGCGTGGCGGCGGCGCGCCGGCAGGAGGAGCGCGAACTGTCCTCGGACTACTTCCTCGCCGTGATCTTCCCGCACCACGAGATGAAAATCCTCGACTACAACCGCGTGGTCAAGGATCTCAACGGCCTCGAAAAGTCGACGCTGGCAGGACGGCTCAGGGAGGCCTTCACGGTCGAGGCAAGCGCCGGCCGGGTCGCGCCGGAAGCCCCCGGCGTGTTCGGCATGTATCTCGACCATGCCTGGTATCGGCTGACGATCAAGCCGGAGCGGGTCCCCCGCGATCCGGTGGCGCGGCTCGACGTTTCATTGCTCTCCGCGCACGTGCTCGGGCCGATCCTCGGCATCACCGATTTGCGCCGCGACAAGCGCATCGACTTCGTCGGCGGCATCCGCGGCTTGGGCGAACTGGAAAAGCGCGTCGACTCGGGCGAGATGGCGGCGGCCTTCGCGCTGCATCCGACGCGCATGGATCAGCTCATGGCGGTGGCGGACACGAACAACGTCATGCCGCCCAAGTCGACCTGGTTCGAGCCGAAGCTAGCCGACGGGCTGGTCTCGCACGTGCTCGACTAGCCGCGGGTCGCCGGGGCAAGCGGATCGCTGGCATCCGCGAGCATTTTGAGCCGCCGGAGATTCTTCAGCAGGGAGGGAACGTCATCCTGGATGATGCTCCAGAGCGTGTCGTTGTCGATGCCGAGATAGCCGTGAATCAGGCGGTTGCGTGTCGCAACCACCTGACGCCAGGGAATATCCGGCGCCAAATTTCTCGCCGCTTCGGGAATGTGCCCCGCAGCCTCGCCGATCAACTCCAGGTTACGCAACGTGGCATCGTAATTGAGGCGGCTGCGCACGAATGACTCTCGATCCAGGCCGTCTGTGTAGGCGAGAACCGCATCCGCGAACGCGATCATGTCATCGACGTAGAAGCGCCATTCGCGCGGCAATTCAGACACGCACGGCATCCCGTTCGACATAAGGGCGCAGTTCGGCGCGCAACGCCTTGTCGGTCACCAGATCGACCGGGCGCCCTAGCAAATCCTCGAGATAGAACTGCACGCCAAAATAGCGCTGCGAGGTTGCCGGCCCCTCGAAGCGCACCAGCACATCGACGTCGCTGTCGGGGCGCGTCACACCGCGTGCGCATGAGCCAAACAGCGCCAATTCGGCGACGCCGAAGCGGCGCGCGAGTTCGGTTTTGTGTTGCGCCAGCAGTTGAATGGTTTTCGTATGATCCATGGTGCAAGCCTGCCGCGAGACTATAGGGGCTTTCGCCAACGGCATCAAGCTTGGGCGGCCGGCAGCCGCGGCAGCGCGGCCCGCGCGTTGGCGCTCGTCGCGGCGGCGATCGTTTCCGGCGGCTCGCCGCGCAATTCGGCCAGCACGGCGGCGATGCGCGGCAGGTCGTCCGGCGTGCTGCGGGCGCCGACTTTCCACACCGGCGGAATGTCCGGCGCATCGGTTTCCAGTACGATGGCGGAAAGCGGCAGGGTTGCCGCCAGTTCCCGGATGCGCTTCGAGCCCGGATAGGTCATCGCCCCGCCGAAGCCGAGCTTGAAACCGAGCTCGATGAATTCCTCCGCTTGCTGGCGGCTGCCGTTGAAGGCATGGGCGATCCCTCCCGGCACGCCGATGCGCCGCAACTGCTTGAGGATCGGGTCGATAGCCTTGCGCACATGCAGGAGCGCCGGCAGACCGAATTCGCGCGCGATCTTCAGTTGCGCGACGAAATAGAACTCCTGCAACACGTCGTCGCGCGGCTCGACATGGCGATCCAGCCCGATCTCGCCCACCGCCACCGCCGGCTCGCGGCGGAGCGTCTCGCGCAGGGCGTCGAGGTCTTCCGGGCGCGCACGCGCCACGTAGAGCGGATGAATGCCGTAAGCGGGGAAGCAGGCGGGATATTCGCGGCAGAGGCTGGCGACGGCGCCGAAGTTGGCGCGCTCGACGGCGGGCACGACCAGCGCCGTCTCGTCGGCGTCGACTTTTTGCATCAACGCATCGCGGTCGGCGTCGAATTCCGCCGCGTCGAGATGGCAATGCGTGTCGATCAGGCGTCTATTCAACTTCGTCGATCCAGGCCTGCTGGATCGCTTCGAGTTTTCTTTCGCCGCAGCGCCTCTCGTCTTCCGTGAAACCGGGCAGCGCCATCACCCAGCGCATCAGGTCGACGAAATTCACCGTCTTCGGATCGACGCCCGGGTGATGTTCCGCGAGCGCGATGGCGATGTCGAGCGAGTCGGTCCATTTCATTTGCGGCCTCCGCCTTCCTTCACCTGGTTGATCGTGTACTTCGGAATCTCGATGGTCAGCGGCACGTCGCCGACGATGGCCTGACAGGACAGTCGCGAGACCGGCGTCAGCCCCCAGGCTTTGTCGAGCAAATCCTCTTCAATCTCGTCCGGCTCCCCCAGTGATTCATAACCTTCGCGCACCACGACGTGGCAGGTGGTGCAAGCGCAGGACATCTCGCAGGCGTGCTCGATCTCGATGTCGTTGGCCAGGAGCGCCTCGCAAACCGACTGACCTGGCTCGGCTTCGATGACCGCACCCTCGGGACAGAGTTCGTGATGCGGCAGGACGATGATCTGGGTCATAGTTCCTCCACCTTGCGGCCGGCGAGCGCGCGCTGCACGCTCTGGTTCATGCGCCGCGCGGCGAATTCGGCCGTGCCCTTGGAAAGCGCATCCATCGCCGCGTCGATGGCGCGCCGGTCGTCGCCCAGCATCACGGCCTGGAGCCTCGCGAGGCAGGCGTCGATGTGCGCGCGTTCGAGCGTCGACAGCAGATGGGCGTCCTCGCGAAGAGCGGACTGCACCGCCTCGACGAGGCGCTGCGCCTCGACCTGCGCCTCGCGCAGGGCCCGGCGATAGGCATCGTCGGCGGCGTGGGCGACGCCGTCCTTGAGCCTTGCGGCGATCTCGTCGTCGGTGAGGCCGTAGGAGGGCTTCACCTCGATCTTCGCCTCGTGGCCGGATGTCTGCTCGCGCGCCGTCACCGACAACAAGCCGTCGGCATCGACCTGGAAGGTGACGCGGATGCGCGCCGCGCCCGCCACCATCGGCGGCATGCCGCGCAGTTCGAAGCGCGCCAGGCTGCGGCAGTCGGAGACCAGTTCGCGCTCGCCCTGCACGACGTGCAGCGCCATCGCCGTCTGGCCGTCCTTGAAGGTGGTGAAATCCTGCGCGCGGGCGACGGGGATCGTCGAGTTGCGCGGGATGATCTTTTCGACCAGTCCGCCCATCGTCTCGATGCCGAGCGAGAGGGGAATCACGTCGAGCAGCAGCCAGTCGTCGCCGGCGGCGCGGTTGCCCGCCAGCAGATTCGCCTGCGTTGCCGCGCCAAGGGCGACCACCTTGTCGGGGTCGAGGTTGTTGAGCGGCTCGCAGCCGAAGAAGTCCTCGACGGCCTTCTGGATCTGCGGCATGCGCGTGGCGCCGCCGACCATCACCACGCCCTTCACTTCGTCCGGCGACAGCCCGGCATCGCGCAGGGCTTTGCGCGTCGGCCCCAAAGTCTTATGCACCAGCGTGTGGGTGATCTGGCTGAAGGTTTCCGAAGTGAGCTTCAGATCGACGAATTCGCCGGTCGATAGTCGCGCCGTGATCGGCGCCTCGCCGTTCAACGTCAGGAACTCCTTCGCCTCGCGCGCGCGCATCTGCAAAAGCCGGGCATCCTGGTGCGAGAGCGGTCGCAATTTCGCCTGCTCGATGATCCAGCAGAAGATGCGGTGATCGAAATCGTCGCCGCCCAGCGCCGAATCGCCTCCCGTCGCCAGCACCTGGAAGACGCCCTTCGACAGCTTGAGGATCGAGATGTCGAAGGTGCCGCCGCCCAGGTCGTAGACCGCGTAGATGCCCTCGGAACCGTTGTCGAGCCCGTAGGCGATGGCGGCAGCCGTCGGTTCGTTCAAAAGGCGCAGCACGTTAAGGCCGGCCAGCCGCGCGGCGTCCTTGGTGGCCTGGCGCTGGGCGTCGTCGAAATAGGCGGGCACGGTGATCACCGCGCCGGTGAGCGGGCCGCCGAGCGAAAGCTCGGCCCGCTCGCGCAGCGTGCGCAGAATGTCGGCAGACACCTCGACCGGGCTTTTCACGCCCTGCGCGGTCTTCAGCTTCACCATGCCCCCGCCTTCGACGAAGTCGTACGGCAGCGTTTCGACGTGCACGATGTCCCTGAGGCCGCGTCCCATGAAGCGCTTGACCGAGACGATGGTGTTTTTGGGGTCGGCGGACTGGTGCGCCTGGGCGTCGTAGCCCGTTTCGATCCGACCGTCGGCAGCGTAGCGCACGATGGAAGGCAACAGCGGCCGGCCAAGCTCGTCGTTGAGCACGACCGCCATGCCGCTTCTCACTGTGGCAACCAGCGAGTTGGTCGTGCCGAGATCGATGCCGACCGCAAGCCGGTGCTCGTGCGGCGCGGCCGACTGGCCGGGTTCGGAAATTTGCAGAAGTGCCATGGTTCTTTTTCGGGTTCTGGCCGCCGCTCAGGTTTCGAGGGCGGCCAGCGCGTCATCGATCTCGGCGAGCAGCTTTTCCTGGAACATGAGCTGGCGCACCAGGGCGCCGGCGCGCGCCCAGTCGTTTCCATCCAGGGCGACACGCAACGCTTCGTGCTCGCCGCGCACGGTCTTCCTCAGCTCGCGGTGCAGGGTATCGAGAGCGGCGGCATCGCCCGCCGCTTTCGCTTCGGCCGTTCGCTCGCGCAGCTCCATCTGGGTCATCAGGAAATCCGTCGGCATCGCCGTGTTGCTCTCGAGCGCCGCGTCGTGACCAGCCAGTTGCAGCAGATAGCGTGCGCGTCGCAGCGGATCGCGCAACGTCTGCCAGGCCTCATTCACCTGGGCGGCCCACTGCATCGCCACGCGCTGCTCGCTGCCCGACTGGTGCGCATGCTTGTCCGGGTGCACCTTCGCCTGAATGTCGCGATACAGCGCATCCAGATGGTCGACGTCCAGCGTCTGGCGGCGCGGCAGCCCGAACAGGCTGAAATGGTCGCGCCGGGCGGTTTCCAGATCGAAAATGGTCATCGACGGGCCGTCATCAAACCTTGAAGCTCTCGCCGCAACCGCACTGGTCCTTGACGTTCGGGTTGTTGAACTTGAAGCCCTCGTTCAGCCCCTCGCGTGCGTAATCGAGCTCGGTACCGTCGATGTAGGGCAGGCTCTTCGGATCGACGAGCACCTTGACGCCATGGCTTTCGAAGACGATGTCGTCCGGTTCGGCCGCGTCGGCGAACTCGAGCTTGTAGGCCATGCCGGAACAGCCCGAGGTCTTGACGCCCAAGCGGATGCCGATGCCTTTGCCGCGCCGGGCGAGGAAGTTGCCGACGTGTTTCGCCGCCGCTTCGGAAAGCGTCACGCTCATGCCTCGCCCCCCTGCTTCTTCCGGTAGTCGGCCACCGCCGCCTTGATCGCGTCCTCGGCGAGGATCGAGCAATGGATCTTGACCGGCGGCAAAGCGAGCTCCTCGGCGATCTGTGTGTTCTTGATCGCCAGCGCCTCATCGAGCGTCTTGCCCTTCACCCACTCGGTGACGAGCGAGGAGGATGCGATGGCCGAACCGCAGCCGTAGGTCTTGAACTTGGCATCCTCGATGACACCGTCTTTGCCGACCTTGATCTGGAGTTTCATGACGTCGCCGCAGGCCGGCGCGCCGACCATGCCGGTGGCGACCCCCTCCTCGTCCTTGGCGAAGGAGCCGACGTTGCGGGGATTCTCATAGTGATCGATGACTTTTTCGCTGTATGACATGTTTCTGCTCCGTTCAATGCGCTGCCCATTGGACAGTGTTGAGGTCGATGCCGTCCTTGTACATCTCCCACAGCGGCGAGAGATCGCGCAGTTTGCCGATCTTCTCGTGCAGGAGCCGGATCGTGAAGTCGATTTCCTCTTCCGTGGTGAAGCGGCCGAGCGTGAAGCGGATCGAGCTGTGCGCCAGCTCGTCCGAGCGGCCCAACGCGCGCAGCACGTAGGAGGGCTCGAGGGACGCCGAGGTGCAAGCCGAGCCGGAGGAGACGGCGATGTCCTTGATCGCCATGATCAGCGACTCGCCCTCGACGAAGTTGAAGCTGACGTTGAGGTTGTGCGGCACGCGGCGTTCCATGTCGCCATTGACATAGATTTCCTCGATGTCGGAAAGCCCCTTCAGGAGCCTGTCGCGCAACATGCGGATGCGCTCGTTTTCCGTCGCCATCTCCTCGCGCGCGATGCGGAAGGCCTCGCCCATGCCGACGATCTGGTGAGTGGCGAGCGTGCCCGAACGCAAACCGCGCTCGTGGCCGCCGCCGTGCATCTGCGCCTCCAGCCGCACGCGCGGCTTCCTGCGCACGTAGAGCGCACCGATGCCCTTCGGGCCGTAGGTCTTGTGTGCCGAGAAGGACATCAGGTCGACCTTCAGGCTGGCCAGATCGAGCGGCATCTTGCCGGTCGCCTGCGCAGCGTCGACATGGAAGAGCGTGCCGTTGGCGCGGCAGAGCTCGCCAAGCTCCGCGATCGGCTGGATCACGCCGATCTCGTTGTTGACCGCCATCACCGAGGCGATCACGGTATCCTGCCTCAGCGCGGCCTTGAACGCTTCGACGGTGATGAGGCCGTTCTCCTGCGGTTCGAGATAGGTGGCCTCGAAGCCCTGGCGTTCGAGCTCCTTCACGGTATCGAGCACGGCCTTGTGCTCGGTGGCGACGGTGAGGATGTGCCTGCCCTTCGTCCCGGCATAGAAATGGGCGGCGCCCTTCAGCGCGAGGTTGTTCGATTCGGTCGCGCCCGAGGTCCAGACGATTTCCTTCGGGTCGCAATTGACGAGCGCGGCGACCTCTTCGCGCGCGTCCTCGACGGCCTTTTCCGCCTCCCAACCGAAGGCATGGGAACGCGAGGCCGGGTTGCCGAAATGTTCGGTCAGCCAGGGAATCATCTTTTCGGCCACGCGCGGATCGACCGGAGTGGTCGCCGAGTAATCGAGATAGATGGGCAGTTTCAGCATGTCGTCCAGCTCCAGGTCAGCCAGTCACCGAGACCAGCGATTTCAGTTCGTTGACATTCGCACCGAGCGCTTCGAGAAAACCGGCGATCTCGGCCGCCGTCGTCGTCGCGCCCAGGCTCACGCGCACGGCGCCGCGCGCCAGCGTCGGCGCGACGCCCATCGCCAAAAGCACGTGCGAGGGTTCCGGATTCGCGGCCGAACAGGCGGCGCCGCTCGCCACGGCGAAACCCGCGCGGTCGAGGCGGCCGACCAGCGTCTCGCCGTCGATGCCGGGAAACGAAAAATACGCGGTGTTCGGCAGCCGTTCGGCGCCCGCGGCAAAGAGCGTCGCCCCCAGGGCCGCCAGGCCGCTTTCGAGCTCGCCGCGCAGGACGCGCCATCGGCGCGAGGTCTCCTCCAGCTCGGCCGCGGCCAGTTCGCACGCCAGCCCGAAGCCGACGATGGCCGCCACGTTCTCGGTGCCGGAGCGGTAGCCGCGCTCCTGCCCGCCGCCATCGACGAGCGGCGCGAGATCGACGCGCTTGTCGACGACCAGCGCGCCCGCGCCTTTCGGACCGCCGAGTTTGTGGGCGGAAAGGCTCAAGGCATGCACGCCGGCCAGGTTGAGACTGCGAAAGTTCACCGGCAGCTTGCCCAGCGCCTGCACCGCGTCGCTGTGGAACCAGGCGCGATGCCGCGTGGCTTGCGCCGTCAGCGCGGCGAGCGCGGCGATGTCCTGCACGGCGCCCGTCTCGTTGTTGGCGAGCATCACCGACACCAGGGCGGGGGCTTCGCCGAGCGCCGCGCGAAAGTCGGCGCTGGCGACACGGCAATCCGCATCGACGGCGATCTCGCGCACCCGCCAGCCCTGCCGTTCGAGGGCCTGGGCCGGCTTTCGCACGCAGGGATGCTCGATGGCGGAAATGAGGATCGTGCCCGCCGCCAGGCGAGCCGCCGCCCCCTTGACGAACAGGTTGTTCGCCTCGGAGCCGCCGCTGGTGAAGACGATCTCGGTCGGATGCGCACCGACGGCGGCGGCGACCTGCTGGCGCGCCACGTCGATGGCCCGGCGCGTCGCCCGTCCATACTCGTGCCGGCTCGATGCATTGCCGTAACGCTCGCGCAGATGGGGCAGCATCGCCTCCAGCACCGCCGGGTGCAGCGGCGTGGTGGCGTTGTGGTCGAGATAGGCCGGCGCGAACATCGCGAAATCGGCAGCGCGTTCAGGCCGCCGCCATGACGTGAATGCGCCGGGCGGCGGCGTGCGATCCTCCCGGCTTCGCCGTCGCGGCCGGCACGCCGTCGGCGCAGGGCGTGCCCTGCTGCTGGCGCACCAGTTCGTCGAGAGTCACCGAGCTCAGGTATTCGTACATACGCGCGTTGAGACTGGTCCACAGATGGTGCGTCATGCACGGACGATCTTCGTGGCAATTGCCCCGTCCGCCGCAATTGGTGGCGTCGAGCGGCTCATCGACGGCACGGATGATGTCGGCCACCGAGACGGCAGTCAGCGGCTTGGCGAGCGTATAGCCGCCGCCGGGACCGCGCGTGCTGGCCACCAGCTGGTTGCGGCGCAGCTTGCCGAACAGCTGCTCCAGATAGGAAAGGGAAATGTTCTGGCGTTCCGCGACGCCGGCCAGTGTCACCGGTCCGGCATGTTGTCGCAGGGCGACGTCGATCATCGCCGTCACCGCAAATCGTCCTTTGGTCGTCAGTCTCATTCAAATGCCCCCTCAGTGATTGCGCGTTATGGGAAAGCGGGTCAGCCCGCCACCGGTGAGAAAATAGTATTCCTGATTGAAATAGTCAACTACTCAATCGACGATTTTCGACAGATACTTCGGATCGAACTTGTCCGCCGTCGCCACTTCGTCCTCCAACGGCACGCCCGCGCGCTCCATGAGACGGATCAGCGCGTCGATGCGCCGGTCGGTTTCGACGGCATGGTCGAGCAGGCCATGGATCGCCTTCGAAAGCGGATCGTCTTCGTTGCGGGTCACGGCGTAGGCAGAAAAGCCGAGATTCTCGGCTTTTTCCTGGCGCGCCTGTTCATGCCCCGCCTCGACGATGCGCGCCGGAATGCCGACGGCCGTCGCCCCGGCCGGCACGTCGCGCACCACGACGGCGTTGGAGCCGACGCGCGCGCCGTCGCCCAGCGTGATCGGTCCGAGCACCTTCGCTCCCGCGCCGATGACGACGCCCTTGCCCAGCGTCGGGTGACGCTTGCCCTTGTGCCATGAGGTGCCCCCCAGCGTCACGCCGTGATAGAGCGTGCAGCCATCGCCGATCACCGCCGTCTCGCCGATCACCACGCCCATGCCATGGTCGATGAAGACGCACCGGCCGATGGTCGCCCCCGGATGGATCTCGATGCCGGTCAACCAGCGCGTCAGGTGCGAAAGAAAGCGCGCCAGCCAGCGCAGGCGATGCCCCCACAGCCAGTGCGAGAAACGATGGATAAACAGCGCATGGACGCCGGGATAGCAGGTCAGCACCTCCCAGGTCGAACGGGCGGCAGGATCGCGTTCGAAAACGCAATCGAGGTCTTGGCGCAGGCGGGTCAGCATGGAATCGGAAAAACCCTCGACGGTTTCTGAGAATTTTAAAATTCCCGATATTCCAGGTCAACTTAAATGTTTTTTCCCGGTCGGGCGTTCCAGCGCCGCCAGGAGGCCGCGCAGAATGTTGATTTCCTCCCGCTCCAGAGCAGCCCGCGCGAACAGCCGGCGCAGTCGCAGCATCAGCCGGCCAGGGCGTTCGGGATCGAGAAAACCGCTGGCAAGTGCGGCCCGTTCGCAATGGGCGAGCAGGCCTTCGACCTCCTCATGCGTTGCCGGCGTGCCGGCACGCGCGAAAGTCGGCGCTGGCGGGACGGCAACGAGGGCCAGACGCATCTCGTAGCACATGAGCTGCACGGCGGCGGCGAGATTGAGCGAAGGATAGGCGGGATTGGCCGGGATCATCGCCCAGCGCGCACAGGCGGCGAGTTCCTCGTTCGACAGCCCGAAAGTCTCGTTGCCGAAGACCAGCGCCACTTCGCCGCCGTGCGCCACCGTCGCAGCGAGTTCGCTTGCCCCGTCACGCGCCCACAGCGGCTCGGTGGCCAGATCGCGGCGGCGGGCGGTGAGCGCGAGCGCGAGCGTGGTACCCGCCAGGGCGTCGGCGAGCGTGTCCGTGACCTGCGCCTGACGCAGCACGTCATCGGCGCCGGAGGCCATCGCCAGCGACTGGGCATCGGGAACGCATTGCGGCGCGACGAGGACGAGCCGCGCAAAACCCATCGTCTTCAGGGCGCGCGCCGCCGCGCCGATGTTGCCCGGATGCGAAGTGCGCGAGAGCACGATCCGCACCCTCGACAGGGAATCTCGCGTCGCCGGTTTAGAATCCGCGTCCGTTTCCGAAAAGCTCACGCCATGCATCCCATGCTCAACACGGCCGTCAAGGCCGCCCGCCGCGCCGGCAACCTGATCAACCGCGCCAGCCTCGACCTCGACCAGATCCGGGTCGGCGTCAAGCGGCAAAACGATTTCGTCACCGAGGTCGACCGCGCCGCCGAAGCGACCATCATCGAAACCCTGCGCGAAGTCTATCCGAGCCACGCCATCCTCGCCGAGGAATCCGGCGACAGCGGAGACTCCGAATACCAGTGGATCATCGACCCGCTCGACGGCACCACCAACTTCATCCACGGCTTTCCGCAATATGCCGTCTCCATCGCCTTGCTGCACAAGGGCGTGCCGGCCCATGCGGTCGTCTACGACCCCAACCGTAACGAACTGTTCACCGCCAGCAAGGGCGCCGGCGCCTTCCTCAACGACAAGCGCATCCGCGTGAGCCGGCGCACCAAGCTCGAAGAAGCCCTCATCGGCACCGGCTTCCCCTACCGCATGTTCGACCATGTCGAAGCCTACCTGGCCATCTTCACCGAGATGACCCGACGCTGCGCCGGCGTACGCCGGCCCGGCGCCGCCTCGCTGGACCTCGCCTGGGTGGCCGCCGGCCGGCTCGACGGCTTCTGGGAGTTCGGCCTCTCGCCCTGGGACATGGCGGCCGGCGCCCTCCTGATCACCGAAGCGGGCGGTCTCGTCAGCGATCTGGCCGGCGAAAGCCGCTACCTCTCCACGGGCAACATCGTCGGCGGCACGCCGAAAGTGTTCGCCCAGGTGCTGCAAATCGTCCAGAGCCGGCGCACGCCCGCATTGCAGGCCTGATGCCCTGCCTTGACTCCCGATCTGCCTCGCGGGTATGATTGCGCCCACGCGCGCCGGAAACCCTATACAGGATTCATCGGGAGTTGGAGTTCCCGCGGCGCAAGGGACGACGGCAGGGCCGTCGCCGCCAGGCAGACCGAAGAACGCGCATGGATGCATGCCGCCGGTCTGCGCGACCCGAATCGCCCAGGACTGAAAATCTTGCTCGATGCCAATGACACCCCACCTCGGGACAACGAGGAAACGGCTTTGCCGCATCAGGACGAAGCCCAACCGCCACTGCCCCCGCCCCAGCCCGCACTCGATCCGCGCCGCCGCATCCGCGAACTGCTGGCAATTCCGGATCGCGACCGCACCGACGCGGAATGGGACGAACTCAACGAACTGGAAATCCAAACCGCGCCCGGCAACCGTGTCAACGGCCAGCCCTTCGCCGTTTACGCCGCTCCCGGCAAACCCGGCGGCATGTCGGGCGGCGGTAAAAACCGCTTCAAGAACAAACAACGCAAGTCGGGCGGCGGCCCGCGCCCGCCGCAGCAGCAGGCCAAACCGAACCACAAGCCGCCCCGTCCCGCTTCCTGATCCGGAGTTCCCGGCGTCCGGCGACCGGCCGGCTGCGACCGGGCATGCGCGGCGATGACCCAGTTGATCCTCGAACAAACCCTGAACGGCCTCCAGTTCGGCCTGATGCTGTTTTTGATCGCGGCCGGGCTCACGTTGGTGTTCGGCATCATGGACATGATCCACCTGTCGCACGGCTCGCTCTACATGGGCGGCGCCTACCTCGGCGCGGCGGCGGCGACGGCTTCCGGCTCCTTTCTCGTCGGGGCGCTGGCCGCGGTCGTCGGCATGGCGATCATCGGCGCCCTGCTGGAAGTGGCGTTGTTGCGACATTTCTATCGACGCGACCATCTCTCCCAGGTGCTCGCCACCTTCGCGCTGATCCTGATCGCCAACGAAGCCGTGCGCATGGTCTGGGGGCCGCAGCCCCTGCTGCTCAATCCGCCCGCTGCGCTCGCCGGCCCGGTCGACCTGTTCGGCTTCAGCTACCCGGTCTATCGCCTCCTCATCATCGGCGTCGGTCTGGGCGTCGCGCTGCTGCTTTACTGGCTGGTCGGCCACACGCGCGCCGGCATGTGGGTGCGTGCCGGCGCGGCGAACCGCGCGATGGCTGAGGCGCTCGGCGTGGACGTGCGGCGCCTGTTCACGGGCATCTTCGCGCTCGGCGCGGCGTTCGCCGCCCTGGCCGGCGTGCTGCTCGGCCCATTGCTGGCGGTGCAGGTCGGCATGGGCGAAAACATCCTCATCCTCGCCTTCGTCGTCATCGTCATCGGCGGCATCGGCTCGATCCGCGGTGCGCTGGTCGGCAGTCTGCTGGTCGGCGGCGTCGACACGCTGGGGCGCGCCCTGCTGCCGACGCTCCTGCGCGCCGTGGCGCCGGCGGACGTCGCCGCGCACTTGGGGCCGGCGCTCGCCTCGGTGGCCATCTACGTTCTCATGGCGGCCGTGCTGTTCTGGCGCCCCGAAGGATTGTTCCCGGCGCGCGCATGAAGCGGGAGACGGCGCTCGAACTCGCCCTCTTCGGCACGGCGGCCGCCCTGCCGCTCGTTTTGCAGGCGCTCGACGAGGCGTTCTACATCGGCTTCGCCGCGCGCCTGCTGATCTTCGCACTGGCGGCCACCAGCCTCAATTTCATCGTCGGCTACGGCGGCATGGTGGCCTTCGGCCACGCCGCCTTCTTCGGCATGGGCGCCTACGCCGTGGCGCTGCTGATGGGCGCAGGCATCGATTCCGCCTGGCTCGCCTGGCCGATCGCCGTCGGCGTCGCCGCCTTGGCGGCGCTCGCCATTGGCGCGGTCTCGTTGCGCACGCAGGGCGTCTACTTCATCATGATTACCCTCGCCTTCGCGCAGATGATCTACTACACGGTGATTTCCCTGCAAGTCGCCGGCGGCGACGACGGCCTGCCGCTGGCGCAGCGCTCCCGCCTCGCGCCCTTCGACCTTGCCGACGACACGACGCTCTACTGGGTCGCGCTCTTCCTTCTCGCCGCCGCCCTGTATGCCCTGAAGCGCATTGCCGCCTCGCGCTACGGCCATGCGCTGGCTGGCTTGCGCCAGAACGCGACGCGCATGGGGGCCCTCGGCTATCCGGTGCATTCGCTCAAGCTCGCCTGTTTCGTCATCGGCGCCGCCGTCGCCGCGCTCGCCGGCGCGCTGCTCGCCAACCAGAACGGCATGGCCAGCCCCTCGATGCTTTACTGGACGCAATCAGGGATGCTCCTCGTCATGGTGATTCTCGGCGGCGTCGGCCATCGCTACGGCGGCGTGCTCGGCGCGACCGCCCTGCTCTGCCTCGAAGAGTTCATCGCGCTATACAGCGACCACAGCCATTTCTACGTCGGCCTCGTGCTCCTGGCCGTCGTGCTGTTCGCACCGCAGGGACTCGCCGGTCTGCTCGATACCGTCTGGAGACGCCGCCGATGAGCGCCTTGCTGGAAATCGCCGGGGTGAAGAAACATTTCGGCGGCGTGTGGGCAACCCACGGCGTCGATCTCGCCGTGACGGAAGGCGAGATTCATGCCCTGATCGGCCCCAACGGCGCAGGCAAGACGACGCTGATCCACCTCATCTCCGGCGGGCTCAATCCCGATGCGGGTCGAATCGTTTTCGCCGGCGAGGACGTTTCCCGTCTGTCGATGCACGAGCGTGTGGCGCGCGGCATCGCACGTTCCTACCAGATCACGCAGGTCTTTCCCCGCTTGTCGCTGCTCGAAAACGTGCGCCTCGCCGTGCAGGCGCGCCGTCGCGATTTCGGCTCCAGCTTCCGCTTCTGGCGTCCCGCCAGCGCCGACTTTTCGATGATCGAGGAGGCCGAGGAATGGCTCGGCCGCGTCGGCCTCGCCGAGCAGGCCGGCACACATGCCTGCGACGTGTCGCACGGCGAGCGGCGCGCGCTGGAACTGGCGATGACGCTGGCCACCCGCCCGCGCCTGCTGCTCCTCGACGAACCGATGGCCGGCATGGGAGCGGAGGAATCCGCACACATGGCGAATCTGGTCGCCTCGCTCAAGGGCGAACAGACCGTGCTGCTGGTGGAACACGACATGGACATCGTGTTTCGTCTGGCCGACCGCGTGTCTGTGCTCGTCGCCGGTCGCGTCATCGCCAGCGGCACGCCGGCGACGGTGCGCGCCGACCCCGAGGTTCGCCGCGCCTATCTCGGAGACGAAACCGCATGAGCCCGCTGCTCGAAATCCGCGGATTGGCGGCCGCCTACGGCGAAAGCCAGGCGCTCTTCGGCATCGATCTCGCCATCCGCACCGGCGAGGCGGCCACGCTGTTGGGCAGGAACGGCATGGGCAAGACCACGACGGTGCGCGCACTCTGTGGCCTGCTGCCGGTGCGGGCAGGAACGATTCGCCTGGCCGGCGAAGATATCGTCGGCCTCCCTCCCGACCGCATCGCCCGGCTGGGGCTGGGTCTCGTTCCCGAAGGTCGTCAGGTCTTCCCGAACCTGACGGTGAAGGAGCACCTGATCGCTTTCGCCGCCAATCGTTTCGATACCGCCGATCCCTGGACGCCGGAGAAAGTGTTCGCCTTCTTTCCGCAGCTCAAGGCGCGCCAGCACCATCTGGGCAACCAGTTGTCCGGCGGCGAACAGCAAATGCTCGCCATCGGTCGCGCACTGTCGACCAATCCGCGCCTGCTGATCCTCGACGAAGCCACCGAGGGTCTCGCGCCGCTGATCCGCGAGGAGATCTGGTCCTGCCTGGCTGCCCTGCGCGCCGCCGGCCAGACCATCCTCGTCATCGACAAATACGTCGAGCGCCTCATCGCCCTGGCCGATCATCACACCCTCATCGAGAAGGGCCGCGTCGTCTGGCAGGGCGCGTCGTCCGCCCTCGCCGCCGACCACGCCATCTGGCGCCGCTATCTGGGCGTCTGACCCGCCGAGCGAGCCGTCTTGCCGGCGTCGACTTTTTCGAGCAGGATCGCGCCGCGCCGCCGAAAGAGGCGGTAATCGCCCAAGCGCGCCTGCGGATGACGATCCTGCGCCGCGCTCAGAAACTGCCGAAGGAGTTCGCGCAAGCGCGCTTCGCTCGGAATCTGCACGCCGCGCTTCGCCAACAAATAGCGCAGGGCATTGCGCGCGCGCGCCTCGTCGAGGCCGGCCAGCGTTGCGCATGACAGGGGAAAATCCTCCGCCATCTCGCCCAGATCGGCGCGCGCCAGCGCGTCGAGCAGGTCGAGCCCTTCGGCAAAGCGGGCAGCCGCGGCGGCGAGGTTCTCCGCCGCGGCGGGAAAGCGCCGCCGCAGGTCGGGCAAGACGTTGCGGCGTAGGAAATTGCGGGAGCGCCGGATGTCGGCATTGCTTTCGTCCTCCACCCAGTCGAGTCGCTGCGCGCGGGCATAGGCTTCGATTTCACTCCGGCCGACGGCGAGCAAGGGGCGCAGCAGGCGTCCGCTGCGCTCGCGCATCGCCGCCGCACCGGCGAAGCCGGCGCCGCGCAGCAGATTGAACAGCAAGGTTTCGGCCTGGTCGTCGCGATGATGGGCGAGCACGATCCAGTCGGCTTCCGCCGCCGCCAGCGCCGCATGGCGCGCGCGGCGCGCCGCGCCTTCCAGCCCGTCACGCGATCCACGCTCGACCGCGACGCGAACGCAGTCGAACGGCACCCTGAGTCGCGCGCAGGTCTGCGCACAAAATTCCGCCCAGCGATCGGCATTCGGACTCAGACCATGATGGACGTGAAGCGCCGACAGCGGCAGCCCGTCGAGACGTGACAGCGCATGCAGCAGGACGATGGAATCGACGCCGCCCGACAGTCCCGCGACGAGGCGCTGTCCCGGCCGGACGTAACGCGCCAGGCAGGCCGCCACGACCGCCGGCACGCCGTGCTCAGCGGAGGGCGATTTCCTTGAACTTGCCATGACTCATCAAGCGCTCGTAGCGGCGCTCGACGAGCTCGTCGGCGGAGAGCCCCTGCAACGGGCGCAGGGCGTCCTGCAAGGCCTTCTTGAGCGACTGGGCGGCGGCGCGATGATCGCGGTGCGCGCCGCCGAGCGGCTCATTGACCACGCGATCGACCAGGCCAAGCGTTTTCAGGCGATTCGCCGTGATGCCGAGCGTTTCCGCCGCGTCCGCCGCCCGCTCGGCGCTCTTCCAGAGAATCGAGGCGCAGCCTTCCGGCGAAATCACCGAATAGGTCGAATACTGCATCATCAGCACGGCATCGCCGGCGGCGATGGCGAGCGCGCCGCCCGAGCCGCCCTCGCCGATGATGGTGCAGACGAGCGGCGCCTTGAGTTCGGCCATTTCGTAGAGGTTGCGGCCGATGGCTTCCGACTGGCCGCGCTCCTCGGCGCCGATGCCCGGATAGGCGCCGGGCGTGTCGATGAAGGTGAATACCGGCATGCCGAATTTCTCGGCCAGCCGCATCAGACGCAAGGCCTTGCGATACCCCTCCGGACGCGGCATGCCGAAGTTGCGCAGGATCTTTTCCTTGGTATCGCGCCCCTTCTGATGGCCAATGACCACGCAGGACTGTCCGTTGAAGCGCGCCAGCCCGCCGACGATGGCCGGATCGTCGGCGTAGGCGCGATCGCCATGCAGTTCGACGAAGTCGGTGAAGATCAGTCCGACGTAGTCGAGCGTGTAGGGGCGCTGCGGATGGCGTGCCACCTGGGCGATCTGCCAGGGGGTCAGTTTGGCGTAGATGTCTTTGACCAGCGCCGCGCTTTTCGCTTCGAGGCGGCCGATCTCGTCGGAAATATCGACCGCCGAGTCGTCCTGAACGAAACGCAAGGATTCGATTTTCGCTTCGAGCTCGGCCACCGGCTGCTCGAAATCCAGGAAGGTGGTTTTCATGGGCGGCGCATTCTACCCGCCTCCCTGCGGCGAAAAATCACGCCAATAAAATTAGAAAACTCTTATAAAAGTCAAACTTATCGCTGAATTCATTCATCGCTATTGTCCGAATCGGTCGTTCTTGGAATAATTGCGCCGCAGCCGGTTCATGAACCGGTAAAAAGCAAAAAAACAAGACTGCTCAGGAGGAGCCTCGGACAATGGGCGCCGCGCCCCTGTTCGTGTCGCGACTGATCCTCCGGCATGGCATGTATCGCAAGCGAGGAAAGACAAACGATGACCGAACCGCAGGAGCAGGAAAAGAACGGATGCAACCAGAAGCGCAAGTGTTCTCTGAGCGTCATGGCGCTGATCGGCGTCATCGGCGGCATCATCATCTGGGGCGGCCTCAATACGGGGATGGAGTACACCAACCGCTCCACCTTCTGCATCTCCTGCCACACGATGCAAACGCCCTACGAGGAACTCAAGCGGACGGTGCATTTCAAGAACCGCGCCGGCGTGACCGCGCAATGCGCGGATTGTCACGTCGCCAGCAGCAAGACGCCGACCGACTACATCTTCAAGTCCTTCCAGAAGATCATGGCGGCGCGTGACATCATCGGTCAGATCAGGGGCGTGATCGATACGCCGGAAAAGTTCGAGGCGCGCCGCCTGATGATGGCCGAGCGCGTCTGGGCGCAGATGAAGGCGCGCGACTCGCGCGAGTGCCGCAACTGTCACAACTTCGAAACCATGGATCACGAGAAGCAGAAAGACCGCTCGATCGTCAAGCACGAAAGTGCGATCGAGGACGGTCAGACCTGTATCGAGTGCCACAAGGGCGTCGCCCACAAGCTGCCCGCGGGCTACGTCAATACCGGCGGCTGACTCCGCCGCGCGTTTCGCTGTTAAGATCGGAGCCACTCGTCATAACTAGATCAAGGACAGGAGCAGACCCATGAAGAAAATCGCTATCGCCACCGCGGGCATGCTCGCCGCCGGCGGCGTCTTGGCCAACCCCGATTGGAGCAAGGCCTCCACGACCCGGCTCAATCTCGTCTATCCCGGCCAGGCCAGCCTGGAATGGGTGATGGACCGGGCCGAGCACTCGGCCGTGCCCGACATCCTCGAAAAGAAGCGCGCCTGCGCCAAGTGCCATCTGGGCGACGCCAACGAAGTCGGCGAAAAGATCGTCAAGGGGCAGCCGGTGGGCAACAAGAAGGCGCCCATCGAACCGAAACCGATCTCCGGCAAGGCGGGCTTCATCCCCGTGCAGCTTCAGGCAGTCCACGACGGCAACAAGATCTGGTTCCGTCTCGAATGGGATTCGCCCAAGGGCGGCGTGAGCAAGATGGACGCCAAGAACGCGGTCAAGGCGACGATCCTTTTCGACGGCGGCAGCACCGTCGGCGGCGCCGAGCTGAACGGCTGCTGGGCGAGCTGCCACGACGACATGCGCGAGATGCGCACTGCCAAGGATGACAAGAAAACCAAGTACATCAAGGATGCCAACCTCGCCGGCGGCGCCTTTTACGACCTGATCCAGTTCCGCAGCGGCGAGAAGGCCGCGGACGGACACATCGTCGACAAGCGCGTGATGGAAGGCGGCAAGAGCCTGATCAAGGCCGAAGGCAAGAAGGAAGGCGACAAGTGGGTCGTCACCTTCGAACGCGAGCTGGCCGGCAAGGCGCCGGGGGATCACAGCATCGCGCCCGGCAAGATGTACAACTTCGGCGTCGCCATCCATGAAGGCCACACTGCCGGACGTTATCATTACGTCTCGTTCGGCTACCAGTTCGCGCTCGACGAAAAGGGCAAGGAACGCTATCAGATCAGTGTTCCCAAGCAGTAACCAAGCAGTGAATCACAGAGTCTTTAACGTCAGGAGGAGGAAACCCATGAAGATGAAAACAAGCCTGGTCGGCATGGCCCTGGCTGCCGGTTTCACGCTGGGCGGCGCGGCGCATGCCACCCCGCCGACCCCGGAAATGCTCTCACTCGCCTGTGCCGGTTGCCACGGCACCGGCGGCGGCAGCGCCGGTCCCACCATGCCCAGCCTGGCCAGCCACTCGAAGGCGTCCATCGTCGACGCGATGAAGAAGTTCAAGAGCGGCGAGCGTCCCTCGACCGTGATGGGTCGCCTGGCCAAGGGTTACACCGATGCCGACTTCGAAGCCATGGGTGCATTCTTCTCCAGGCAGAAGTTCCACCCCACCGAGCAGTCCCGTTTCATCGATCGGGCCAAGGCCAAGCGCGGCTCGGAAATCGCCGAGCAAGCCTGCTCGCGCTGTCATCTCGACGATGGTAAGGAAGGCAAGGACGACACGCCCGTGATGGCCAGCCAGTGGCTGCCCTACCTCAAGATGCAGGCCGAGCTCTACGACTCCGGCGTACGCAAGATGCCGAAGGAAATGGCCGACAGGTGGAACAAGCTGTCGAAGGAAGACCGCGAAGCGCTGCTGCACTTCTACGCCAGCGTGAAATAAGGGGGAACGAAGAATGACACTCGACCGCAGAAGCTTCATCAAACTCGCTGCCGGCGCTTCCGGCATCGCACTCGCCGGCTGCGCCACGCAGGGCGCGGGCGTCGCCTCCGGCTCCGCCGCCGAAATCATGCCCAAGGGCAGCGCCCGTCGCGTCGTCGTCGTCGGCGGCGGCTATGGGGGCGCCATCGCCGCCAAGTATGTGCGCATGCTCGACAAATCCATCGAAGTGGTGATGATCGAACGCAACAGGGAATACGTTTCCTGCCCGTTCAGCAACTTCTACATCGCCGGCCTGATGCCCGACATGAAGTCGATCACCATCGGCTACGACAAGCTGACCGCCAATCATGGCGTCAAGATGGTCTATGCCGAAGTCACCGCCATCGACCCGGCCGCCAAGAAAGTCGTCACCTCCCAGGGCACGCTGGCCTACGACCGCCTGATCGTCTCCCCCGGCATCGATTTCCGCACCAACGAAATCGAGGGCTACGACGCCAAGACCGCCGAGGCCTTCCCGCACGCCTACAAGGCCGGCCCGCAATCGACCCTGCTGCGCAACCAGATCCAGTCGATGAGGGACGGCGGCACGATCGTCATCAGCTCGCCGCTGGTGCCCTATCGCTGCCCGCCCGGCCCCTACGAGCGCGCCTGCCTGATCGCCAGCTACCTGAAGAAACACAAGCCGAAGTCCAAGCTGCTGCTGCTCGACGCCAACCCCGACGTCGTCGCCAAGAAGCCGTTGTTCGTAAAAGCCTGGAACGACTACTACAAGGGCATCTTCGAGTACGTGCCGGCCAAGAAGGTCACCAAGGCCAGCGTTGGCGGCAAGTTGGTCAGCGTCGAGGGCATCGAGGACTTCAAGGCCGATGTCATCAACCTGATCCCGCCGCAGCGCGCCGCCGACATCGCCGTCGCGGCCGATCTGGTCGGCGAGGACAAGCGCTGGTGTCCGGTCGATGCCGTCAGTTTCGAATCGACCAAGCACAAGGGTATCCACGTCATCGGCGATGCCTGCATCGCAGGCCCGATGCCGAAGTCCGGCTACTCGGCGAATTCGCAGGCCAAGGTGGCCGCCATCAACGTGGTCAACCTGATGAACGGCAAGCCGACTGTCGGCCTGTCCGGCATCAACGTCTGCTACAGCGCCATCGCCGAAGGGGAATCGGTCACCGTCGCCGCGGTATACACCGTCAAGGAAGGCAAGATCATCGTAGTGCCGAACTCTGGCGGCATTTCGCCGGTGGACTTCTCCCTCGTCAAGCAGGAATACACCTACGGCGAGAGCTGGATCAAGAACATCCTCACCGAGATGTCGAGCTAACGCCGCATCGCCGACCTCGGGCCACCCACGGTCAATGGAACGCGGACAGTCGCGGTCGGCATGTAAGGCGTTCCATGCTAAGAGAGGCTTTGCCTCGCCAAAAACAAAACCCCGCTGCGGCGGGGTTTTGTTTTTAATCCCATAACCCGGGCCTCACGCCGACGAAAGTCGGGCCGACGAAAGTCGGCGCTGGCGGGACGGCGCTGCTTACTTGATGACGGCGGACAGTTCGCCCTTCTTGTAGCGCTCGGCCATCTTCTCGAGGCTGATCGGCTTGATCCTGCTCGCCATGCCGGCACAACCGAACGCTTCATAACGCGCCTTGCAGATCTCCTTCATGGCCTTCCTGGCCTCGGCAAGATACTTGCGTGGGTCGAAATTCTTGCGATCGGTGTTCATGTAGCGGCGAATGGCGCCGGTGGAGGCCATGCGCAGGTCGGTGTCGATATTCACCTTGCGCACGCCGTTCTTGATGCCTTCGACGATCTCCTCGACCGGCACGCCGTAGGTCGCGCCCATCTCGCCGCCGTTCTCGTTGATGATTTTGAGCCAGTCCTGCGGCACCGAGGATGAACCGTGCATGACGAGATGGCAGTTCGGAATGCGCGCGTGGATTTCCTTGATGCGGTCAATGCGGAGCACCGCGCCCGTGGGCGGCCGGGTGAACTTGTAGGCGCCGTGGCTGGTGCCGATGGCGATGGCCAGGGCATCGACGCCGGTGGCCTTGACGAACTCGGCGGCTTCGTTGGGATCGGTCAGCAGCTGGTCGTGCGAGAGCTTGCCCTCGGCGCCGTGGCCGTCCTCCTTCTCGCCCTGGCCGGTCTCCAGCGAGCCGAGACAGCCCAGTTCGCCTTCGACCGAGACGCCGATGGCATGGGCGATGTCGACGACATGCCGGGTAACCTTGACGTTGTAGTCGAAGGTCGATGGCGTCTTGGCATCCTCCATCAGCGAACCATCCATCATCACGCTGGAGAAACCGGAGCGCATCGACTGGATGCAGACGGCGGGAGAAGCGCCGTGGTCCTGGTGCATGACGATCGGAATGTCCGGATGGGTCTCGATGGCGGCCTCGATGAGTTTGCGCAGGTAGGCCTCGCCGGCATACTTGCGGGCGCCGGCCGAGCCCTGCATGATCACCGGGCTGTTGGTCTCCTCGGCGGCCTCCATGATGGCCTGGATCTGTTCCAGGTTGTTGACGTTGAATGCGGGCAGGCCGTAGCCGTTTTCGGCGGCATGGTCGAGCAACTGGCGCATGGATACGAGTGGCATGACGATCTCCTCTTCTCGGTTGAGTGTGATGGGTTCAGGCGGGAGTCTGCTCGCCGACCCGGACTAGTTTAAGCGTATTCGTGCCACCGGCCTGGCCGATCGGTTCGCCGAAGGTCAGCACGATCAGGTCTCCCACTTCGACGGCCCCGGAACGCAGCAGTTCCTCCTCCGCCTCGAAGAGCATCTCGTCGCGATCGCGGCCGACGTAGCGCATCATCAGCGGGTACACGCCGCGATAGATGCTGACCTTGTAGCGCGTGCGGATGTCGGGCGTCAGGGCATAGATCGGCACGCCGCAATCGAGGCGCGAGATCCACAGGGCCGTCGAGCCGGACTGCGTCAATGCGGCAATCGCCTTCACCTTGAGATGATGCGCGGTAAACAGCGCCGCCATGGCGATCGACTGGTCGATGCGCGTGAACACGCGATCGAGGAAGTGGCGGTCGAGCGCGGCAGGATCAGTGGATTTTTCCGCCTCGTGGCAGATTCTCGCCATCGCCTGCACGGTTTCGACGGGAAAACTGCCCGCTGCGGTCTCTCCGGACAGCATCACGGCATCAGTGCCATCGAGCACGGCGTTGGCGACGTCGGACACCTCGGCGCGCGTCGGCACCGGGGAGTGGATCATCGATTCCATCATCTGTGTCGCGGTGATGGCAAACTTGTTGTGTTCCCGCGCGGCGCGGATGATTTTTTTCTGCAATGCGGGGACGGCCGCATCGCCGACCTCGACGGCCAGATCGCCGCGCGCCACCATCACGCCGTCGCAGGCATGCAGAATGTCGTCGAGATTGTCGATCGCTTCGCAACGCTCGATTTTCGCAATGATCTGCGCCTGCGAGCCGGCCTTGTGCAGGAGCTTCCTGGCCAAACGCAGATCGCTGCCGGACTTCGGAAAAGACACTGCGACATAATCGACCTGCAATTCGGCGGCGGTCTGGATGTCCTCGATGTCCTTGGCGGTCAGCGCCGGCGCGGAAAGTCCGCCGCCTTGCTTGTTGATGCCCTTGTTGTTCGACAGCTCCTTGCCCTGGCGCACGATGCAATGGATCTCGGACTCCTCGATGCGCTCGACATCCATGACGACGCGACCGTCGTCGAGCAACAGCGTGTCACCGGGCGCGACATCCTCGATGAGTTCCGGATAGTCGAGGCCAACGCGCCCCGAATCGCCCAATTGGCAATCCGTGTCGAGAATGAACGGCTGGCCCGGCTTGATCAGCACCTTGCTGCCGGCAAACTTGCCGATGCGGATCTTTGGCCCTTGCAGGTCGGCCATCACGCCGACCGTGCGTCCGTGGGCGCGCATCGCCTGCTGGAGCAGCTCGATGCGCTTCCTGTGGTCGTTCGCCGTGCCATGCGAGAAATTCAGGCGCACGACATCGATACCCGCGGCGACGAGCTTGTCGATCGTTTGCGGATCGGACGAAGCCGGTCCGAGGGTGGCGACGATTTTGGTGGTGCGCAGCATGTTGTAGAACGGACCGCCATGGTGCGGTCCGTCATCGAGCGATCAACCCTTGGCGCGCTTTTCCAGAATTTCCACGGCGGGCAGCACCTTGCCCTCGAGATATTCGAGGAAGGCGCCGCCGGCAGTGGAGATGTAGGACACCTTGTCATAGATGTCGTACTTCTGGATCGCGGCGATGGTGTCGCCGCCGCCCGCGAGGGAGAAGCCGGGGGCAGCGGCGATGGCCATCGAGACCGTCTTGGTGCCCGCACCGAACTGGTCGAACTCGAAGACGCCGACCGGGCCGTTCCAGACGATGGTGCCGGCCTGGGCGATGATGTCGGCGAGCTGCTGCGCCGACTTCGGGCCGATGTCGAAGATCATCTCGTCGTCGGCCACCGCATCGGCGTCCTTGAGGACGGCCGGCTCGTTGGCGTCGAACTGCTTGCCGACCACGACATCGACGGCGATCGGGATCGAGGCGCCGCGCGCAGCCATTTTCTCCATCAGGGCCTTGGCGGTCGGCACGAGTTCATCCTCGCACAGCGACTTGCCGACGTTCTTGCCGGCGGCCTTGAGGAAGGTGTTGGCGATGCCGCCGCCGACGACGAGCTGATCGACCTTCTCGGAGAGCGATTCGAGCACGGTCAGCTTGGTGGAGACCTTGGAGCCGCCGACGATGGCGACCATCGGCCGGGCGGGGTTGGCGAGCGCCTTGTCGAGCGCGTCGAGTTCCTCGGTGAGCAGCAGGCCGGCGCAGGCGATGGGCGCGAACTGGGCGATGCCGTGCGTCGAGGCCTCGGCGCGATGCGCCGTGCCGAAGGCATCCATGACGAAAACATCGCACAGCGCGGCATACTTCTTCGCCGTCTCCTCGACGTTCTTCTTTTCGCCCTTGTTGATGCGGCAGTTTTCCAGCAGCACCACTTCGCCGTCCGCCACCTCGAAACCGCCGTCCACCCAGTTCTGGATCACCCGCACCGGCTTGCCGAGCTTTCGGGACATCACGTCGGCGACGGGCTGGAGGGAATCCTCGGGCTTGAACTCGCCTTCGGTCGGACGACCGAGATGCGAGGTGACCATCACCCGGGCGCCCGCCTTCATCGCGTGCTCGATGGTCGGCATCGAGGCGGTGATGCGCGCGTCGGAGGTGACCTTGCCGTCCTTGACCGGCACGTTGAGGTCGGCGCGGATGAACACGCGCTTGCCGGCGAGGTCGAGATCGGTCATGCGGATGAACTTGGGCATGGAGGTCTCCTGAACATTCTTGAAGTTAACCACGGAAGCGTTGCGGCGGCGTTACGCCACAACGCTTGGATGGGCAACCTCGTTACTTGCCGGCGACGTGCTTGACGAAGCGCAGCATGTTGCAGGTGTAGCCGTATTCGTTGTCATACCAGGACACGACCTTGACGAAGGTCGGGTCGAGCTGGATGCCGGCCTCGGCGTCGAAGATCGAGGGCTGGGCGCAGCCGCGGAAGTCGGTCGACACGACCTTCTCGTCGGTGTAGCCGAGCACGCCCTTGAGCGGACCGGACTCGGAGGCTTCCTTCATCGCCTTGCAGATGTCCTCGTAGGTGGCTTCCTTGAGGAGCTCGACGGTGAGGTCGACGACGGAGACGTCGGAGGTCGGCACGCGGAAGGCCATGCCGGTGAGCTTCTTGTTGAGCTCGGGAATGACCTTGCCGACGGCCTTGGCGGCGCCGGTCGAGGACGGGATGATGTTTTCGAGGATGCCGCGGCCGCCGCGCCAGTCCTTCGAGGACGGACCGTCCACGGTCTTCTGCGTCGCGGTGGCGGCATGCACGGTGCTCATCAGGCCGCGCTTGATGCCGAACTTGTCGTGCAGCACCTTGGCCACCGGCGCCAGGCAGTTGGTGGTGCAGGAAGCGGCCGAGACGATGGTCTCGCCGGCATACTTCTCGTGGTTCACGCCATAGACGAACATCGGCGTGTCGTCTTTCGACGGGGCCGACTGCACGACCTTCTTGGCGCCCGCGTCGAGGTGCTTCTGGCAGGTTTCCTTGGTCAGGAAGAAGCCGGTCGACTCGATGACGATGTCGGCACCGACCTCGCCCCACTTGAGATTGGCGGGATCCTTCTCGGCGGTCAGGCGGATCTTCTTGCCATTGACGATCAGATTGTTGCCGTCGACCGCGATGTCGCCGTTGAAGCGGCCGTGCACCGAGTCATACTTGAGCATGTAGGCGAGATAGCCGGGTTCGAGCAGGTCGTTGATGGCGACGACTTCGATCTCGGGAAAGTCCTTGGCGATGGCGCGGAAAGCCATGCGGCCGATACGGCCGAAGCCGTTGATGCCAACCTTGATAGTCATCTGTGCGATCTCCTTGCAATGATTAGATGAATCGTTCGACGGCTTTCACGACGTTCGCCACGGTGAAGCCGAATTCCTTGAACAGCACGCCGGCCGGAGCCGACTCGCCGAAGCGGTCGATGCCGATGACGGCGCCCTCGCCGCCGACATACTTCCACCAGCCGTCGGTCACGCCCGCTTCGACGACGATCTTCGGCAACCCCTTGGGCAGCACGCTGTCCTTGTAGGCCTTGTCCTGACGGTCGAAGACGTTCGTCGAGGGCATCGACACGACATTGACGTGGATTTCCTGCTGGGCCAAGGCTTCCTGCGCCTTCATGGCCAGTTCGACTTCGGAGCCGGTGGCGATGATGACCGCGCAGGCCGCCCCCTTGGCCGGCGACAGGAGGTAGCCGCCCTTCTTGATGTTGTCGATCGTCGCGGCGTCGCGCTTGACGAAGGGCAGGTTCTGGCGCGACAGGCACAGGCTGGTCGGGCCGTCGCGCTTTTCGACCGCGGCGCACCAGGCGACCGTCGTCTCGACCGTGTCGCACGGACGCCAGACATCCATGTTCGGAATGAGGCGCAGCGTGGCGATCTGCTCGATCGGCTGGTGGGTCGGGCCGTCTTCGCCGAGACCGATGGAGTCGTGCGTGAACACGTAGATCACGCGCTGCTTCATCAGCGCCGACATGCGGATCGCGTTGCGGGCGTATTCGGAAAACATCAGGAAGGTGCCGCCGAAGGGCAGCAGGCCGCCGTGCAGCGCCATGCCGTTCATGATGTGCGCCATGCCGAATTCGCGTACGCCGTAGGAGATGTAGTTGCCGACGCTCTTGCCCGAGACGTGCTTGCAGCCGGTCCAGTTGGTCAGGTTCGAGCCGGTCAGGTCGGCCGAGCCGCCGAGGAACTCGGGCAGCGCCGGCGCCAGCGCATTGATGGCCAGTTGCGAGGCCTTGCGGGTGGCGACGGTCTCGCCCTTGTCGTTCGCGGCGGCGATGGCCTTGGCCTTCACCTCGTTCCAGTTGGCCGGCAGCTCCTTGGCCATGCGGCGCTCAAATTCCGCCGCTTCGGCCGGGAAGGCCTTGGCGTAATGCTCGAACTTGCGGTTCCAGTCGGCTTCCCACGCGGCGCCCTTCTTCTTGGCGTCCCAGGCTTCGTAAACTTCCTGCGGGATTTCGAAGGGGCCGAAATGCCAGCCGATGTGCGGCCGCGCGGCGGCGATCTCGGCATCACCCAGCGGCGCGCCGTGCACGTCGTGGGTGCCCGCCTTGTTGGGCGAACCGGCGCCGATCACGGTCTTGCACTGGATGAAGCTCGGCTTGTCGGTCACCGCTTTGGCCGCCTCGATGGCCTTGTGCAGCGCCTCCGGGTCGTGGCCGTTGACGTTCGGGATGACATGCCAGCCGTAGGCCTCGAAGCGCTTGCAGGTGTCGTCGGTAAACCAGCCCTCGACGTGGCCGTCGATGGAGATGCCGTTGTCGTCCCAGAAGGCGGTCAACTTGCCCAGCCCCCAGGTGCCGGCCAGCGCGCAGGCTTCGTGCGAGATGCCTTCCATCAGGCAGCCGTCGCCGAGGAACACCCAGGTGCGGTGATCGACGATCTCGTGGCCGGGGCGGTTGAATTCGGCGGCCAGGAGCTTTTCGGCCATCGCCATGCCGACGGCGTTGGTGATGCCCTGACCCAGGGGGCCGGTGGTGGTCTCGACGCCGGGGGTGTAGCCGTATTCGGGGTGGCCCGGGGTCTTGGAATGCAGCTGGCGGAACTGCTTGATGTCGTCGATGGAGACATCGTAGCCGGTCAGGTGCAGCAGCGCGTAGATCAGCATCGAGCCGTGGCCGTTCGACAGCACGAAGCGGTCGCGGTTGGCCCAGTGCGGATTGGCGGGATTGTGGCGCAGGTGGTGGTTCCACAGCACCTCGGCGATCTCGGCCATGCCCATGGGGGCGCCGGGGTGGCCGGAATTGGCCTTCTGCACGGCGTCCATGGCCAGGGCGCGGATCGCGCTGGTCAGATTGTTGAACACGGGCGGCTCGAAATCGCTGAAAGTGGCAGACATGGATACTCCTCCCCGGAGAATTCGTGATTATCCGCGAAACCGGGATTTTAAGGTTGCAAGGGAATTCTGGTTTCGGCTCAAAGCGCCATGGCGCGCTTCTTGTTCTCCATCAGGCGCAGGATCATCGGCGTGAAGATGAGCTGCATCGCCAGTTCCATCTTGCCGCCCGGCACGACGATGACGTTGGGTCGCGACATGAAGGAATCGTGGATCATCGACAGGAGATAGGGAAAGTCGATGCCCTTCGGGTTGGCGAAGCGGATCACCACGAAACTCTCGTCCGGCGTGGGGATGTCGCGGGCGATGAAGGGGTTCGAGGTATCCACGGTCGGCACGCGCTGGAAGTTCACGTGGGTGCGCGAGAACTGCGGCGTGATGTAGTTGATGTAATCGGGCATGCGGCGCAGGATGGTGTCGACGACCGCCTCGGTCGAGTAGCCGCGCGCACCCTTGTCGCGGATCAGCTTCTGGATCCACTCCAGGTTGATGATCGGCACCACGCCGACCAGCAGGTCGGCATGCTGGGCGACGTTCACCTTGTCGGTGACGACGCCGCCGTGCAGTCCCTCGTAGAACATGACGTCGGAGGGCGGCAGGTCCTGCCAGGGCGTGAAGGTGCCGGGCTCCTGCTTCCACGGCTCGGCTTCCTCGTGATTGTGCAGGTAGTAGCGGCGCTTGCCGGTACCGCTCTCGCCATACTGTTTGAACAGCTGTTCGAGCAGTTCGAACTCGTTGGCGTCGGCGCCAAAGTGACTGAAGTGGTTGTTGCCTTTCTTGGCTTGTTCCGCCGCGACTTCCTTCATCTGCTTGCGGTCGTATTTGTGAAAGGAATCGCCTTCGATGATCGCCGCACTGATGTTTTCGCGGCGAAAGATGTGCTGGAAGGATTTGGTGACGGTTGATGTGCCCGCGCCGGACGAACCGGTGATCGCGATGATGGGATGCTTGACCGACATGATCGACTCCGAAACGAAAAGAATTCAGCGAAACAGCGAGCGCGACGAAAAAAGCGGCATGTCGTAGCTCGACGGATCCTTGCCTTCGACGTATTCCTGGTGGTAGCGGTGCAGGCGCTCGACCTCTTCCTTCGAGCCGAAGATGAAGGGGGCGCGCTGATGCAGTTCCGAGGGAACGATATCGAGAATGCGGTTGCGACCGGTGATGGCCGCGCCGCCCGCTTGCTCGACGATGAAGGCGATCGGATTGGCCTCGTAGATCAAGCCCAGACGACCGCCCTGCTCTTTCGTCCTTTCGTCGTGCGGGTAGAGGAAGACGCCGCCGCGCGTCAGGATGCGATAGGCCTCGGCGACCAGCGAAGCCACCCAGCGCATGCCGAAATCCTTGCCGCGCGGGCCGTCCTTGCCCTGCATGCATTCCTGCACATAACGCTTGACCGGGGGTTCCCAGTATTTCTCGTTCGAGGCGTTGATGGCGAAGGTGGAAGCCTCGGCGGGAATCGAGATTTTCGGATGCGTCAGCACGTATTCGCCGATCTCGCGGTCCAGCGTGAAGCCATTCACGCCGAGGCCGGTGGTGAGGATCATGCGCGTCGAAGCGCCGTATTGCACCAGGCCAGCACAGAGGATGTCCTTGCCGGGCTGCAGGAAGTCTTCTTCCTTCGCCTTGCGCTTCGGGTCGGGCGCCCGCAGGATCGAGAAGATCGTGCCGGTCTGGAAATTGATGTCGAGGTTGCCGGAGCCGTTGAGCGGGTCGAAGGTCAGCAGATACTTGCCGCGCGACCGGGCGTGGGTGATGCCCTCCATGTCCTCGGAAGCGATCGCCGCCAGATGGCCGGTGGCCATCGCCGCCTGCATCATGATGTCGTTGGCCGCCGACTCGAGCTTGCGGTTCAGGTCCTTGCCGGTGGCCAGCAAGGCGCCGCGCCCGACCTGACTGGAGATCTGCTTGCTGGCGATCGCGATATCGTTGATCAGGCCGGCAAAGTCGCCCGTGGCGCCAGGCACATGCCGTTGCTCTTCGTTGACGAACTGGGTCAGCGTAATGCGCCCAATCTCCATGCTCTTCTCCTCTGTCCTGTGTGGCCGCGATGTTCGCCTTTGTGTTTTTTCCGCGCAAGTCTCTCCGCAAGAAAACCCCCGCCCCCGCAAGGGGGGCGGGGCCAAACTGGCAAACGCCAGAGGGAGTGGAGAAACTCTATCGACGGAGCGCATCCGCCGCGCAGATGAGCGGACTCTAATGCTCGCGGCCCATAAGTGCCAGTCACTTTTTCTTATGATGAGAATAAGCAGACTGTTATTGCCGTGCAGCAAATGCGCCTGCCCCCTTTCTGCGGGCCTGGATATTCGCGGATCAGCAGCTTTTATGCCGTCGGTAAGCCGGAGTCGAAGATGCGCACAATGTCGGCCAGCGTGGTTTTTTCCAGGCTTGGCAGAACGGCGAGCGCGCCACTGAAATCCTGTCCGCGTGTATAGCGGTTTTCGGTCACGATGGTCGCCACCCCCGCGCCGCGTGCGGCGGCAAGGCCATGCGCGGAATCCTCGATGGCGAGACAGGCGGTGGCCGGCAGGTCGAGCCGATCCAAAACCCAGCGGTAGATGTCGGGCGCAGGCTTCTTGGCCGGCACGATGTCGCCGGCGCCGATGGCGGCGAACCATCCTTCCGCCTCCGTGCCGAGAGTGGAACGCAACAGCGCCGACACATTTTCCGGCGAGGTGGTCGTCGCGATGGCGAGCCGGATGCCGGCGGCGCGCGCGTCGCGAATCAGTGCGGCGACGCCGGGGCGCAGCGGCAGACGGCCGGCCTGCACCAGATGCACGTAATGCTGGGTCTTGAGCGTATGCAGTTTGCGGATCAGTGTGTCGCATTCCGGCCGTGCCAGGAATGCCGGGTCGCGCAGCCGCGCGTAATGGACCATGCGCTCCTTGCCGCCTGTCACGGCGAGCAATTCGCCGTAGAGATCGACATCCCAGCGCCATTTCAGCCCGGCTTGCTCGAAGGCCAGATTGAAGGCAATCCGGTGACCATCGCGTTCGGTGTCGGCAAGCGTGCCATCAACGTCGAAGATGAGTGCTTTCAATGCTTCCATGATGCTCCATGATAGCCGCCCACGAACATAAAACGTCGAGACTTGGCCGGCGCCCGGGCCTCCGTGCACTGACGGACGCGCCTCAATCCGCCTTCCACTTGATCGAGCAGCCGATGGAAGGAATCTGCTCGCGCGGCCCGCGGCCCGTCAGGGCCACTTCCTTCATCGCCTCGAACAGGTCGCGCCGCACATCGGGCGGCGCGGCCTCCTTGCGCGAAGCGTCGAGCCGGCCGCGATACTGGAGTTCTAGCGACGCGTTGAAACCGAAGAAGTCTGGCGTGCACACGGCGCCGTAGGCGCGCGCCACCTCCTGGGTCGCGTCGAGAACGTAGGGAAAAGGGAAGTCGAGACGACGTGCCAGTTCGACCATGTTCTCCCAGGAATCTTCGGGGTATTCGGTCGGGTCGTTGCTCATGATCGCGACGCTGCCGACGCCGAGCGTGGTCAGCTCGCGCGCATCGCGCACGATGCGGTCGATCACCGCCTTGACGTAGGGACAATGGTTGCAGATGAACATGACGAGCAGGCCGTTCGGTCCGCGCGTCGAGGCAAGGGAATGCCGCTTGCCATCGACGCCGGGCAGATCGAAATCGACGGCCTTGCGGCCGAAATCGCAGACGGGAGTCGGGGTGCTGACCATGGGGGGGCCTCCGGATTGTTATGAAATAATGTGTCGATGATACCGCGCTTCCATTGCCCGTTTTCCCTGTCCCCCGGTGCGCTCGTCGAGCTGCCGGCCGGCGCCGCCCACCATGCGGTGAAGGTCCTGCGCCTGCGGGAGGGCGATGCGTTGACGCTGTTCGACGGGCAGGGCGGCGAGTGGCGCGCCACGCTGAAAGTCGGCGCTGGCAGGACGGCACACGCCGCGCTCGGCGACTTCGTTTCCCGCGACGTCGAGTCGCCGCTTGCCGTGACGCTCGTCCAGGCCCTGCCTGCCGGCGACAAGATGGACTGGGTGGTGGAAAAGTGCGTCGAACTCGGCGTCGCCGCCATCCAGCCCGTCGTGGCCGGGCGCAGCATCGTCCGCCTGTCGGCCGAGCGCATGGCGCGCCGCGTCATACACTGGAACGCCATCGCCGCCGCCGCCTGCGCGCAGAGCGGCAGAAACCGCGTGCCGCCAGTTGCTGCACCGCTTGATTTGTCTCAATATCTCGCTGCGGCGATGGCGCACAATGCCCTGCGCCTGGTGCTGGCGCCGGAGGGCGACGCACGCGTGCGCGACCTGCCCCGGCCTGGGCTTCCTGTGACCGTCATGGTCGGGGCGGAAGGCGGCTGGGAAGATGAGGAGTTGCGCGCGGCACGGGCGGCCGGCTTCCAGGCCCTGCGGCTGGGGCCGCGCGTGTTGCGCACGGAAACCGCCGGCGCGGCCGCGCTAGCGGCGCTACAGGCGATGTGGGGCGATTTTTAGGGAGAAGAAAAATGTTCGAATCGGCGGAACTCGGTCACAAGATTGACAAGGAAACCTACAAGAACGCCGTGCCGCAGCTGCGCGCCAGTCTGCTCGACGCACAATACGAACTCAAGGAACAGGGCAAGATTCCCGTCATCATCCTCGTCTCCGGCCAGGACGGCGCCGGCAAGGGCGAAACCATCAACCTCCTCTACGAGTGGATGGATCCGCGCTACATCTCCACCCTCGCCTTCTCGGCCCCCACCGACGAGGAGCGCCAGCGTCCGTTCATGTGGCGCTACTGGCGCGCACTGCCGCCCAAGGGGCGCATCGGCATCTTCGCCGGTTCGTGGTACTCGAGCCCAATCCACGACCGCATCGAAGGCAACATGAGCCAGGCGCAAATGGACCAGCGCATCGACCAAATCAACCGCTTCGAGCAGATGCTGGTGAATGAAGGCGCATTGATCCTGAAGTTCTGGTTCCATCTCACCAAGGAAGGCCAGAAACGCCGCTTGAAGGCGCTGGAGAAGGATCCGCGCACCGCCTGGCGCGTCACCAAATGGAACTGGGAGCGTCTCAAGACCTACGACAAGCTCCAGGAGGTGGTGCACCATGTGCTGCGCCTCACCAACACCCCGTGGGCGCCCTGGATCATCATCGAGGGCGAAGATGACCGCTACCGCTCGTTGACCACGGGCCAGATCATTCTCGACGCCGTGAAGAAGCGTCTGGCCGGCATCGAGAAGCAAGCCACACCGGTGGCGCCGCCCGTGCAGCCCAATATCGACGGGCGCGATGTCATCTCGGAACTCGACCTGACGAAAAAGCTCGCCAGAAAGCCTTACGAAGAACAGCTCGCCAAGTGGCAGGGCTGCCTCTCGGAATGGGTGCGCGACCCGCGTTTCAAGCAGCGTTCAGTCATCTGCGTATTCGAAGGTTCGGACGCCGCGGGCAAGGGGGGTGCGATCCGCCGCGTCGCAGCGGCGATGGATGCGCGCGACTACCAGATCGTGCCGATCGCCGCGCCGACCGAGGAAGAGCGCGCCCAGCCGTATCTCTGGCGCTTCTGGCGCCACGTGCCGCGGATCGGTCGCGTCACCATCTTCGACCGTTCCTGGTACGGCCGCGTGCTGGTCGAGCGCGTCGAAGGCTTCTGCGCCGAGGCCGACTGGCTGCGCGCCTACACCGAGATCAACGATTTCGAGCACGAACTCACCGAAGCAGGCGCCATCGTCGTCAAGTTCTGGTTGCAGGTCTCCAAGGACGAGCAGTTGAGGCGCTTCCAGGAGCGCGAGAAAACCGAGTTCAAGCGTTTCAAGATCACCGACGAGGACTGGCGCAACCGCGAAAAATGGGATGCCTATCACGTCGCCGTCTGTGACATGATCGACCGTACCAGCACCGGCCAGGTGCCTTGGACGCTCGTCGAGGCGGACGACAAGAACTACGCACGCGTCAAGGTGCTGCGCACGATCTGCGAGCGGATCGAAGCCGCGCTTGCGGGCGACCTGGTCGCGCACGCGAACAGGAAAAACGGCAAAAAAGGCGGCAAATGAGCGAGGCCGCCGCGCTGTCCGAAGCCCGTCTCGTCGCCTGGGTGCGCCAGGCCGCCCCTTACATCCATGCGTTTCGCGGCCGCGCTTTCGTCGTCGCCTTCGGCGGCGAGGTGCTCGAAACCGGCGTTGCCCAGGCGCTGATCCACGACATCGCGCTCCTGGACAGCATGGGCATTCAGCTCGTCCTCGTCCATGGCGCGCGACCGCAAATCGACGCCGAGATGCGCTCGCGCGGGCTCGAAACGCGCTTTCACAACGGTCTGCGCGTCACCGACGCGGCAGCCCTCGAATGCGTGAAGCGCGCGATGGGCGTCACGCGCATCGAGATCGAGGCGCTGCTCTCGCAGGGGCTGCCCAACACCCCGCTCGCCGGCGCCTTCCTGCGCGTCACTGGCGGCAATTTCATCTCCGCCAAGCCGGTCGGCGTCGAGGATGGCGTCGACTTCCAGTTCACCGGCGCGGTACGCAAAGTCGAGGCCGAGGAGATCCGCGCCGACCTCGCACAGGAAAACGTCGTGCTCATCACACCAATCGCCGCCTCGCCTTCCGGAGAAATTTTCAACCTGGCCTGGGAAGAAGTCGCCGAGGCGGTCGCCATCGCGATCCGCGCCGACAAGCTGATCTTTCTTTGCGATGCGCCCGGCCTCCTCGACCGCCGCGGCGAACGCATTCCGGCCCTGACGGTGGATGAAGCCGAGACCCTGCTGGCCAAGCGCGTCAAACAGGGAAGCGAAACGGCACGCGTCCTGCCTGCCGCGATTCGCGCCTGCCGGGCCGGCGTCGGTCGTGTGCACTTTCTCGACCGCGCGATGGATGGCGCGATGCTGCTCGAATTGTTCACCCACGACGGCGTCGGCACGGTGATGACGCGTGCGCCGCTCGCCCGCCTGCGCGAGGCGACGCCCGACGACGTCGGCGCGGTGCTCAACCTGATCGCGCCGCTGGAGGCCGACGGCACGCTGGTCAAGCGCGGCCGCGAGCGCATCGAGATGGAGATCGAGCGCTTTTCCCTGCTCGACCACGACGGCGTGGTAGTCGGCTGCGCCGCCCTCTACCCGCTGGCGCGCACGCGCGGGGAAGTAGCGACCGCCGAACTCGCCTGCCTCGCCGTGATGCCCGAATACCGCCGCGCCGGTTACGGCGACCAGTTGCGCCAGCACATCGAAAAACGCGCCCGCGCGGCGAAGATCAGGCGCCTGTGCGTGCTGACCACGCGCACCGCGCACTGGTTCGTCGAGCGTGGCTACGCCGAGGCCGGACTCGACGTCCTGCCCAAGGCGCGTCGCGGCCTCTACAACTTCCAGCGCCGTTCCAAGGTGCTGATCAAGAACCTCTGAAATGACGACGACCGCCGCCCACATTGCCAACCAGCTCGACGGACTGGAGCTCTTCAACGGCTTCACCTATCCGGAGCTGAAAACGCTCGCGCCCTATCTGACATACCACCAGCTCAAGGAAGGCGAGACCGTGTTCAACGAGGGGGATGTTGGCAACTACATGCTGATCCTCGTCGAGGGCACGCTGGTCGTCTACAAGGGCGGCGAACTGGGGCGCCACATGCTTTCCTACGAGGGGCGCGGTCGCGTCGTCGGCGAAATGGCCCTCATCGACCGCGAACGCCGTTCCGCCACCTGCGTCGCCCACACCGACTGCGAGCTGATGACGCTGTCGACCGAGGCGCTCGACCGTCTGGCGCAAGAATATCCCCCCCTCGCCTACCGTTTCATGTTCTCCCTCGCGCGCCTGCTGTCGCGCCGCCTGCGCCGTACCTCGGGCATGCTCGTCGAGTATCTGACCGACTGATCGCGCCGCCTGTAGAATCGGAGCACATTTCGCATCAAGGAGCTTACATGGCACGCATGGTCAATTGCATCAAGCTCGGCCGCGAGGCGGAAGGCCTCGACTTCCCGCCGATGCCTGGCGATCTCGGCAGACGCCTGTTCGAAAGCGTTTCGAAGGAGGCCTGGCAACAGTGGATCCGCCTGCAGACGATGATCATCAACGAAAACCGCCTGAATCTCGCGGACCCATCGCATCGCAAGTATCTGGCCGAACAAATCGAAAAGCACTTTTTCGGCGCCGGCGCCGACCGCGTTCAGGGCTACGTGCCGCCGCGCGCGTAAGGCGCCCTGCTATCCCTTGCTGCTCTCGCGCGCCACCTGATCGAGGGCTTCGATGCCCAGGTGGCGGATATCGCGCCCCTTGTCCATATAGACGACGTATTCGGAGATGTTCTTGGCGTGGTCGCCGATGCGTTCGATGGACTTGGCGATGAACAGGAGCTCAAGCGAGCGCGTGATGGTGCGCGGATCCTCGATCATGAAGGTGATGAGCTGGCGCATCGTCGCCTTGAAGGCGGCATCGACGTCCTTGTCGCGGCGCGCCACTTCGACGGCGATGGTGGAATCGACGCGCGCAAAGGCGTCGAGCGACTGGCGCAGCATGGCGATCACGCTCTGCGCGGCGTGGCTCAGGTCGACGCGCGGCGCGTGGGAGATGTCGCTGGAGTGCATCGCGCGTGCCTGCTTGGCGATCTTCTTGGCCTCGTCGCCGATGCGCTCGAGATCGGTGATCGTCTTGATCACCATCATGATCAGGCGCAGGTCGTTGGCGGCCGGCTGCATGCGCGCGATGATGCGCGCGCAGGATTCGTCGAGCTCGACTTCCTGGCGGTTGACCTCGTGATCGTAGGCAATGACCTGTTCGCACTTGGCCAGATCACCCTCGGCAAACGCCTCCATGGCCTTGTTGATCTGGTTCTCGACCATGCCGCCCAGCAGCAATACCTTGCCGCGGATATGGCCCAGTTCGATGTCGAACTGCTTGATGGTGTGCTCGGTCATGCTTGCCCTTTCGAAATCGGCGCGTTGAAAACTCCCAGAGTCTAAGCGTTTTTTGTGAATGATTTGTTTCAGCGCCTCATCCGTCGGACGCCCGCCGGCGTGGCCAGCAACAGCAGATCGGCGCCGCGCCGCGCAAACAGGCCGTTGGTGACGACGCCGACGATGCCGTTCAAGGTCGCCTCCAGAGCGGCGGGATCGTCGATCGTCAGGCCATGCACATCGAGGATGACATTGCCGTTGTCCGTCGTGAACCCCTCGCGCAGCTTCGGCTGGCCGCCCAGTTTGACGATCTCGCGCGCCACGTATTCGCGCGCCATCGGAATCACCTCGATCGGCAACGGAAACTTGCCGAGCGTATCCACCAGCTTGCTCTCATCGCAAATGCAGACGAACTTCTCCGCCACCGCGGCGACGATCTTCTCGCGCGTCAGCGCCCCGCCGCCGCCCTTGATCATCTCCAGTCCGTTCGTGATCTCGTCGGCGCCATCGACATAGACGGGTAGCGTCGTCACCGCGTTGAGGTCCAGCACCTCGATGCCGTGGCCCTCGAGTCGCTTCTTCGTCGCCTCGGAACTTGCAACGGTCGCGCCGATGCGATCCTTGATCTTGGCCAGCGCGTCGATGAAGAAGTTGGCCGTCGAGCCGGTGCCGACGCCGACGATGCCGCCGGCCGGCACGTTCGCCGCCACGTAATCCGCCGCCGCCTGAGCGACCGCTTGCTTGAGTTCGTCTTGGGTTGCCATGGTCTCCTCCGTGCAAAAAGACGCCCGGTCCGGCCGGGCTTGTCGTTTGCGCGGCAGTATACGCCGTCTCGCCGGCGTCGACTTTTCCGCGGGCGATCGAATTCGCCCGCGGATGCGCTCAACGCTTCTTCGCCGGCGGCAGGTCGGTGCAGACCCCGTGCGCGACTTCCGCCGCCATGCCGATGGATTCGCCCAGCGTCGGATGCGGGTGGATGGTCTTGCCGATGTCGATGGCATCGCAACCCATCTCGATGGCAAGGCAGATTTCGCCGATCATGTCGCCGGCAGAAGGCCCGACGATGACGCCGCCGACGAGGCGATGCGTCCCGGCGTCGAACACCAGCTTGGTGAAGCCGTAATCGGCGCCGTTCGCGATCGCCCGGCCGGAGGCGGCCCAGGGGAATTTGGCGACCTCGACCTTTCTGCCCTGCCGCTTCGCTTCGTCCTCGCCCAGGCCGGCCCAGGCGACTTCCGGGTACGTGTAGGCGACGCCGGGAATCGCGCTCGCGTCGAAATGCGCCTTCTGGCCAGCGGCGGCTTCGGCGGCCACGTGCGCCTCATGCACCGCCTTGTGCGCGAGCATCGGGTTGCCGACGACATCCCCTATCGCAAAAATGTGCGGCACGTTGGTGCGCATCTGCGAATCGACCGGGATGAAGCCGCGCTCATCCACCGCCACGCCGGCCTTCTCGGCGCCGATCTTTCTGCCGTTCGGGCTGCGCCCGACGGCTTGCAGGATCAGGTCGTAGCGCTGCGGCTCGCCCGGCGCATTCTCGCCTTCGAACGTCACCCAGAGTCCGCCGTCCTTCGCCTCGACCGCCGCGGTCTTCGTCTTCAGCATGATCCGGTCGAAACGGCGGCCGTTCTGTTTTTCCCAGACCTTGACGGCATCGCGGTCGGGCCCTTGCATCAGGCCGTCGAGCATCTCGACCACATCGACCCGCGCGCCCAGGGCGGAATAGACGGTCGCCATTTCGAGGCCGATGATGCCGCCGCCGATGACGAGCATTTTCTCCGGCTTGCAGCGTAGTTCGAGCGCGCCGGTGGAGTCGACGATTCTGGGATCGTCGGGCAAAAACGGCAGATGCACGGCCTGCGAACCGGCGGCGATGATGCATTTCTGGAAGCGGATGGTCTTGTCGCCCACGGCCATGTGGTGCGCATCGACGAAGCGGCCGACGCCCTGCACGACCTCGACTTTCCTCGCTTTCGCCATGCCGGCCAGGCCGCTCGTAAGCCTGCCGACGACCTTCTCCTTGTGCGCGCGCAGGGCGTCGATGTCGATCCGCGGCGGCGCGAAGCTCACGCCGGCGGCCGACGCATGCTGCGCCTCCTCGATCACCGCCGCGACATGCAGCAGCGCCTTCGAGGGAATGCAGCCGACGTTGAGGCAGACGCCGCCGAGCGTGGCGTAGCGTTCGACGATGAGCGTCTTCATGCCGAGGTCGGCGCTGCGAAAGGCCGCCGAGTAGCCGCCGGGGCCGGCGCCGAGCACCAGCATGTCGCATTCGATGTCGGCGCTCACAGCATCACCCTCCGGAAATCGCCGAGCAGCTGGGCGAGATAGGCGTTGAAGCGCGTCGCCAGCGCGCCGTCGATGACGCGGTGATCGGCGGAGAGCGACAGCGGCACGATCAGGCGCGGCACGAAGGCCTTGCCGTCCCAGACGGGCTTCATGGCCGCCTTGCTGACGCCGAGGATCGCCACCTCGGGCGCATTGACGATCGGCGAGAACGCCGTGCCGCCGATACCGCCGACGCTGGAGATGGTGAAGCTCGCGCCCTGCATGTCGGCCGGGCCGAGCTTGCCCTCGCGCGCCTTCTTCGCGAGTTCCGCGGTTTCCTGCGCGATCTCGATGACGCCCTTCTTGTCGGCATCCTTGAGCACCGGCACCATCAGGCCGTTGGGCGTATCCGCCGCGAAGCCGATGTGCCAGTAGTTCTTGTAGACCAGGTCGTCGCCGTCGAGCGAGCTGTTGAGCTCGGGATATTTCTTCAGCGCGGCCACCGCGGCCTTGATGATGAAGGCAAGCATGGTGAGCTTGATGCCGGCCTTCTCGTGCTCCTCGTTGAGCTGCACGCGCAGCGCCTCGAGGTCGGTGATGTCGGCGTCTTCGTGATAGGTGACGGCGGGGATCATCACCCAGTTCCTGGCGAGGTTCGGGCCGCTGATCTTCTTGATGCGCGAGAGCGGCTTGACCTCGATCGGGCCGAACTTGGCAAAATCGACCTGCGGCCAGGGCAGCAGATTCAGTCCGGCGCCCGAAAAAGTCGACGCCGGCAAGACGGCGCCGGCGCCGGACATGACGCCCTTGACGAAGGCTTGCACGTCCTCGCGCGTGATGCGGCCCTTCGGCCCCGTGCCTTTCACCTTCGCCACATCGACGCCCAGTTCGCGCGCGAAGCGGCGCACCGAGGGGCTGGCGTGCGGCTTGAGGCCGTCGAGTTCGGCGACCACCTCGGCCGGCGAGGGAATATGCACGATGGGCGGCGCCGTGGTGGGTTCCGCCTCGGTGGGATGAAAATCGCCGGCGGGAACGACGGATGGCGATGCAGGAACCGGCGCCGGGGCGGCGGAGGCGGGGGAAACGGCGGCGGACGCCGGCGCGGGAACGGGAGCGGGCGCCGCCGCGGCCTCGATGGCGGCATCCAGCATGACGATCAGGCTGCCCTCGCTGACCTTGTCGCCCAGCGTGACCTTGATCTCCTTGACCGTGCCGGCCGCGGGCGCAGGCACATCCATCGTCGCCTTGTCCGATTCGAGCGTGACGAGCGAATCGTCCGCCTTGACGACATCGCCCGCCTTGACGTGGATCTCGATGACCGGCACGTCCTTGAAGTCGCCGATGTCGGGAACTTTGACTTCGATCATGCTCACACCTTCGCCGGGTTGGGTTTGTCGGGATCGAGGCCGTATTTCGCGATGGCCTCCTTGACCGTCCTCGCCTCGATGGCCCCGTCGTCGGCGAGCGACGACAGGGCGGCGAGCGCGATCCAGCGGTGATCGACCTCGAAGAAGCGCCGCAGCTTTTCGCGCGTGTCGGAACGCCCGAAACCGTCGGTGCCGAGCACGGTATAGCGCCGCCCGCCCTCGGTGACGAAGGGGCGGATCTGCTCGGCGAACATGCGCACGTAGTCGGTGGCGGCGACGATCGGGCCGCGCGTGTCGGCCAGCAGCGCTTTCGCATGGCAGGCGGGACGCGGCTTGTCGGGATTGAGCAGGTGGTAACGCACGCACTCGTGACCATCGCGCGCCAGCTCGTTGAAGCTCGTGCAGCTCCACAGGTCGGCCGTCACACCCCAGTCCCTTTCCAGGAGATCGGCGGCGGCGATCGCCTCGCGGAAGATCGTGCCGGAACCGAGCAGCTGGACGCGCGGATTGTTGCCGTTCGGCCCCTTCCTGAACAGATACATGCCCTTGAGGATGTCCTTTTCCACCCCTTCCGGCATCGCCGGATGCTCGTAGTTCTCGTTCATCACCGTCAGGTAATAGAACACGTCCTCCTGCTCGGCGACCATGCGGCGCAGGCCGTCCTGCACGATCACCGCCAGCTCGTAGGCGAAGGTCGGATCGTAGGAAACGCAGTTCGGGATCGTCGCGGCGAGCACATGCGAATGGCCGTCCTGATGCTGCAAGCCTTCGCCGTTCAGGGTCGTCCGTCCCGCCGTGCCGCCGACGAGGAAGCCGCGGGCGCGCGAATCGCCCGCCGCCCAGCACAGGTCCATCGTGCGTTGCAGCCCGAACATCGAATAGAAGATGTAAAAGGGGATCGTCTGCACGCCGTGCGTCGAATAGCTCGTCGCAGCGGCGATCCAGTCGGCCATCGCGCCGGCCTCGTTGATGCCCTCCTGCAAAATCTGGCCGTCCTTCGATTCCTTGTAGAACATCAGCTGGTCGGCATCCTGCGGCACGTATTTCTGGCCTTCCTGGTTCCAGATGCCGACCTGGCGGAACAGGCCCTCCATGCCGAAGGTGCGCGATTCGTCCGGCACGATCGGCACGATGCGGCGGCCGATGATCTTGTCCTTGATGAGGAGGTTGAGGATGCGCACGAAGGCCATCGTCGTCGAAAACTCCCGCCCCTCGCCGGAAGCCTTCAGGAGCGGCTCGAAAGTCGGTAGCGACGGCACGGCAAGCGGCGGCTCGGCGGCCTTGCGGCGGCGGCTGGGCAGATAGCCGCCCAGCGCCATGCGGCGGCTCTTCATGTATTCGAGCTCGGGCGAGCCTTCGGGAAACTTGAGGTAGGGCAGAGTCTCCAGCGCCTCGTCGGGAATCGGCAGCTTGAAGCGGTCGCGGAAGGCGCGCAAAGAAGTCGTGCCCATCTTCTTCTGCTGGTGGGTGATGTTCTGCGCCTCGCCCGACTCGCCCATGCCGTAGCCCTTGATGGTCTTGGCAAGAATCACCGTCGGCTGGCCGGTGTGATTGACCGCCGCCTGGTAGGCCGCATAGACCTTGTGCGGATCGTGGCCGCCGCGGTTGAGGCGCCAGATGTCTTCATCCGACCAGTTCGCCACCATCGCCTTCAGTTCCGGCGTGTTGAAGAAATGCTCGCGCACGTAGGCGCCATCCTTCGACTTGAAGGTCTGATAGTCGCCGTCGACGCACTCCATCATGCGCTGGCGCAGCAGGCCCTTCTTGTCCTGGGCGAGCAAGGGATCCCAGTAGCTGCCCCAGATGACCTTGATGACGTTCCAGCCCGCGCCGCGGAAATCGGCCTCGAGTTCCTGGATGATCTTGCCGTTGCCGCGCACCGGACCGTCGAGGCGTTGCAGGTTGCAGTTGATGACGAAGATCAGGTTGTCGAGCTTCTCGCGTCCGGCCATGCCGATGGCGCCGAGCGACTCGACCTCGTCCACCTCGCCATCGCCCATGAAGGCCCAGACCTTGCGGCCGGCGGTGTTGGCCAACCCGCGGTCGTGGAGGTATTTCATGAAGCGCGCCTGGTAGATCGCCTGCAAGGGGCCCAGGCCCATCGACACCGTCGGGAACTGCCAGAACTCCGGCATCAGCCAGGGATGCGGATAGGAGGTGACGCCCTGGCCGCCCACATCCTGGCGGAAGCCGTCGAGCTGCGCCTCGCTCAGACGGCCGAGCAGGAAGGCGCGCGCGTAGATGCCGGGCGCCGAGTGGCCCTGCATGAAGATCAGGTCGCCGCCGTGATTTTCGGAGGGCGCATGCCAGAAATGCTGGAAGCCGACGTCATACAAGGTAGCGGCCGAGGCGAAGCTGGCGATATGGCCGCCGAGGTTCGAATCGCCCTGGTTGGCGCGCAGCACCATCGCCAGCGCGTTCCAGCGGATGTAGGAGCGGATGCGGTTTTCGATCGCGTAATCGCCGGGGGCGAGCGGCTGGCGATCCACCGGGATCGTATTGACGTAGTCGGTGTTCGCGGAATACGGGATGTTGATGCCGGCGCGGTGACCCAGTTCGATGAGCTTTTCGATGAGGAAGTGTGCGCGCTCGGGGCCGACCTCCTCGATCACCGCTTCGAGGGCGTCGAGCCACTCGCGGGTTTCCTGCGGATCGGCATCGCCGGCTTGGACGGCTAAAACGGGCGCCGTCCCAGAATGCAACTCGGGCATGTCTCCTCCTGGTGGAGCGGATTATTGATGCGCCGCACGGGTGACGCGCGACACGCTGGTATGCGCCGGCCGGGTAGGCCGACGCGCGCATGGTAAAGCCTTACGCAGCCCCCCGCAATCGGGCGCTGCAACATGCCGGAAACGATGCCGTAACGAGCGGAGGGAAAATGGGCGCGGTGACCGGAACAGCGCCGTCCCGCCGGCGTCGACTTATCGACTGAAAGAACAACGAGTCAGGCTGGGCGGTTCGGCTTTCGCTTTTTGCCGTTTTGCAGGATTTCTGCAATACTGAGACCATGAAAGCCACACTGACCATCACCGAACGCGGTGTCATCACCTTGCCGGCCAAGCTGCGGCAGGCGCTCGGCCTCTTCGCCAACGACCAGCTGATCGCGGAAACCACGCCCGAGGGCCTGCTGCTGCGTCCCGCCGTCACCCTGCCGGTCGAAATCTACAGCGACGAGCGTCTGCGCGAGTTCGACGCGGCCGAGGCGGAACTGGCCGCCGTGCTGGACAAGAAGCCGCACTAAGCGGTGCGGATTTTTCTCGACGCCAACATCCTCTTCTCGGCCGCCCGCGCCGAAGGCGCCATGCGCCGCCTGCTCGCCCTCGCCGAAGCCGCCGGGCACGAACTGTGGGCGGATGTTTATGTTTTCGAGGAAGCGCGTCGCAACCTCGCCGCAAAGGCGCCCGACGGCTTCGCCGTGCTCGACGCCATCGCCCGCCGCATCCGCATCGGCGGTCTGCCCGCCGCGCAAAACCTCGCGCCGGAGTCCTTGGTCCTGCCCGAAAAGGATCGCCCGGTGCTGGCTGCCGCCATTCATCACCGCTGCGACGTGCTCGTCACCGGCGACCGCACGCATTTCGGGCCGTTCTACGGCCGGCAACTGCAAGGCGTGCGCATCCTCTCGCCCGCGCTGCTGGCCGAAGCCTTGCCGGACTGATCCGCGCGCCGTCCCGCCGGCGTCGACTTTTCCGGGCGCCGCGCATCGCCTCGCCAAAGCGCTACACTCTGTTCCGCAGTCGGACGCTGCAACGCGCGTGCAACGCATGCCGGCCAGAATGACCCGAAACACGAAAGGAGGAAGCCAGCCATGTTCCAGGTCCGCATTCACGGCCGGGGCGGTCAGGGCGTCGTCACGGCCACCGAGATGCTGTCCGTCGCCGCCTTCGACGAAGGTCGCCACGCGCAGGCATTTCCCAGCTTCGGTTCGGAGCGCACCGGGGCGCCGGTGGTGGCCTTCTGCCGTATCGACGACAAGGTCATTCGCCTCAGGGAGCCGATCATGAATCCCGACGCACTGATCATCCAGGATCCGACGCTCCTGCATCAGGTCGATTGTTTCGCCGGACTCAAGCCCGACGGCTACGTCCTCATCAATACCGGCAAGACCTTCGCGGATCTGGGGCTGGGCGATTTCTTCGCCAGCCACATCCCCGAACGTCTATGCACCGTGCCGGCCACCGAACTGGCCCTGAAGCATCTCGGCCGCCCGGTGCCGAACGTGCCGCTTTTGGGCGGCTTCGCGGCGGTTTCCGGCATCCTGAAAATCGAATCGGTCGTCAAGGCCATCGAGGAGAGGTTTTCCGGCAAGGTCGCCGCCGGCAACATCGCCGCGGCCAGAGAGGCTTACGCGATCGTGAAGAGAGAAATGAAGGAGATCGCCCATGCTTAAGCAGATCGAAGGCAGCCGCGCGGTGGCCGAGGCCGTCGCGCTGTGCCGCCCCGAAGTCGTCTGCGCCTACCCGATATCGCCGCAGACGCACATCGTCGAGGCGCTCGGCGAGATGGCGAAGGGGGGCGCATTGGCCGATTGCGAGTACATCAACGTCGAGTCGGAATTCGCCGCGATGTCGGTGGCCATCGGCGCCTCGGCGGCCGGTGCGCGCACCTACACCGCCACCGCCTCGCAGGGCCTCTTGTTCATGGTCGAGGCGGTCTATAACGCGGCGGGACTGGGGCTGCCCATCGTGATGACGGTGGCCAACCGCGCCATCGGCGCGCCGATCAACATCTGGAACGACCACTCGGATTCGCTCTCGCAGCGCGACTGCGGCTGGATCCAGCTCTTCGCCGAAACCAACCAGGAGGCGCTCGATCTGCACATCCAGGCTTTCAAGCTGGCCGAGGAAGTCTCGCTGCCGGTCATGGTGTGCATGGACGGCTTCATCCTCACCCACGCCTACGAACGCGTGGACATGCCGACACAGGAACAGGTTGATCGATTCCTGCCGCCTTACGAGCCGCGCCAGGTGCTCGACCCGGCCGAACCTGTCTCCATCGGCGCGATGGTCGGCCCGGAAGCCTTCATGGAGGTGCGCTACCTCGCCCACGCCCGGCAGATGCAGGCGCTGGAACGCATTCCGCAACTGGCCGCCGAATTCAGGGAAATCTTCGGTCGCGACTCGGGCGGCCTGATCCGCCCCTACCGTTGCGAGGACGCCGAGACCATCGTCATCGCGATGGGCTCGGTGCTCGGCACGCTGAAAGACACGGTGGACCAGATGCGCGCGCAGGGCCACAAGATCGGCGTGCTGGGCATCGTCAGCTTTCGTCCTTTTCCGCTCGTCGCCGTCGCGGCCGCGCTCAAGGATTGCAAGCGCTTCGTGGTGCTGGAAAAGAGCCTCGCGGTCGGCATCGGCGGCATCGTCGCCACCAATGTGAGGATGGCCGTTACCGGCATGGGACTGAAGGGCTACACGGTCATCGCCGGCCTCGGCGGTCGCGCGATCACGATGCAGTCGCTCACCGCGATGCTGGAAAAGGCGGGCCGCGACGAACTGGAGCTCGTCACTTTCCTCGACCTCGACTGGAAGGCGGTGAACAAGCAGCTCGAACGCGAGAAGACGCACCGCAAGACCGGCCCGGTGGCCGAGGCCCTGCTGCGCGATGCCGGCATCGTCGGCGCCCGTAACTATTAAGGAGGAGCGCGATGTCCTTCCAACCCGTCAAGTTCTACCAGACCGGCACCTTCACCGTCGGCAACCGCCTGCTCGCGCCCGAAGAGCGTAGCGTGCAGGCCTCCGCCAGGCGTTTCAACTCGATCAACTCCGGCCATCGCGCCTGTCAGGGCTGCGGCGAGGCGCTCGGCGCGCGCTACGCCCTCGACGCGGCGATGGAGGCGACCCAGGGCCAGCTCGTCTGCGCCAACGCCACCGGCTGTCTCGAGGTGTTCTCGACGCCCTATCCGGAAACCAGCTGGCAGGTGCCGTGGATCCACTCGCTGTTCGGCAACACGGCCGCGGTCGCCACCGGCATCGCGGCGGCGCTGAAGGTCAAGCAGAAGAAGCAGCCCCGCGAACAGGAAATCCGCGTCGTCGCGCAAGGCGGCGACGGCGGCACCACCGACATCGGCTTCGGCTGCCTCTCCGGCATGTTCGAGCGCAACGACGATGTGCTCTACATCTGCTACGACAACGGCGGCTACATGAACACCGGCATCCAGCGCTCGTCGGCCACGCCGCCGGCGGCGCGCACCGCCACCACGCCCGCCGTCGGGCCGGCGCCAGGCAACGTCTTCGGTCAGGGCAAGTTCGTGCCGGCCATTGCGATGGCGCACGAGATTCCCTATGTGGCCACCGCGACGGTGGCCGATCTGCGCGACCTCGAAGCCAAGGTGCGGCGCGCGATGGAAATCCGCGGGGCGCGCTATCTGCACATTCTCGTGCCCTGCCCGCTCGGCTGGGGCACGCGCTCGGACGAAACGATCAGGATCGCGCGGCTGGCCAAGGAGACCGGCTTCTTCCCGGTCTTCGAGGCCGAGCGCGGCGAACAGAAGTCGGCGCTGGCGATACGGCGGCCGCTGCCGGTGGTCGACTATCTCAAGCCGCAGAAACGCTACGCCCACCTGTTCACGCCGACGCCGCGGCTCGACGTCATCGCCCGGCTGCAAGCGATCTGCGACCGCAACATCCGCAAGTACAAGCTGCTGGAGGGAATGTAAGTGGACAAACCCTTTGCCATCACCCTCGATCCCGGTTCGTCGCTGGCCAACCGCACCGGTTCGTGGCGCACCTTCAAACCGGTCTATGTCGACCGCCTGCCGCCCTGCAACGCCGCCTGTCCGGCCGGCGAGAACATCCAGGGCTGGCTCTACCACGCCGAATCCGGCGACTACGAAGCCGCCTGGCGCGCACTGACCGAAAACAATCCGCTGCCGGCGATCATGGGACGCGTCTGCTACCACCCCTGCGAAGGCGCCTGCAATCGCCAGCATGTCGATGAGGCCGTCGGCATCAATTCCATCGAACGCTTCCTCGGCGACGAGGCGATCAAGCGCGGCTGGACATTCACCAAGCCGGCCACACGCTCGGGCAAGAAGGTGCTGGTCGTCGGCGCCGGCCCCTCGGGCCTGTCCGCTGCCTATCACCTCGCCCGCCTCGGCCACTCGGTGGAAATTCACGAAGCCGGGCCCTACGCCGGCGGCATGCTGCGCTTCGGCATCCCCAAATACCGCCTGCCGCGCGAAGTGATCGAGGCCGAGGTGCAGCGCATTCTCGACCTGGGCGTGACGCTGAAACTCAACTGCAAGGTCGCCCGCATCGAAACGGCGATGCAGGAGGGCTTCGACGCTGCCTTTCTCGCCGTCGGCGCCCACATCGGCAAGCGTGCCTACATTCCCGCCGGCACGGCGGCGAAGATGGTCGACGCCATCTCGGTGCTGCGCTCGATGGAAGGCGAGGAGAAGCCGCAACTGGGCCGGCGCGTCGTCGTCTATGGCGGCGGCAACACGGCCATCGACGTCGCACGCACCGTCAAGCGCATGGGCGCCGAGCCGATCATCGTCTATCGCCGCACGCGCGACAAGGCGCCGGCCCACGACTTCGAGATCGAGGAGGCGCTACAGGAAGGCGTGATGGTCAAATGGCTGTCCACCATCAAGCACGCCGATGCGGGCGAGATCATGATCGAGAAAATGAAGCTCGACGAGAAAGGCTTTCCGCAGCCGACCGGAGAATTCGAAAAACTCGAGGCCGACTCGGTGGTGCTGGCGCTCGGGCAGGATGTCGATCTCGGCCTGCTCGAAGGCGTGCCGGGGCTGGAGGTCAAGGACGGCGTGGTGCAGGTCGGACCGAACATGATGACCGGACGCGCGGGCATCTTCGCCGGCGGCGACATGGTACCCTCGGAGCGCACGGTGACGGTGGCGGTGGGCCACGGCAAGAAGGCGGCGCGCCACATCGACGCCTGGCTCAAGGGCACGGAATACGTGCCGCCGCCCAAGCACGAGATCGCCGGCATCGAGAAGCTCAACACCTGGTATTACTCCGAGGCCCCGCACGTGGTGCGCCCGACGCTCGACGTGCTGCGCCGCCAATCCAGCTTCGACGAGGTAGTGCAAGGGCTCGACGAGACCAATGCGCTGTTCGAGGCGCGTCGCTGCCTCTCCTGCGGCAACTGCTTCGAGTGCGACAACTGCTACGGGGTCTGCCCCGACAATGCAGTGATCAAGCTCGGCCCCGGCAAGCGTTTCCAGTTCAACTACGATTACTGCAAGGGCTGCGGCGTCTGCGCCGCCGAGTGCCCCTGTGGCGCGATCAAGATGGCGCCGGAGGAAAACTGAGGGCGGGCGCGGATGACATCGCCGTCCCGCCAGCGCCGACTTTGGGTGGACTGAAACCCGCCGAATCCGGATAATCGCGCCTTCGTGACCTGCAACGATCCTGTTGCTGCGGGTCGATTTTTTTCCGCTTTCCTTTTTGCGAGATTTTTTCATGGCCGCGAATCCACCGACCGCGAGATGGACGGAGCGCCGGCTGATGGCGCCGACACAGGTGGCCGCATGAGCGCCCGCATCATCGACGGCAAGGCGCTCGCCGATGCCCTGCGCGCCGAACTGGCCGAGAAGGCCGCCGCCCTCCGGGCCACGCAGGGCATCACGCCCTGCCTGGCGGTCATCCTCGTCGGCGAAGACCCGGCCTCCGCGGTCTATGTGAAGAACAAGGTGCTGGCCTGCGAAAAAGCCGGCTTCCGCTCGATCAAAGAGGTCTATCCGGCCAATGTCGAGCCGGCGGTGGTGCTCGGCAAGATTGCCGAACTCAACGCCGACCCCGACGTGCATGGCATCCTCGTGCAGTTGCCCCTGCCGAAGCCGTTCGACACCGACGCCGTGCTCGAAGCCATCGACCCGGCCAAGGACGTCGACGGCTTCCACGCCGAAAACGTCGGTGCGCTGATGCAGGGCAAGCCGCGCTTCATCCCCTGCACGCCCTATGGCGTGATGAAGATGCTGGAGAGCGCCAACGTGCCGCTCAAGGGCGCCGAGGCGGTCATCGTCGGCCGCAGCAACATCGTCGGCAAGCCGATGGCGATGCTGCTCCTCGCCCAGTCGTGCACCGTCACCATCTGCCACTCGCAATCGAAGGACCTCGCCTTCCACACCCGGCGCGCCGACATCCTCGTCGCCGCCGTGGGCCGCGCGAAGATGATTACCGGAGACATGGTCAAACCCGGCGCGACGGTGATCGACGTCGGCATCAACCGCCTGCCCGACGGAAAACTCTGCGGCGACGTCGATTTCGACTCGTGCAAGGAAGTCGCCGGCGCGATCACGCCGACGCCCGGCGGCGTGGGGCCGATGACCATCACCATGCTGCTCGCCAATACCCTCGAATCGGCAGAGAGGACGCTGAAATGAGCACGCATCCTCTCGTCGGCATCGTCATGGGCTCGGATTCGGACTGGCCGATCATGCAGGCCGCCGCGAAAATTCTGGAGGAATTCGGCGTGCCCTACGAGGCCAAGGTCGTCTCGGCCCACCGCACGCCCGACCTGCTCTACGATTACGCTGCCGTCGCGCACGAGCGCGACCTCAAGGCGATCATCGCCGGAGCAGGCGGCGCGGCCCACCTGCCGGGCATGCTGGCCGCCAAGACCATCGTGCCGGTGCTCGGCGTGCCCGTCCCGTCCAAGCACCTCAACGGCCTCGATTCGCTGCTCTCGATCGTGCAGATGCCCAAGGGCGTGCCGGTATCGACCTTCGCCATCGGCGAAGCGGGTGCGGCCAACGCGGCCCTGACCGCCGTCGCAATCATCGCCACCGCCAACGACAAGCTCGGCAAGGCGCTGGCGCAGAAGCTCGATGCATTCCGCGCAAAGCAGAGCGAGAAGGTCATGGCCATGACCCTGGAACTTCCCAAGTGATTCTGCCGCCGTCCACGCTGGGCATGCTCGGAGGCGGCCAGTTGGGCCGCTTCTTCGTCATTGCCGCCCACGAGTTGGGCTACCGCGTCGTCGTGCTCGATCCCGATGCGGCGAGCCCCGCCGGCAGGATTGCCGACCTGCACATCGCCGCCGCCTACGACGACAGCGATGCGCTGGAGCGCCTCGCTGGACGTTGCGCGGCCGTCACCACCGAGTTCGAGAACGTGCCGGCCGACACGCTGGCCTTCCTGGCGAAATTCGTCACGGTGCGGCCCGGTGCCGATGCCGTACGCATCTGCCAGAACCGCAGCACGGAAAAAGCCTTCCTCAAGCAGCATGGCTTCCCGCATGCGCCCTATGCCGACATCGCGAGCGAAGCCGACCTGCGCGAAGCCAACGCCGGTCTGTTTCCCGGCATCCTCAAGGTGGCCCGTTTCGGCTACGACGGCAAGGGCCAGGCGCGCGTCGCCTCGCGCGAGGAAGCGCTAATCGCCTGGAACGGCTTTCGCAACGAAGCCTGCGTGCTGGAGCAGCAACTCAAGCTCGACTATGAAGTCTCGGTCGTCCTGGCGCGTGATGAACACGGCAAGGTCAAAACCTTTCCGACCGCCGAGAATACCCACCGCAAGGGCATTCTCGACATCAGCCTCATGCCGGCACGCACCTCGGGCTGTCTCGCCGGCAATGCCGAGGAGCTCGCCGAGGGCATCGCGCAGCAGATGGATTACATCGGCACGCTGGCCGTCGAATTCTTCGTCGTGCATGGCCAGCTTTACGTCAACGAAATGGCGCCCCGCCCGCACAACTCGGGCCATTACACGCTCGACGCCTGCATCACGAATCAGTTCGAGCAGCAGGTGCGCGCACTCTGCGGCCTGCCGCTGGGCGAGGCGCGCGCCCATTCGGCGGCGGCGATGGTCAATCTGCTCGGCGACATCTGGTATCTCGATGATCCGCACCACGCCAAGGAACCGGACTGGAACCGGCTCCTCGCCACGCCGAATCTCAAGCTGCACCTCTACGGCAAGCACCCCCCGCGCCCCGGCCGCAAAATGGGGCATTTCACCGTGATCGGCGCCAACGCCGAGGAAGTGCGAAAGTCGGCGCTGGCGGCACGGCGCGCCATCGGCATCACGGATGAATGAGATCACCCGCGCCGCTGCGCTCCTGCGTGCTGGCGAACTGGTCGCCTTCCCCACCGAAACCGTCTACGGCCTCGGCGCGGATGCCACGAATCCCGCCGCCGTGGCGAAGATTTTTGCGGCGAAGGGACGGCCCGCCGACCATCCGCTGATCGTCCATCTTCCCGACGCAACGCACCTCGACCGCTGGGCGCGCGAGATTCCCGAAGAGGCGCGCCAGCTCGCGGAAAAATTCTGGCCCGGCGCGCTGACGCTGATCCTCAAACGCCAGCCGCACGCGCCCGACGCGGTGACCGGCGGACAGGACACCGTCGGCCTGCGTGTGCCCAATCATCCGGTCGCGCTCGAATTGCTGAAGACTTTCGATGGCGGCATCGCCGCGCCCTCGGCCAACAAGTTCGGTCGCATCAGCCCGACCACCGCGCAGCACGTGAAGGACGACCTCGGCGACGCCGTGCCGCTGATTCTCGACGGCGGCCCCTGCGAAGTCGGCATCGAGTCGACCATCGTCGATCTCACCGGGCGACGCGCGATGATCTTGCGTCCCGGCATGGTGTCCGCTTTCGACATCGGCCGGGTGCTCGGCCGCGTGCCGCTCTCGCCCGACGATCCGCTCGCGCCGCCCGATCTCGCGAAGACGCGCGCCTCGGGCACGCTGGAAGCGCATTACGCGCCGCGCACCCCCCTGGTGCTGATGCCCGACGACAGCCTGCCGATCGCACTCAGGAACGCCATCGTGCAGAAGGAGACCGTCGCCGTGCTGGCCACCCATCCGGCGCCCTTCGAACTGCCCGGCGTGGTCTGGCGGGCGGCGCCGGCCGACCCGGCCGGCTTCGCCCACGACCTCTACGCCAACTTGCGCGAACTCGACGCGCTGGGCTGCCACCGCATCGTCGTGCAGAAGCCGGTCGGCCAGCCCTGGCAGGCGGTACTCGATCGCCTCAAGCGCGCCGCCACCGGATCAGGGCGGCTGGAATAAGATAGCGGCCAACGACCCAACAGAGGAGGATAGCCATGACCCACATCCACAAGGAAGTTCCCGCCCCCCGCGCCCTCGCCACCTTCAAGGCGCCGCCCGGAACCGGTTTCAGCCAGCCTTCCACCTTTACCCTGGTGCGCGCCGAATCGCCCGCCCTGTGCGTGATGACCGATCTCAAACAGGTCTCGGCCGCCACCATCGGCCCGGATGCGACGCTCGCACAGGCCAATCAGACGATGATCTCGCGCGGCGTGCGCCTGTTGCTGGTCGTCAATCGCGACGACGAGGTGCTCGGCCTGATCACCTCCCGCGACACCGGCGGCGAAAAGCCGATCAAGTTGATCCAGGAACGTGGCGGCAAGCACAGCGAACTTTTGGTGAGCGACCTGATGTGCCCGCGGGACGACATCGACCTGATCGACGCCGCCGACGTGCTGCGCGCGACGGTGGGCGACATCGTCGCCACACTGAAAGCGCTGCACCGCCAACACGCGCTGGTCGGCGAACGCGATCCCGTCAGCGGCCAGATCCGTATCCGCGGCATCTTCTCGGCCACCCAGATCGGTCGCCAGCTCGGCGCGGCGATCCAGACCTTCGACGTCGCTTCGACCTTCTCGGAGATCGAGGGCCTCTTGGCACAGGATAACGGCTAGGGCCTGTTCTCAACCCCACAGCTCCGTCGTGCCGAGCCAGTCGAGCGGCTGGTGATTGCGCACGAAGGGCAGCACCTGGTCCGCCGGCAGGGGCCGGCTGATCAGATAGCCCTGGATGCGTTCGCAACCGACCGAGAGCAGGAACTTGAGCTGGCCCTCGGTTTCCACGCCCTCCGCGACGGTCTCCAAGCCCAGCTTGTGCGCCAGCAATACGGTGACGTCACAGATCTGCGCATCGTTGGGGTCGGTCTCGATGTCGCGCACGAAGGAGCGGTCGATCTTCAGCGAGATGGCGCACGCGTTCCTCGGAGGCCTTGCGCTCGGAAATGTCGACGAAACTGCCGATGTAATTCACCACCTGACCGGTCGCGTCGCGCACCACGGAAATCGACAACCATTTCGGGAAGGTTTCTCCGCTCTTGCGCCGGTCGGTCAGCTCGCCCTGCCAGCTGCCGCGTTCCCTGAGCGCCTCCCACATCTGGCAATAGGTCTCCGGGCTAGTCGTGCCGGCGGACAGGATGCGCGGATCCTCGCCGATCACGTCGGCGAGGGTGTAGCCGGTCAGGCGGGTGAAGGCTGCATTCACGGTGATGATGCGGTTCTTGGCGTCGGTGATGAGAATCGCCTCGTTGCTGTTGGAGAACACCGTCGCCATGATGCGCGTAGTCTCCTCGGCCTTCTTGCGCGCCGTGATGTTCTCGAAGATCGTCGCGAAGCGCCCGTCGCCCATCGCATAGGCGCGCACGTGATAGTGATGGTCGAAGGCTTCGAAGTAAGGCTCGAACTCGACCGGCGTGCCGGTGTCCACCACCCGCGCATAAATGTCGAGATGCGGCGGGACTTCGACGCCGAAGACCTCGCTCGCCAGCTTGCCGACCACCGCTTCGGCCGGCAGGCCGGTGTGCATGACGAAGGCCGGGTTTACCTGGAGCACGCGGTAATTGACGGGACGCCCGGCAGTGTCGCGCTCCAGCGCAAGCAGGGCCATGCCCGCCGTCATGTTCTCGAACAGCGACTGAAAGCGCGCCTCACTCGCCGCCAGCGCGCTCGTCTGGCAAGTCAGGATATCCCCACGACCGGCTTTGGACATAAGAGCGGCATCATACCGTCAGCCTGCGGTCGATGTCAGCGATCCGCAAAGGCGGCTCTTCGCATCATCGAGCACGGTGAAGCCGGCCGGCCCGACCATGTGCCGCAGATAGTCGGCGTCGGCGGGACGGCGCCGCACGCCATGAAGCCGCGCAATCGAGCGCCGGGGTGATCGTGCAAATCGGAGCCGTCTTCATGCAGCGACAAGCATCGCGGCGACATGGCGCACGATGGCGCGTGCAAGCGTCAGCTTGTCGCCGGACGGCAGCGGGTGAGCGCCCGCCGCGTCGAAGAGCGTGACGGCGTTCGTCTCGCCGCCCAGGCCGTCCTGCACGAGATTGCCGACCACCAGCGGCAGCTTTTTCTTCTGGCGCTTGGCTTCGGCGTATTGGGCCAGATCGCGGCTTTCGGCGGCGAAGCCGATGCAAAACGGCGCATCGGGCCGCGCCGCGACTTCGGCAAGGATGTCGGGGTTGGCGACGAGTTCGAGCGTGAGCGATCCCGCGCCCTTCTTGATCTTGTGTTCCGCCGGCGCGGCCGGCCGGTAATCGGCGACAGCCGCCACCGCGATGAAGATGTCGGCCGGCAGCTGCGACAACACCGCCTCGCGCATCTGCGCTGCGCTTTCCACATCGATGCGCGTGACGCCCGCCGGCGTCGGCAGGGAAACCGGGCCGCAAATCGCCGTCACGCCGGCGCCGGCTTCGGCGCAGGCGCGCGCCAGCGCCATGCCCATCCTGCCGGAACTGCGGTTAGTGAGTCCGCGCACCGGATCGAGCGCCTCGAAGGTCGGTCCGAGGGTCAGCAGCACGCGCTTGCCGGAAAGCAGCCGGGGCTGGAAGAAAGAGACCAGCGCGTCGAAAATTTCGACGGGTTCGAGCATGCGCCCGGCCCCCGTCTCGCCGCAGGCCTGTTCGCCCTCCGTCGGGCCGAGGATGGCGACGCCATCGGCCGCCAGCTGCGCCACGTTGCGTTGCGTCGCCGGGTGTTCCCACATCCGGCGGTTCATCGCCGGGGCCGCGAGCAGCGGGCAGTCTCTGGCGAGACACAGCGTCGAGAGCAAGTCGTCGGCCAGGCCGTGCGCGAGCTTGGCGAGAAAATCCGCCGTCGCCGGGGCGACGAGCACGGCATCCGCCCCGCGGGTCAGATCGATATGCGCCATGCCATTGGCGATATCCGCTTCCCACAGCGCGCCATGCACCGGTCGCCCCGAGAGCGCCCGGAAGGTGGCCGCGCCGACGAAATGGCTCGCCGCCTCGGTAAGCGCCACATCGACGTCGGCGCCCGCCTTGACCAGCAGGCGGGTCAGCTCCGCCGCCTTGTAGGCCGCCACCCCGCCGGTAACGCCCAGCACGATGCGCTTGTCTTGCAGGTCTTTCATGACATGTAGTATCCCGGCTTTCGACGGGCGATTCTAGCTCATGGCGATCACCGACTGGCCCGACGACCAACGCCCGCGCGAGCGCCTGCTCGAACAGGGGGCGGCGGCCCTCGCTGAAGCCGAAAAAACTTCCGCACGGGGCTTGCCTCCTGACGTCAAAGTCGCTTAGAATGGGCGGATTTTCCAATTCGATGTTCTGGAGCACAACATGTCCCGCGTCTGCCAAGTGACGGGCAAGGCCCCGATGGTCGGGAACCACGTTTCCCACGCCAACAACAAGACCAAGCGCCGCTATCTGCCCAACCTGCATTCCCGCCGGTTCTGGGTGGAAAGCGAAAACCGCTGGGTGCGCCTGCGCGTTTCCAACGCCGGCCTGCGCACCATCGACAAGAAAGGCATCGACGTCGTTCTCGCCGAGTTGCGCGAACGCGGCGAAGCCGTTTGACACAGACAGGAAAAAGGAGAAACCATGGCTGCGAAGGGCGGACGCGAAAAAATCAAGCTCGAATCCACCGCCGGAACCGGGCATTTCTACACCACCAGCAAGAACAAGCGCACCACGCCGGAAAAGCTCGAGTTCATGAAATACGATCCCAAGGCGAGAAAGCACGTCCTTTACAAGGAAGTCAAGCTCAAGTAATCGCCGCCCGCCGGCAAACGAAAAAGCCAGTCCGCGAGGACTGGCTTTTTCGTTTCGGAAACCGGGAAAAAAGAGAAGCGGTGCGGGATTGCCAAGATGTTCTCTCACACAACCTGAGGGAAGACCGTTGAGAGAACGGAGGAGGAGGTCATCAAGATCACATGATCAGGGGGGGACATGTGGCTCTTTTTGAGGCAACCCGATGCATTCCACCGCTTCCAGTTCATTCACTATCAAGACCCGTGCCAGCTCGTGAGAGAAAGAAAAAAACAATAGCAATATCAATAAGTTATACGCGATCCGCATGGCGCTTCGTCTGACAGCGTGGAGACATTACCGTCAGATAACCTGTCACATATGACATGCAGACTGTCAGGCCGGTCTGCGCAGCTTGCGCAGTTTGCGGTACAGGGTGCGCTCGCTGATGCCCAGTTCGGCGGCGAGTGACCGCCGGTTGCCCTCGTGGTGCGCGAACCGCTCGCGCAGGAAGAGCGCCTCCATGTCGGCGAGCGACCCGACCGCCGTCCCGCCGACGTCGACTTTTGCGGCAACCGACGGCAGCGCGCCATGGAGCACCTCGTCGGGCAGATGCTCCGGTTCGACGACATCGCCGTCGGAGAGCAGCGTCGCGCGCTCCAGGACATTGCGCAGTTCGCGCACGTTGCCCGGATAGTCGTAGGCGGTCAGGGCCGCCAGAGCCGCAGCAGACAGCTTGAGCTCCCGTCCGGGGGCGACGCGCTCGAGCAGCGCTTCCGCCAATAGCGGGATATCCTCGCGGCGTTCGCGCAGCGCCGGCAGGGCAATGGGAAAGGTGTTGAGGCGGTAGTAAAGGTCCTGCCGAAAACGCCCGTCATCGACCATCGCGCGCAGATTGCGGTGGGTGGCGGAGATCAGGCGCACGTCCGACTTGAGGAATTCGTTGCCGCCGACGCGCCGGAAGGTGCCGGTCTCGATGAGCCGCAACAGCTTGACCTGCATGCCGAGCGGAATGTCACCGAGCTCGTCGAGGAACAGCGTGCCGCCGGCGGCGGCCTCCACCAGCCCGATGCGCCGTGCCGAAGCGCCGGTGAAGGAGCCCTTCTCGTGGCCGAAGAGCTCGCTTTCGAACAGGGTTTCCGTCAGGCCGGAGCAGTCGACTGCGACGAAAGGGCGTTCGGCGCGCCGGCTGGCGTCGTGGATCGCGCGCGCCACCAACTCCTTGCCGGTGCCGGATTCGCCTTGCAGCATCACGGTCGCGTCGGAAGGCGCGACGCGCCCCACCAGTTCCATCATGCGCCGGAAAGCCGGCGCGCGGCCGACCAGCGCCGAGGCGGCGGGCATGCCGTAGGAGCCCCCCAGCGGCTCCATCTTCTCGACGAAGAAGGCGATCTTGCCGTTCCCGGCGCGTACCGGCGCGAGCTCGATATTCACATAGACCTCGCCCATCGGCGTGTGATGCAGGTGAAGCACGCGTTCACGCTGGCCGGAAGCCTGGCTCTGCTTGAGCGGACAGGATTCCCCGACACGGTCGCAGGGCGCCGCATAGCGATGGGAAACTTCGTAGCAGGCGCGCCCAACCACCGGGGTTTCCGAGCCGAACGAGCGCAGATAGGCGCGGTTTGCGGCAAGAATGCGATAGTGGGCATCGCACAGAATGTGCGGCTCCGGCAGCGTCTCCAGATAATCGATCAGTTCGACGGGCGACATGCGCGTTCCTTGTGTCGTTTGCGACGCACGATTATGACATTTCTGTCATGTCAATGACGGTATCAGCGAGTGCTTATAATGAAAAAATTCCTGTCGAGGAGAACTTCCGATGCATGCCCCCCGCCAGCGCCTCGAACATTTTCCCGTGGCCTTTTTCGCCGCCGTCATGGGTACCACCGGTCTCGCCCTCGCCTGGCAGATCGCCCATCGCGTGCTAGAACTGCCCGCCGCCGTCGGCGCCGTGCTGCAATGGTGGGCGCTTGCGCTGTTCGCGACGCTCGCCGCGCTGTATCTCGCCAAGCTGGCGACCCATCGCCAGGCGGTGATGCAGGAGTTCGCCCATCCGATCCGTCTCAACTTCTTTCCCGCGGTCTCGATTTCGCTCCTGCTGCTCGGTGCGGCCAGCGCCCACAGCCTGCCGAGCATCGCCCCGTGGCTGTGGGGCGCCGGCGCCGTGCTGCACCTGGGCTTCACCCTCGCCGTGATGAGCAGCTGGATCCACCACGCGCGCTACGAGATCAAGCACGCCAATCCGGCCTGGTTCATCCCCGTCGTCGGCAACATCGTCGCGCCGATCGGCGGCGTGCTGTTCGCCCCGCCTGAAGTTTCCTGGTTCTTCTTCAGCGTCGGCCTGGTGTTCTGGCTCGTGCTGATGACCATCGTCATGAACCGCCTGTTCTTCCACGAACCGCTGCCGGAACGCCTGACGCCGACGCTGTTCATCCTCATTGCGCCGCCCGCCGTCGGTTTCGTCGCCTGGGTGAGGATGCATGGCGGCGAGATCGACGCCTTCGCGCGCATCCTCTACTACGTCGCCCTCTTCCTTACCCTGCTTTTGGCCAGCAATGCGCTGCGCTTCTTCCGCCTGCGCTTCTTCCTGTCGACTTGGGCCTATTCCTTCCCGCTCGCCGCCATGACCATCGCCACGCTATTGATGGCCGAGCACAGCGGCGACGTCTTCGTGCCGCTCGCCTGGCTGCTTCTGGCGGTGCTGACGCTGGTGCTGGCGCTGCTGACGCTGCGCACCGCGCAGGGCGTGCTGCGCGGCGAAATCTGCGTGCCGGAGTGAGGTCGCGCCGTCCCGCCGGCGTCGACTTTTTCATTGCAGGAGCCGCACTTCCCGCTGCGGGAAGGGGATCTGGATGCCGGCCTTCTGGAATTCGCGCCAGACCTGCATCTGGATGTCCGAGCGCAGTTGCAGCGAGCCCTGGTCGGGGTCGGCGATCCAGAAACCGAGTTCGAGGTTGATGCCGGAGTCGGCGAACATCACGAGAAAAGCCTTCGGCGGCGGATCGGCGAGTACGCGCGGCTGGGCGCGCGCCGCCTCGACGAGGATGTCCATCGCCCGCTCCAGGTCGCTGCCGTAGGCCACCTGGATCGGAATGGCGATGCGCACCGTCGGGTCGGTGAACGTCTCGTTGGCGATCACCGAGCCAACCAGCATTTCGTTCGGTATCAGCATTTCAATGCCGGTCAGCCCGCGCAATACCGTGTAGCGCGTGGTGATCTTGCTGACGATGCCACGCTCCTGGCCGAGGGAGATCAGATTGCCGATGCGGATCGAGCGGTCGAGCAGGATGATGAATCCGGACACGTAGTTCGCCGCGATCTTCTGCAGGCCGAAGCCGAGGCCGACGCCGAGCGCGCCGCCGAATACCGACAATGCGGTGAGGTCGATGCCGACGAGCGGCAGTCCGATCAGGATCGCCAGCAGGACGAGCAGCGCGCGCGCCAGGCGCGAGAGCACCAGGCGCAGGTTGCCGTCGATGCCTTCCGTGCCCATCAGACGCGCCTCGACCATCCCGCCGACCCACAGCGCGACGAGGATCGTCGCGCACAGTGCACCCGCGCCCTGCAGCAGCATCCAGAGGTTCACTTGGGTCTTGCCGATGCTGAAACGCGCGCTTTCGAGCAGGGCGATCAGTTCCGGCAACACACCCAGGAGGTAAAGCGCCACCACGCTCCAGACGAGAAAGGCGAAGGCGCGCTCGAAACCCGCCAGCCAAGGAGCGCGTGCGAAGAAACTGTGGCGTACCGCGAACATGGTCGTGCGAATGACCACGAGCGAGATGAGCAGCGGAATCGCCAGCGTGAGGAGGTTCACGTTGTGCCACTGGGCGAGGATCGGCCGGGCGGCAAACACGCAGGCAAGCATCGCCAGCGGCAGGCCGATGCGCTTGAGGCCGCGGCGGCCGAGATCCAGCCGGCCCGCCGTCGTCACGCCGGCGAAGCGCCCCATCAGCCAGCGGTCGAACAGCCAGGCGGCCAGCCAGCACAGCCCGATGACGCCCATCTGCCAGAGCACGTCCGGCGCGTGCAGGTCGCGCCAGATTTCGCCGAGCAGGCGGCCGATTTCGCCGCCGTCCGTCCGTCCGCTCATCGCCGCACCTCCTCCTGCCAGGGCGTCGCCTCGTCGCGGTGGCGCCGCCAGTTGGCCAGATAAAGGCGCGCCAGCGCGGAATTGCCGCGCAGGATCAGCAGGTTCTCCGCGTTGCGGGCCTGGGCCGAGAAAGTGAAGTTGTAGCTGCCGGTGACGATCACGGGACGGTTTCCTTCGCCATCGACGATCATGATCTTGTTGTGGGCCGAAGCATAGCGGGTTTCGAGACGGACATCGATGCCGGCGGCGGCCAGCTCGGCGATGCGCGAATGCCGGCCGTCGAGCGCCATTTCGCGATCCGCCAGCACCCGCACCGCCACGCCGCGCCGCTGCGCGGCGATCAGCGCGTGCGCCAGGTTGCGACTGGTGAACACGAAGGCCTGGACATGGATGTCATGGCGGGCGGCGCCGATCATCCGGATCAGCGCGCCCTCGGCGTCGTCCCAGGGAGTGAACAGCACCTCGACCGTCCCGGTCGCCGGCAGTTCCTTGGCCTGCGCCAACGGCAGCCACAGCGCGAGAAGCAGCAGCCAGCGAATCACGTCGTGCGTTCCAGCACGGCGGCGTAAAACCCGTCGGTGCCGTGAATGTGGGGCAGGAGCTGCAGATCGCTGCCAGCCAGCGCAACGTCGATGTTCTGGGCGGCCAGCATCTCCATCGCCACCCGACGCACGAACTGCGGGTGGATGGCAAGAAAGGCATCGACGATGTTTTCGTTCTCTTCCGGCAGCAGGCTGCACGTTGCATACACCAACCGACCGCCGGGCTTGAGCAGCTTCGCGGCGGCGACGAGGATATTGCCCTGCTTGACGATCAGCTCCGCGACGCTCTCCGGCGTCTGCCGCCATTTGAGATCGGGATTGCGGCGCAGCGTGCCCAGGCCGGAACAGGGCGCGTCGACCAGCACGCGGTCGCACTTGCCGGCCAGCCGTTTCACCTGCGTGTCGTTTTCGTGGGCGATGACGACCGGATGCACGTTCGACAGTCCCGAGCGTGCCAGCCGCGGCTTGAGCCGGGCAAGGCGCTTGTCCGACACGTCGAAGGCGTAAAGCCGCCCGGTCGAGCGCATCAGCGCGCCCAGAAGCAGCGTCTTGCCGCCGGCGCCGGCGCAGAAATCGACCACCATCTCGCCGCGCTTCGGTGCGACGAGATGACCGAGCAGCTGGCTGCCTTCGTCCTGCACCTCGATTGCGCCGGAGAGAAACAGCGGATGCTTCGCGAGGGAAGGCTTGCCGGCGAGGCGGATGCCTTCCGGCGCGTAGGGACAGGCCGTGGCGGCAATGCCCTCGCCCGCCAGCTGCGCGAGCACCTCGGCGCGCTCGGCCTTCATGGCATTGACGCGCAAGTCGAGCGGCGCTGGCCGGTTGAGGGCGCGGGCGAGCATGACGAGTTCCTCTTCCGGCATCAGCGCAACCAGCCGTGCGGCGAGCCAGTCGGGCAGATCGGTTCTTTCGGCCAGCCCCAAGGCAGGCTCGGCGGCGGCGCGCCGCTCGGCGAGCCACGCGGCATCCCGCTTTGACAGAGCCGCATCGAGGGCGCGCTGCGACAGGCCGATTTCGCGCACCAGCGCGGCCAGCGCCAGATGGCGCGGGGCGTCATCCCCCGCCCAGGCGGAGAGAGAGCGTTTTTTGCGCAACAGCGCATAGGCGGCCTCGGCGATGAAGGCGCGCTCGCGCGGGCCACAGCGGTGCGCGCGGAAAAACGCCGACAGCACCGCGTCGGCGGGCTGGGCGAAGCGCAGCAGCTCCTGGGCGACAGCGCAGGTCTGGTCGAGCAGACCGGGGGTGATGATGAGGCTCATCGCGGCTCCTTCAGTTCGATCTGTGTCGCCAGCTGGTCATATACCTCGCCCTTGCGGTCGCGATGACGGATCTTGAGCGGCAGGTGCGTGTCGTTGTCATACCAGATTTCGGTGACGTCCTCGACGTCGGGAGCGGCGATGCGCAGGCGGCGCGTCGCAAACTCGCCGAGCGGGGTCGTCAGCGTTTCCGTGCCGACCAGCGTCGCCCGGTAACGGGCCAGCTTGTTCCCCGCCGCCACGAACAGCGCGCGCTCCTCCCCCGCCTCCCGCACCCCGGTCAGCGCGTGGAACAAGGACAGCAGATCCTGCGCGCCCGGCACGAACTCCGCACTGTCGCCATTGCCGAAGACAATCCGCTTCTGCTCGGGATCGAAGCGCACGCCATCCCTCGGCTTGTCGTTGCGTTCCGCGCTGAATTCGAGCGGCTGAAGCCCCTCCGGCGCGAGGACGCCGTGGCTGGATTGCACCACCCGCATCGGACGGAACAGCGCCGCCAGCCCGACGGTCTCGGTGACGGCGCGCAGCCGGTAAGTCTGGCCGTCGTGCTGCCAGCCGTGCTCGGCCTGACCGACGACGAAGCCGCTCTCGCCGCGCGTGACCTGATAGACGATGCGCCCGGCGCGCGGCCATTCCGCCGCAAAAGTCGACGCCGGCGGGACGGCGGTCGGCAACGGCGCCGGCGACGCGGCGGGCGCTTCCTCGACGGCCGACGGGGCGGAAGGGGCCGGCAGCGCCTCCTCCCTCGCCCGTGCGGGCTCCTCGGGGAGCGGCAGCGGCGGATTCGCAGCCGACCGGGGACGCGGGCGCGGCCGGGGCGCCGCCGCCTCCCTTGCCGGAGGCGGGGGGGCGGGCGCGACCAATGTCGCAGCGAGCATGGCGCCTTCCTCGTCCGACGCAGGCAGGCGCCAGCCCGGCGCGGTCAGGGCGGCAAGATGCAGCATCAGCGAAAAGGCCAACGCGAATCCGAAACGTCGCCGCGCCGCTTCGTTCATCCGTCGGCCGGCACGCGCAACGCGAGCGTCGCCGCGGTGGCGTCCGTCGCCCAGACGACGCGACCGGCTGCCAGCCGGCAGCGTCCTGCGAGAATGCCGCGCGCCGCCTGCGGATAGACGATGTGCTCCTGCCGGAGCACCCGCGCCGCCAGCGCGTCGGCCGTATCGCCCGGCAGCACCGGCACGGCGGCCTGCGCGATGATCGGCCCGCAATCGAGCGTCGGCGTGACGAAATGCACCGTGCAGCCATGCACGCGCACGCCCGCCTGCAACGCGGCCTCGTGCGTGTGCAACCCGGGAAAGGCCGGCAAGAGCGAAGGATGGATATTGACGAGGCGGCCTGCGAAGCGCCGCACGAAGGGTTCGCCGAGCACGCGCATGAAGCCGGCGAGCAGCACGAGCTCGGCGCCCAGCGCCTCGATCTCGGCGGCGAGTGCGGCATCGAAGGCTTCCCGCGAAGGGAACGCCTTGTGGTCGACGACGCGCGTCGGCAGGCCGCGCTGCGCCGCCCAGGCGAGGCCGGCGGCGTCGGGACGGTTGCTGATCACGGCGGCGCAGGCGCCCGGGAGGTCGGCTTCGATCAGGGCCTGCATGTTGCTGCCGCGGCCGGAGATGAGGATGGCGTAGGACTTCATTTGATGGGCAAGAAAGCGGCGGTGGCGAGATTCTGCACCACCTTGACCACGGTCCGCTGCGTCCTGTCGGCAACGATCCGGGACAGCAGGTCGAGATTGCCGATCAGGCGACCGAACTCGCGCTCGAAGCTCAGGTTCCTGACCGGCGTCATCTCGTTGGACAGTAACAGCGGCGAGCCGGCGGGCAGATCGGCCTCGGGCTGGGTACGCCGCGCGTTGGCGAGCTTCCACGCGGCGATTTCGACATTGCGCGCGGCGTTGTAGAGCTTCTGCGCATCGAGTTCGTCGAACAGGAAGAACTCGAGCTTGCCCTCGAAGGCATCATGCAGCATGTTGTGCAGTCCGCCGACGAAGGCCGCCACGCGATCGTGCGGATAATCCTCGCCGAGCCCGGCCAACACCAGCGCCGTGCCGCGCCGCCCGTCGGGATCGTAACTGCCGGCCGCCCGCGCCGGATCGGCCAGCCGCGCCAGCGCGGCTTCGAGGCTCGCATGGCCGCCTTTCCTCCATTCGCGCGGATTGCGTCGATAGAGTTTTTCGGCCAGACGCGCCAGACTGCCGGTGACTTCGCGCCGGTGCAGGTCGGCGATGCGGTCGATGTCGCTCTTGGCGAACTGGCCCGGCCCCGAGACGCAGCCGGCAAGCGGCAGGAAAGACAGCAGGAGCAGGCAGGCGCGGCGCTTCATGGCGAGCGGAGTTTACAATGCGCGCTTCATGCCGCGCATCCAGCCCCTCCCCGACATGCTCGTCAGCCAGATCGCCGCCGGCGAGGTGGTCGAACGGCCGGCTTCGGTACTCAAGGAACTGCTGGAAAACAGCCTCGACGCCGGCGCGACGAAGATCGACGTGCAGATCGAGGAAGGCGGCGTGAAACTGATCCGCGTCGCCGACGACGGCGCCGGCATCGACAGGGACGACCTGCCGCTCGCGCTGGCGCGCCATGCCACCAGCAAGATCGCCAGCCTCGCCGACCTCGAGTGCGTGGCGAGCTACGGCTTTCGCGGCGAGGCGCTCGCCTCCATCGCTGCGGTCGCGCGCGTTTCCATCACCAGCCGCACTGCCGACGCGCCGCACGCCTGGCGGATCGACTCGACGACGATGAGCGTCAGGCCCGCCGCGCAATCCGCCGGCACGACCATCGCCGTCGCCGACCTTTACTTCAACACCCCGGCGCGGCGCAAGTTCCTCAAGAGCGCCGCCGCCGAATTCGCGCACTGCGACGAGGCGCTCGTGCGCATGGCGCAGGCGCGGCCCGACGTCGCCTTCGCATTGCGGCACGACGGCCGGGACAAGCGCCGTCTCGCCAGCGTCGACTTTTCGAAGCGCACCCGCGAATTGATGGGCGATGCCTTCCTGACCCACGCCCGCATCGTCGATGCCGGCGCCGGGCCGCTCAAGCTCGCCGGCTTCGCCGCCTTGCCGGCCTATGCGCAATCTTCGCGCAGCGGGCAATACTTCTATGTCAATGGCCGCTTCGTGCGCGACAAGCTGCTCATCCACGCCGCGCGCGAAGCCTATGCCGACGTGCTGCACGGCGCCCATCAGCCGGCCTGGGTGCTGTTCCTCGAACTCGATCCGGCGGCGGTCGACGTCAATGTCCACCCGGCCAAGACGGAAGTTCGTTTCAGGGATGCGCGCGGCGTGCACCAGTTCGTCTTCCACGCCGTGCAGAAAGCGCTGGCGACCCCGCTTGCCGCCGCGCGTCCTCGATCGGTCGCCGTCCCGCCCGCGCCGACTTTCGCGCAAGGCAGCCTCGCCGTGCGCGAACCCGACGCCGCCGCTTATCTGGAATTCGCGCGGCAGGCGTGCGACGAACCCAAGCCGCTACAGGACGCCGATGCCCCGCTCGGCCATGCCATCGCCCAGCTGCACGGCATCTACGTCCTCGCCCAGAACGCCGAAGGTCTCGTGCTCGTCGATATGCACGCCGCCCACGAGCGCATCCTGTACGAAAAACTGAAAGCAGCCGCCGACGCCGCGCCGGCCGTGCAGCCGCTGCTCGTGCCCGTGCTGTTTTCCGCCAGCGCGAAGGAACTCGCCTGCGCCGCGGAACGGCAGGACATGCTCGCCGCGCTCGGCTTCGAGATCGCGCCCGCCGGGCCGAACCAGCTCGCCGTGCGCGCCGTGCCCGCGCTGCTTTCCGGCGGCGACATCGAACGACTCGCGCGCGCCCTGCTCGCCGAACTGGCCGAGCATCCCGCCAGCCGCGTGCTGGAAGCGCGCCGCAACGAGCTCCTCGCCACGCTGGCCTGCCACGGCGCGGTGCGCGCGCGCCGTCCGCTGTCGATTCCCGAAATGAACGCCCTGCTGCGCCAGATGGAAGCGACCGAACGCGCCGACCAGTGCAACCACGGCCGACCGACCTGGGTGCAATTGTCGCTGGCCGACCTCGACCGGCTGTTCATGCGCGGGAAATGAACGAGCCCGCTGCCATCGCGCTCATTGGCCCCACGGCCAGCGGCAAGACCGATCTCGCGCTGGAGATCGCCGCACGCCTGCCGGTCGAGATCGTCAGTCTCGACTCGGCCCAGGTCTTCGTCGGCATGGACATCGGCACGGCCAAGCCGGAGCGGGAGACGCTGGCGCGCTTTCCCCATCACCTGATCGACCTCGTCACGCCCGAGGAAAGCTATTCCGTCGCGCGCTTTCGCGCCGACGCGCTGCGGGCGATGAACGAGATCGCCGCACGGGGTAACGTGCCGCTGCTGGTGGGCGGCACGATGCTCTATTTCAAGGCGCTCGTCGATGGGCTGGCCGAGATGCCGGCGGCCGACCCGGCCTTGCGCGCCGCCCTCGATGCCGAGGCAAGGGAAAAAGGCTGGCCGGCGCTGCACGCGGAACTCGCCCGCCTCGATCCGCAAACGGCGGCGCGGCTGGCGCCGAACGACAGCCAGCGCATCCAGCGCGCGCTGGAGGTCGTGCGGCTCGCCGGCCGGCCGCTCGGCGACTTCTGGGAAACGCAGCGCGCCGCCGCGCTGCCTTTCCGGCTGCTGACCGTCGCACTCGTCGCCCCGGAACGCAGGGCGCTTCACGAACGCATCGCACGACGCTTCCACGCGATGCTCGACGCCGGACTGGTGGCGGAAGTCGAGAGTTTGCGCGCGCAATACCGGCTCCACGCCGGGCTGCCTGCGATGCGCTGCGTCGGCTATCGCCAGGTGTGGGAGATGCTGGAAGGCCGCCTGCCGGCGAGCGAGCTGGCGGAACGCGGCATCGTCGCCACGCGGCAACTGGCCAAGCGGCAGATCACCTGGCTGCGCGGCTTCCGCGCCGCCGGTCGTCTCGACATCGAGGTCGATTTGGCGGATTCGGCGAGTGCTGCGAAAATAGCGCATTGGGTCGAGCGGCATGTCGCGCCGCACGGCACGCGGTTTTCCCGAAGCACGGCATGAGCACCCACTCCATCACCAGCGAAGAACTCGAACACTTCACGACCAACAACCGGCGCGAAATCGTCTTCTATCTCAACCAGCTCATCAACGACGGCGAGCGGGTGAGCGTGGTTTTCGACGGCGGCAACGAGACCGTGCTGACGGTGCTCCTGCGTGTCGACGAGGAAAAGAACCAGCTGCTTTTCGACTGGGGCGGCAGCGAGCTCTCGAACGCCAGGCTGTTGCGCAGCGACCGCAACCTGTTCGTTTGCGCTCCCCATGGCGTGAAGAACCAGTTCTCCACCGGCGCCGTGTCCGAAACGGTCTTCAAGGGCCGGCGCGCCTTCGCCACCCGCCTGCCGGATTCCTACACGCGCCTGCAGCGACGCGAATTCTTCCGGCTGATCCTGCCGATGACGCGCCGTCCGCTCTGCCGCATTCCGCGCAACGCGGGCGAGATGATCGAGCTTTCGGTCATCAACATCAGCATCGGCGGCATCGCGGCGGAAATGCCGGGAGGCAAGCCGCCTTTCGAGATCGGCGAGATCCTGCAGGGAGCGAGCATCGAACTCAAGGGCATCGGCACGATGACCGTTGATCTCGTGGTGCGCAACCACAGCGAGGTGCAGCGTGGCGGCAAGACGCACGGACGCATCGGCTGCAACTTCGTGAACCTGGGCAATGCGAAGGAGCACCTGCTTCAGCGCTTCATCACTGACGTGCAACGCGAGGAGCGCGCCCGCCTGGGCGGCTGAATCAGACGATCCGCGTCTGTTCCTGTCCGGCCTGCCGCGCCGCGATGCGCCCCAGCCGATAGACGGTTTCGCCGGCCGTGCGGAGGGATTCGCTCGCCCGATCGGCCTCCTCCGCCGCGACGATGACGACCATGCCGATGCCGCAGTTGAAGACGCGGTGCATTTCGTCGTCGGCGACGTTGCCTTCCTTTTGCAGCCACTGGAACAGCGGCGGCAGCGGCCAGGCCGACTTTTCGATGACGGCGGTCACGTTCTCCGGCAGCACGCGCGGCACGTTGCCGGTGATACCGCCGCCGGTGATGTGCGCCATGCCCTTGACCGTCACGGTTTCCATCAGCGCGAGCAGCGGCTTGACGTAGATGCGCGTCGGGGCGATCAGCGCGTCGGCGAAGCTCTGGCCGTGGAAGTCGGCGGCCAGGTCGGGGTTCGCCCGCTCGACGATCTTGCGGATCAGCGAATAACCGTTCGAATGCGCGCCGGAGGACGCCAGGCCGAGGACGATGTCGCCGGGAGCAATGGATTTGCCGTCGATGATTTTCGCCTTTTCTACCGCGCCGACGGCGAAGCCGGCGAGGTCGTATTCGCCGGCCGGGTACATGTCGGGCATCTCGGCCGTCTCGCCGCCGATCAGTGCGCAACCGGCCAGCTCGCAGCCCTTCGCGATGCCTTCGATCACCGTCGCGGCCGTGCCGACATCGAGCTTGCCGCAGGCGAAGTAGTCGAGGAAAAAGAGCGGCTCGGCGCCCTGCACGAGGATGTCGTTCACGCTCATCGCCACCAGGTCTCGGCCGACGGTGTCGTGGCGACCGAGCTGGAAGGCGAGCTTCAGCTTCGTGCCGACGCCGTCGGTGCCGGAGACGAGCACCGGCTCCTTGTATTTCTTCGGGATGTCGAACAGCGCGCCAAAGCCGCCGATGCCGCCGAGCACTTCCGGGCGCAGCGTGCGCTTCGCGGCGGGCTTGATGCGTTCGACGAGCGCATCGCCGGCGTCGATGTCGACGCCGGCGTCGCGATAGGTCATGGGGGAAGATGGGCTGTTCATGGCGGAGAAAGTGGATTTGCGGCGATAATTCCGCACCGCGCATCTTACCGGAACCCTCGCCCGCCTCCGCCGTGGCCCAACTGCTGCTCGATCTCCGGCCGGCCCAGCCGCCCAGCCTGGATAATTTCATCGCCGGCGAAAACCAGGAACTCCTCGCCCGGCTGCGTCTGCTCGCTCAGCCGGGCGGCTTCGACGCGCTCTACCTGTGGGGCGCCGACGGCAGCGGCAAGAGCCATCTGCTCGCCGCCGCCGCCAGCCTCGCGCTGCGCCGTCGACCGGTGCTGTTTCTCGATCGCCGTCCCGCCAGCGCCGACTTTTGCGCGCCGCCCGGCGGCCTGCTGGTCGTCGACGACGTCGAGCAGCTCGACGATGCAGCGCAAATCGCCCTGTTCCGCATCTTCAACACGGCGCGCGTGCTCGGCCTCGGACTGTTGATCGCCGGCGACAAGCCGCCGCTGAAGCTCGATCTGCGAGAAGATCTGCGCACGCGCATCGGCCAGGCCCTGATCTACGAGGTGAAGACGCTCAACGACGAACAGAAGGCCGCCGCGCTGCGCCGCCACGCGATCGAGCGCGGCCTCAAGGTCGACGACGGCCTGGTGCAATACCTGCTCACCCACGGTCGGCGCGACCTGCCTTCGCTGATGGCCGTGCTCGACCATCTCGACCGCGCCACGCTCGAACGCCATCGGCCGGCCACCCTGCCGCTATTGAGGGAAATCCTGCAACTGCCCCTGTTCTCCGACCATGAATCTCGCGCTGTTTGACCTCGACAACACCCTGCTTGCCGGAGACTCCGACTTCGAGTGGGCCCAGTTCCTCATTGCGAAAGGCGCGCTCGACCGCGAGGCGCACGAGGCGAGGAACCAGGCTTTCTACGACGACTACAAGGCCGGCACGCTCGACATCCACGCTTTTCTCACCTTCCAGCTCGCGCCGCTGGCGCGCCACGAGCGCACGGAGCTCGACGCCTGGCATCGCGAATTCATGGCGGCACGCATCCTGCCGCTGATCGGTGCGCCGGCCCGCGCGCTGGTGCAACGCCACCTCGACGCCGGCGATCTCTGCGCGCTGGTCACCGCCACCAACAGTTTCGTCACCGGGCCGATCTGCCGTGAGTTCGGCATTCCCCATCTGGTTGCCACCATCCCGGCGCAGGAAAACGGCCGCTTCACCGGCGTGCCGCGCGGCACGCCCGCCTTCCGCGAAGGCAAGATCGTGCGCGTCGAAGCCTGGCTCGAAGCGCTCGGCCTGTGGTGGGGCGCATTCGAACAAACCTGGTTTTACAGCGACTCGCTCAACGACCTGCCGCTGCTCGAAAAAGTCGGCCACCCGGTGGCCGTCGATCCGGACGACACGCTGCGCGCCCATGCCGCTGCGCGCGGCTGGCCGATCCTGAGCCTGCGCTGAGCGCTTCGGGTATGATCCCCCGCCCATGATTCGCAAGCTCTTGCGCCGCGTCTTCAAGCGCGGCAGCCCTTCCCACCCCGCCGAAATCATCACGGCCCGCACCCACGGCATCCGTCCCGAGCAGGTGAGCTCGGGGGCGCGCCGCACCTGCGCCACCCTGCAGGAAGCCGGTTTCAAGGCCTATGTGGTCGGCGGCGCGGTGCGCGATTTGATCGCCGGCATCCCGCCCAAGGATTTCGACGTCGCCACCGACGCGACGCCCGAAGAGGTGCGTGCGCTGTTTCGCCGTTCGCGCATCATCGGTCGGCGCTTCCAGATCGTGCATGTGCTGTTCGGTGCGGAAACCATCGAGGTCTCCACCTTCCGCGCCGCGCATGACGCGGATACCGAGAAGGACGCCCATGGCCGCGTGTTGCGCGACAACGTCTGGGGCAACATGGAAGACGATGCCGCGCGCCGCGACTTCACGATCAACGCGCTCTACTACGACCCGACCTCCGGTCAGGTGTTCGACTACCACCACGGCGTGCGCGACCTGCAAAGGAAGACCCTGCGCATGATCGGCGATCCGCGCGCGCGCTACCGCGAAGACCCGGTGCGCATGCTGCGCGCGGTGCGCCTGGCGGCCAAGCTCGATTTGCGCATGGATCCGGTCGTGCAGGCGCCGATCCGCGAAATGGCCGAACTCATCGAGAACGTGCCGGCGGCGCGCCTGTTCGACGAGATGCTGAAGCTCCTCTTCTCCGGCCACGCCGTCGAATGCCTGAAACGATTGCGGGCAGAAGGCCTGCACCACGGCCTGCTGCCGCTTCTGGACGTGATCCTCGAGCAGCCGCTCGGCGAGAAGTTCGTGATGCTGGCGCTGACCGACACCGACCGGCGCGTGCGCGAGGGACGCCGCACGTCACCCGGCTTTTTGTTCGCCACGCTGCTGTGGCACGAAGTGCTGGCGAACTGGGAGGCGCGGAAGGCGCGCGGCGAGACGCCGGTGCCGGCGTTGCACGCGGCGATGGACGAGGTGCTCGACGTGCAGGGAGAAAAACTCGCCATCACGCGCCGCATCGTCGGCGACATCAAGGAGATCTGGCTGCTGCAACCGCGCTTCGAGAAACGCGGCGGTCGCGCGCCCTTCCGCCTCGTCGAGCAGCCGCGTTTCCGCGCCGCCTGGGATTTCCTGCGGCTGCGCTGCGCGAGCGGCGAAGCCGAAGCCGAACTGGCCGACTGGTGGGCGCGCTTCGCCGAAGCCGAGAACGCGGAGCGCGAGGCGATGCTCAAGCCGGAGACCGCCGGGCCGAAGAAGCGTCGGCGCCGGCGCGGCGGCGGCAGGAAGGCGGAAGACGCCGCCGCGCCGGCAGCGATGGTCGAATGACCGTCGCCGCCTACGTCGCCCTGGGGTCGAACCTGGGCGACCCCATCGCCACCGTGCGCGCTGCGCTCGGCGCGCTCGGCGCCATCGAGGGCGCCCGGCTCGTCGCCGCCTCGCCGCTGTATCGCACCGCGCCAGTCGGCCTGAAGCGCCAGCCGGACTTCATCAACGCCGTCGCCGCGCTCGAAGTCTCCCCCGCCGTCTTGCCGGCGTCGACTTTTTTGGCCGCCCTGTTCGCCATCGAGGCCGCCTTCGGCCGCGTGCGCGGCGCGCCGAATGCGCCGCGCACCCTCGACCTCGACCTGCTGCTCTACGGCGGGCAGACGCTCGCCACGCCGGAACTGACGCTACCCCATCCGCGCATGACCGAGCGCGCCTTCGTGCTGGCGCCGCTGGCCGACATCGCGCCGGAACTCGTCATCCCCGGTTACGGGCGGGTGACGAACCTGCTCGCCGCCCTCGCCGACCAGCGGATCGAAAGGCTCCAGTAAGCCAAGCCGGTGTATGCTTGCCGGCCCCGATCACGCAACCTTGCCCCATGACCTATCTCGCCAGCCAGAAGCCGATCACCCTGCCGGAGCTCGCACGCATGAAGCATGCGGGCGAGAAGATCGCCATGCTGACCTGCTACGATGCCAGCTTCGCTGCGCTGGAGGACCGCTGCGGCGTCGACGCCGTCCTCGTCGGCGATTCGCTCGGCAACGTCATCCAGGGCAAGACCTCGACGCTGCCGGTGACCATGGAGCACATGGTCTATCACACCGAGTGCGTCGGCCACATGGTGCAGCGACCGATGGTGGTGGCCGACCTGCCCTTCGGCGCCTATCACGAATCGAAAGAACAGGCGATCAGGAACGCCGGTCGCCTGCTGGCGGCGGGCGCCGAGATGGTCAAGCTCGAAGGCGGCGAAGTCATGGCCGAAACCGTGCATTTCCTGGTCGAGCGCGGCGTGCCCGTCTGCGCCCACATCGGCCTCACGCCGCAGTCGGTGCATGCCTTGGGCGGCTACCGCGTGCAGGGCCGCGACGAGGCCTCGGCCGCGCGCCTGAAGCGCGACGCGCGCGCACTGGAGGACGCCGGCGCCGCGCTGATGGTGCTCGAAATGGTGCCGGCGCCGCTCGCCGCCGAAATCACGCGAGAACTCAAGGTCTGCGCCACGATCGGCATCGGCGCCGGACCCGATTGCGACGGCCAGGTGCTGGTGCTCTACGACATGCTCGGCCTTTACCCAGGCAAGAAGGGACGCTTCGTCAAGGACTTCATGATCGATGCGCAAAGCATCGAAGGCGCCGTCAAGGCCTATGTCGCCGCCGTCAAGGACGGCAGCTTCCCTTCCCAGGAGCACTGCTACTGATGCAAATCCATGCCACCGTCGCCGCCGTGCGGGCGGCGCTCGCCGCCGCGCGGAAAGCCGGCCGTCGCATCGTCTTCGTGCCGACCATGGGCAACCTGCACGAGGGCCACATCGCGCTGATGCGCCAGGCGCGTGCCCATGGCGACTGCGTCGTGGCATCCATCTTCGTCAATCGGCTCCAGTTCCGTCCCGGCGAGGATTTCGACAGGTATCCGCGCACGCTCGCCGCCGATTGCGAGAAACTGGTCGCCGCCGGCGTGGATCATCTGTTCGCCCCCAGCGAAACCGAGTTGTATCCGGAACCGCAACGCTATGTCGTCGAGCCGCCCGCCGAGCACGCCACGATTCTCGAAGGCGAATTCCGTCCCGGCCATTTCCGCGGTGTCGCCACGGTGGTGATGAAGCTGTTTTCCATCATCGAGCCCCATGCTGCGCTGTTCGGCAAGAAGGACTACCAGCAGTTCATGGTACTCTCGGCGATGGTGCGCGAATTCGCCCTGCCCATCGAAGTCATTCCCGGCGCGACGGTGCGCGCCGCGGACGGACTGGCCCTGTCCTCGCGCAACGGCTACCTGTCGCCGGTCGAACGCGCCGAAGCGCCGCGGCTGTTCCGCACCCTCACCAAAGTCGTAGAGGCGATCCGCGCCGGCAATCGCAACTACGCCGCGCTGGAGGCCGATGCCATGCGGCAACTGGGGGCAAGCGGCTGGGCGCCGGACTATGTTGCAGTGCGTCGCCGGATTGATCTACAATCGCCGGCCCCCAGCGATTCGGAACTGGTGGTTTTGGCGGCGGCGCGACTGGGTTCGACCCGCCTCATCGACAACCTGGAAATCTGATCCCCGACCCGGAGAGCGTCCATGCAACGCACCATGCTGAAGTCGAAGCTGCACCGCGTCACCGTCACCCAGGCCGAACTTCACTACGAAGGCTCCTGCGCCATCGACGAAACCCTGATGGACGCGGCCGACATCAGGGAATACCAGCAGATCGAGATCTACAACGTCACCAACGGCGAGCGTTTCTCCACCTACGCCATTCGCGCCGAACGCGGTTCCGGTACGATTTCCGTCAATGGCGCCGCGGCACGCAAGGTCGCGCCGGGCGACCTCCTGATCATCTGCACCTATGCGACCTACAGCGAGATCGAACTGGCCAAGCACGAACCCGACCTGGTCTATGTCGACGCCAGGAACCGCATCACGCACACCCGCCAGGCCATTCCGATTCAGGCCGCCGCCTGAGTCGTTTTCTGTTACGATTTCGTCTCCCTTTTCTCATCACTTCCATATCCCAATGAGCGAACACGTCCAATACGTCACCGATGCCAGCTTCAAAAGCGACGTTCTGGAGTCCTCCCTTCCCGTGCTCGTCGATTACTGGGCCGAATGGTGCGGCCCGTGCAAGATGATCGCCCCGATCCTCGACGAAATCGCCAGGGACTACCGCGGCCGTCTCAAGGTCGCCAAGCTGAACATCGACGAGAATCCCAAAACGCCGGGCGAATACGGCATCCGCGGCATCCCGACCCTGATTCTCTTCAAGGGCGGCAACGTCGAGGCCACCAAGGTCGGCGCCTTGTCCAAGTCGCAGCTCACCGCCTTTATTGACAGCAATCTCTGATCGCTTTACATTGCGCGCCAGCGCCCCTCCCCGGGGCGCGCGCAGCGCCGGGCAAGAGCCTTCCCACCCCGTCCCGCGCTTCATCCCCCTCCTGATCCGACGTTCCCCCCGACGCCCTCCGCGCGTCCCCAGGCAAGCGCCATGCACCTCTCAGAACTGAAAAACCGCCACGTCAGCCAACTCATCGAGATGGCCACGGCCATCGGCATCGAAGGCGCCAACCGCCTGCGCAAGCAGGAACTCGTTTTCGCCATCCTCAAGGAGCACGCCAAGAAAGGCGAAATCGTCTATGGCGACGGCTGCCTCGAAGTGATGAGCGACGGCTACGGCTTCCTGCGCTCCGCCGACACCTCCTACCTCGCCAATCCCGACGACGTCTATGTCTCGCCCTCGCAGATCCGCCGCTTCAACCTGCGCACCGGCGACACCATCGAGGGCGAGATCAGAACGCCGAAGGACGGCGAACGCTACTTCGCGCTGGTCAAGCTCGACAAGGTGAATGGCGAGTCGCCGGAGATCTGCAAGAACAAGATCCTCTTCGAGAACCTGACGCCGCTGCACCCGACCGAGCATCTGCGCCTCGAACGCGACATCAAGGCCGAGGAGAACATCACCAGCCGCATCATCGACATCGTCGCACCGATCGGCAAGGGTCAGCGCGGCCTGCTGGTCGCGGCGCCGAAATCCGGCAAGACCGTGATGCTCCAGCACATCGCCCACGCCATCGCGGCGAACCATCCGGAGGCAGTGCTGATCGTCATGCTCATCGACGAGCGCCCCGAGGAGGTGACCGAGATGCAGCGCACCGTGCGCGGCGAGGTGGTCGCCTCGACCTTCGACGAGCCGGCGACACGCCACGTGCAGGTTGCCGAGATGGTCATCGAGAAGGCCAAGCGTCTCACCGAGCACAAGAAGGATGTCATCATCCTGCTCGACTCGATCACGCGGCTCGCGCGCGCCTACAACACCGTGCAGCCGGCTTCCGGCAAGGTGCTGACCGGCGGCGTGGACGCCAATGCGCTGCAAAAGCCCAAGCGCTTCTTCGGCGCCGCGCGCAACATCGAGGAGGGCGGCAGTCTCACCATCATCGCCACCGCGCTGATCGATACCGGCAGCCGCATGGACGAGGTGATCTACGAAGAATTCAAGGGCACCGGCAACTCCGAGATCCATCTCGACCGCCGCATGTCGGAAAAACGCGTCTACCCCTCGATCAACGTCAACCGTTCCGGCACGCGCCGCGAGGAATTGCTGCTCAAGCCCGACGTGCTCCAGAAAGTCTGGGTGCTCAGGAAGCTGCTCTACGGGCTGGACGATCTCGAAGCGATGGAATTCCTGCTCGACAAGGTCAAGTCGACGAAGAACAACGCCGAGTTCTTCGACGCGATGCGGCGCGGCGGTTGATTTCGCTGCGCTTTCCCGGCATAATGCGCGGCTTTTCCGCGACGCCCGCGAAGTTAAAGGACACCCAAATGAAAGAAGGCATCCACCCGAAATACAGCGAGATCGAGGTGACTTGCAGCTGCGGCAACAAGTTCACCACGCGTTCGACCAGCGGCAAGCCCCTGCACATCGAGGTCTGCTCGGCCTGCCACCCCTTCTACACCGGCAAGCAAAAGATCGTCGATACGGCTGGCCGCGTCGAGCGCTTCAAGCAGAAATACAAGCGCCCCGGCGCCGCCGCCTAACGCGCTGCTTCTTGTCTGCGGCAGAAAAGGCAGCTTCGGCTGCCTTTTCCATTTGAGACGCCGATCCCCCTCCATGTCCCTCCGCTCCGACCACGCCCCCTTTCCCCGCCTGCCGCTGGCGGCGGTCGTCGCGCTCGCCGCGATTTTCCTGCTGTCGGGATTGATGCGCGATCCCTGGAAGAACGAGGATGCCATCCATCTGGGCATCGCCCATGCCATGGCCGTCGACGCGACCTGGCCGTTCCCGCACGTCGCCGGCGAACCCTGGCCGCACACGGCGCCGCTGTACCACTGGGTCGCCGCCGCCCTCGGGCAGATTCTCGAAGGCTGGCTCGCCTTTCACGAAGCCGCCAGGCTCGCCACCGCACTCTTCGGCGCCCTGTTCCTTTTCGCGCTGGCGCGCGCCGCCGCAGCGTTCGACGGTCCGCCCAGCGCGCGCGTCGCGCCGCTGCTCGCGCTGGGCACCTTGGGACTGCTGCTGCCCTTGCACGAAACGCAACCCGCCGTGGCGGGGCTCGCCTGCGCCGCCTTGGCCTGGTGGGGAGGCGCGACGTTCCTCGGTGAAAACGAACCCGCCGGATTCGCGCGCTGGCGCAACGCGCTGCTCTTGGGCATCGGCAGCGGCTCGGCGTTTCTCGCCCACGGGCTGGTCGGCCTCCTGATGGTCGTCGCCGTCCTGCCGGCGCCGACTTTCCGGCGCGACTGGCCGGCCTTCGCCCTGGCCCTGACCATCGCCGGCGCACTCGCCGCCCTCTGGCCGCTGGCGCTGACGGCGCAAGCCCACGATCTCTGGCAGGCATGGTGGCACAACGAATGGGCGGAACTCTGGCGCTCGCGCCGCCCCCCGGAAGCGGTGCATGCCGAACTGGTCGCCTGGGGTTACTGGCCGATCCTGCCGCTGGCGCTATGGACGCTCTGGCTGGAACGACGCCGCCTCGCGCCCTTTTCCCTGCCCCTGCTCGGTGCTGTGCTCGGCCTGCTGTGGTTCGTCAGTGGCGGCACGCGGCTGGCCGCCCTGCTGCCCGCAATGATACCGCTGCTGCTCATCGCCGCCGCCGGCACGGAACGCCTGCGGCGTGGCGCGGCCAACGCCTGGGACTGGTTCGCCCTGATGGGCTTCACCTTTTTCGGCGCGCTGATCTGGCTCGGCGCCAGCGCGCAGGCGCTCGGCTGGCCACCGAAGGTCGCGGCGAATTTCGCCAAAATCGCTCCCGGCCATGTCGCCGACTATGCGCCGCTCGCCCTGGCCTGGGCGGCGGGGCTGACCCTCGCCTGGCTGTGGTCGTGGCGGCTTCCCCGGGCGCCGTGGCGCGCGAGCCTCCATTGGGCCGCCGGGGTCGTTTTGCTATGGACGCTGACGACGACGCTATGGTTCGACTGGCTCGACCACCACCGCTCCCATCGTGCCGTGATCGCCAGCCTGCGCGCCGCCTTGCCGACCGATGCCGGCTGCATCGAGCGCCTGGGCGTCGGCGCGCCGCAGCGCGCCCTGCTCGATTATCACGCCGGCATCCGCACCCGGCCGCCCGGCGGCACGCCGCCCTGCGCCTGGCGTCTCGTCATCGACCGTCCCGAACGCGCCACGGCGCCGGGATGGCAGGTCGCCTGGGAAGGCAGCCGGCCGGGCGACCGCCACGAACGCTGGTTCCTCGAGCGGCGTGCGGACTGACGGCGCCAAGGCTTCTCAGAGCTTCAGGAAACTGGCGCGGTAGTGCTTGAGTTCCTCGATGGACTCGTAGATGTCGGCGAGCGCCTCATGCTTGCCGCCTTTCTTGACGCCCTTGGCGATTTCCGGCGCCCAGCGTCTGGCCAGTTCCTTGAGGGTCGAGACATCGAGGTTGCGGTAGTGGAACCAAGCTTCGAGCTTCGGCATGTAACGCGCCATGAAACGGCGGTCCTGGCAGATCGAGTTGCCGCACATCGGCGACTTGCCGCTCGGAACGAAGCGCTTGAGGAAATCTAGGGCCTGCGCCTCGACCGCCGCCTCGTCGAGCGCCGAGGATTTCACCTTCTCGATCAGGCCCGACTTGCCGTGCGTCTTCCTGTTCCAGTCGTCCATCGCGTCGAGCACCGCGTCGGGCTGATGCACGACCCAGACAGCGCTCTCGGCGACCAGTTCGAGGCTCGAGTTGGTGATCACCATCGCCAGTTCGATGATGCGGTCGCGGTCGGGATCGAGCCCCGTCATCTCCATGTCGAGCCAGACGAGGGCGCTGGGGTCCTGTGCCATACTTCGTTCCTGCAAGTTCCGGATGGCTTGCATTCTGTCACAACTCCCCGTCGCGATGCCCCTAGCCGATCCGTTCGCCGCTGTCTTCCTGTCGCTCCTGGCCCTGTCCACCGCGCTGCGCGTCTGGCTCGCATGGCGCCAGATCGTCCATGTGCGTGCGCATCGCGACGTCGTGCCGCCGGAGTTCGTCGACCGCATCGGTCCGGACGACCACCGCAAGGCGGCCGACTACACCATCGCCAAGTCGCGTGCCGGCATCGCCGAGACGTTCGCCGACGCCGTGCTCCTGCTGCTCTTCACTTTCGGCGGACTGCTCGCCGCCATCGACACCTTCTGGCGCGCGACGCTCGGTGCGCCGGGCATCGTTCACGGCCTCGCCCTGTTCGCCAGCGTCGGCCTGGTCGGCGCGCTCGCCGGTCTGCCCTTCACAATCCACCGCACTTTTTTCCTGGAGGCGCGCTTCGGCTTCAACAAGACGACGCCGAGCCTGTTCGTCGCCGATCTCGCCCGACAGCTCGTGCTGACCGTCCTGATCGGCGCTCCGCTCATCGCCGCCGTGCTGTGGCTGATGGACGCGATGGGCGAGCGCTGGTGGCTCTGGGTCTGGCTCGTCTGGCTTGGCTTCAACCTGTTGGCGCTCTCGCTTTACCCGACCTTCATCGCGCCGCTGTTCAACAAATTCGTGCCGCTGCCCGAAGGCGAGACGAAGCGCCGCATCGAGGCACTGCTCGCACGCTGCGGCTTTTCCAGCGGCGGTCTGTTCGTCATGGACGGCTCGAAGCGTTCCGCCCACGGCAACGCCTACTTCGCCGGTTTCGGGCGCGCGAAACGCATCGTCTTCTTCGATACGCTGCTCGACAAACTCTCACCCGGTGAAATCGAGGCGGTGCTCGCCCACGAACTCGGCCATTTCAAGCGCCGCCACCTCTGGAAGCGCATCGCCGCGATGGCCGCGCTGTCGCTCGGCTTCTTGTGGACGCTCGGCCAGCTGATCGACCAGGCATGGTTTTACGAGGCGCTGAAAGTCGGCGCTGGCGGGACGGCGACGGGATTGATCCTGTTCGCGCTGATCCTCCCGGTGTTCGCTTTTCCGCTCGGCCCGCTGCTGTCGTGGCTGTCGCGCCGCCACGAATTCGAGGCCGACGCCTACGCGGCACGGCAGACGAGCGCCGCCGATCTCGTCAATGCGCTCGTCAAGCTCTACCGCGACAACGCCGCGACGCTGACGCCCGATCCGCTCCACTCGCTGTTCCACGACTCGCATCCGCCGGCCAGCGCGCGTATTGCATATTTAAAGGATAACCTACCCTGCCTGACGAGACCTACCTAGCAAGATTTCTGAAGAGGTAATAACGCATGCTCACGTTACTTCAAATCAAAAACTTCAAAGCTTGGCGCGACACCGGTCCGGTGCGCCTAGCGCCGCTGACGGTCATCTTCGGCACCAACAGTTCGGGCAAGTCGAGCCTGGGTCATTTGCTCCTGGCTCTAAAGCAGACCGTGCAGATCTCCGATCGCAAGCGCGCCTTGCATCTGGGAGACGAGAACTCGCTCATCGACCTCGGCACGTTTGCAGATTGCATCCATGGCCATGCGCTGAACAATCCGCTGACGTTCGAGTTGCGCTGGCGGCTGCCACAACTGCTCTCGGTACGCGATGTGCTGAGCAAGGGCAAGATTTACAAGGGTGACGAACTGGAGCTTTCTTCAAGCCTCCGCGCCGGCAAGGCAGAGCAGCCAGTCACCGAATCAATCGCCTATCGGCTGCGGCACGATGGCGAAGATGTGCTTCACGTCCAGCATGCCCGTGGCGATGGCAAACCGTCGCTTGACTGCGCGCCATTGAGGCTGGTCTATGCGCCCGGCCGGAAATGGCCACTGGAAGCACCGGAAAAGTTCTACCGTTTCGCGGATCGTACCCTCACGCGGTTTCAGAATGCCGATTTTCTGGCCGATTTTGCGTTGCAGACTGAACGCATGCTGGAACAGGTGTATTACTTGGGGCCGTTGCGCACGCCACCTCGCCGCGTCTATCAATGGTCCGGCGATACTCCGCCGCACGTCGGCTCCGAAGGGGAATACGCCATTGCCGCCCTTCTCGCCGCAGCCGAGGCCGGGCGGGAGCTCAATCGAGGCCATAAGCGGCATCGCCAGCGTTTCGATGCATTCATCGCAGGGTGGCTGGCTGATCTGGGCATCATCCACAGTTTCGAGGTTCGTCCGGTCGCCAAGGGTCGCAAGGAATACGAAGTGTTAGTGCGCACCCATAAGGACTCTGCCGTGGTTAAGCTGACGGACGTAGGCATGGGCGTTTCCCAAGTCTTGCCGACGCTGGTTCAGGCGTTCTATTCCCCCCCAGGTTCGGTGGTATGGATGGAGCAGCCGGAAATTCACCTGCACCCGTTGGCCCAAGCCAATCTTGCCGATGCCTTCATCAGCGCGGTGCAGTCCTATGAAAACGGGGTGCCCAGGGGAACGCAGCTCATTGTCGAAACCCACTCGGAGCATTTCCTGACGCGCTTGCAGCTGAGGGTGGCGGAAAGGGTCATTGATGCCAACGATGTCGCCGTGTACTTTGTTCGCCATGGTGCCGACCAGGCGGAAATGGATCCCCTGCGACTCAATATGTTCGGCGAAATCGAAAACTGGCCGGAGAACTTTTTCGGCGACGAAATGGGCGACATCGCCAAACGCACCCTGGCGGCCATCGAACATCAGGCCGAAAAGGGGGGCACATGAACGCCGCGGTGATCGATACCAATGTGCTGCTGGTGGCCAATGGCAGCCATGCCGATGCTTCGCCGGCCTGTCGCAAGGCCTGCATCAAGCGCCTGTTGCAACATCAGGTTTCCGGTGTGGTGGTGATCGACGACGGCTATCGGATACTGCGGGAGTATCAGAACAAGACCCGCCCGAATCAACCCAAAGGCGTGGGCGATGCCTTTCTGAAATGGCTGTTGCAGCAGGCAGGCAATTCCAAGCGGGTGCATAGGGTGACGCTCACCGAGATTGCCAAGGATGAATTCGAAGAATTTCCCGATCCTGCCTTACAGCCCACGTTTGATCCGCCCGACAGAAAATTCGCGGCTGTGGCTCATGCCCATCCTGACAATCCGCCGATCTGGCAAGCGGCGGATTGCAAATGGCTGAACTGGTGGATGCCCCTGTTCGCCAAGGGTGTCTGCGTAGACTTCCTGTGCCCAGACGACGCGGTTCTGTTTTACGGCAACAAGTTTCCTGGCCGGGCCGTACCCTCGCTGCCAATGGCGGAATGAGCGATTTCTTCCGCTTCCCCCATACCCCGCATATTGCATGGTTGGGCAAGGGACAACCGCGCGACGACAAGGTGCTTGCCGCCAGAGAGGCCAACGAATTCCTGCACGAATGGGTGGTGCTGGAGGAAAAAGTGGACGGGGCGAACCTTGGCTTGTCGATCGGTCCGGATGGAACGCTCCGGGCGCAGAACCGCGGCCAGTGCTTACCCCGGCCATTCAAGGGGCAGTTTTCACGTCTCAACGACTGGCTGGCAGACAGGGAATCCGCGTTGCTTAACGAGATTGGCGATCATTTGGTCCTGTTCGGCGAGTGGCTCGCCGCCACGCACAGCATCGCCTATGATCGACTCCCGGATTTTTTCCTGGTTTTCGACGTATACGACCGGTCAAACGGGCGTTTCTGGAGCACGACTCGTCGAAATGCTCTCGCGGACCGCCTCGCCTTAACGGTCATTCATCGTCTCGGTGCCGGCCACTTCCGGTTACTCGATCTGGAGCTTCTGGTTCTTCAATCATTGAGTGCATATCGCCAAGGTGCGTGCGAAGGCATTTACCTGAGGAGGGAGGATTCGGACTGGTTGAGAGCAAGGGCGAAGCTTGTCCACCCGGACTTTGTACAAGGCATGGCGGAACACTGGCGATCACGTCCCTTGCGCTGGAATTCCGTTGGGCTATCGGCTTGACAGTGTGCGGACATGCACGCAGAACTGATGCTTCTTGGGGTCACCCATCCAAACGGAGCGATAAAAATTAGCCGCAATCCGATCTGCTCAAGGTTGCGTCTTTCAAAAGGATGCTGAACGGCATCGTCACCGCCGCCTTCGGTCGACACTACGAAGTCGCGCTGGAAGACGGCACGCTCGTCAATGGCATTCCGCGCGGCAAGAAAAGTCCTTACGCCTGCGGCGACCGCGTGACGCTCGGTCCGCCGCACGGCGGCGAGGCGCGGATTCTTTCCCACGCACCGCGCACCACGCTGCTTTACCGCAGCGACGCGTGGAAACAGAAACTGATCGCCGCCAATGCGACGCAGACGGCCATCGTCGTCGCCGCCGAACCCGTCTTCTCGGACGAACTCATTTCGCGCTGCCTCGTCGCCGTGCGGCACGAGCGCATGCGCGCCCTCATCGTGCTCAACAAATGCGATCTCGTCGCCGGCCTGCCGGCGGCCAGGTTGCGCCTGGCCCCCTTCGCCGCGCTCGGCGTGCCCGTCGTCGCGCTCAGCGCGAAAACCGACGCCACGCCGCTCTTGCCCCATCTCGCCGGCGCGGTGACGGTGCTGGTCGGCCAAAGCGGCATGGGCAAATCGACCCTGGTGAACGCCCTGGTTCCCGGCGCCGCCGCCGCGACGCGCGAAATCTCCACCGCGCTCGATTCCGGCAAGCACACGACCACCCATGCGCGCATGTATGCGCTGCCGCAGGGCGGCGCCCTGATCGACTCGCCCGGCCTGCAAGCCTTCGGGCTCGCGCATCTGACGCGTGGGGAAATCGAGCTCGGTTTCGCGGAATTCGCGCCACATCTGTCGCATTGCCGCTTCCGCGACTGTCGGCACGAGAGCGAACCGGACTGCGGCATCCGCGCGGCCGTCGCCGCCGGGGTGATCGACGCGCGGCGCCTCGCACACTTTCTTGCCATCGCCGCCGAGAACGAACGCCCGACCGGCGCCTGACGATTTCAGTCTGCCTTGGCCGGCGGGCGATGCGGGCAGTTTTTCCGCTGGCAATCGACGTAGAGATGGAGCGCGTGCTCCACCACCGCAAAACCGCGCTCCTTGGCCACCCGGTTCTGACGGCGCTCGATTTCCGGATCGGAAAACTCCTCGACGCGCCCGCACTGCATGCAGACCAGATGGTCGTGATGCTGGCCGTCGTTGAGCTCGAACACCGCCCGGTCGGACTCGAAATGATGCCGTTCGAGAATGCCGGCCTGCTCGAACTGGGTCAGGACGCGATACACGGTGGCCAAGCCGATGTCGGAATGTTCGACCAGCAACTGGCGATAGACGTCCTCCGCGGAAAGATGTCGCGTCGGCGAGCGACGGAACAGGTCGAGGATGGTCATGCGCGGCACGGTGGCCTTGAGGCCGATGCTCTTGAGTTCGTCGGGATCGGACATGGCAGTCGGGCAAGGAAGCTGGGCGTGACCGTATGATATAGTTTTTGCCACTGGTCATGCCCATCTCCCGAGCCATTATGCCGTCGCGCCGCCTGCGTCTCGCCCTCCTCCCCTGCTGTCTCGCGCTCGCCGCCTGCTCCGGCACGCCAGACGTCGTCTCCATGCTCTCGCCCTACCGTATCGACGTGCGCCAGGGCAACTATGTCAGCCAGGAGATGGCGGCACAGCTCAAGCCCGGCATGACGCGCGACCAGGTGCGCTTCGTGCTCGGCACCCCGCTGGTGGCAGACATGTTCCACGCCGACCGCTGGGATTACGTCTATCGCTTCCAGCCCGGCCGCGGCGGGCCACAGACGCGTCGGCTGACGGTCTTTTTCGAGAACGACAGGCTGGTGCGCGTCGGCGGCGACGTCGTCGCCGCCAGCGAGGATGCACCGGTCGCCGCCCCCGCCACGGCGGCGCGCGTCATCGAAATTCCTGCGCCGCAGAAAAAGGACTGAGCATGCCGACGATTCGCTACGCCATCGCCGGCGCGCGCGGCCGCATGGGGAAAATGCTGCTTGAAGCCGTGGCCGCCGCCCCCGATGCCGAACTGGCCGCCGCTTTCGACATCGACGACGATCCCGAGGCCGCCATCGCCGGCGCGGACTGCCTGATCGATTTCACCCGTCCCGAGGGCACGCTGAAGCATCTGGACATCTGCCGCCGCCGCGGCGTGCATGCGGTGATCGGCACCACCGGCTTCACCGCCGAGCAGAAGAAAACCATCGAAGCCTGCGCCCGCGACATCCCCATCGTCTTCGCGCCCAACATGGCCGTCGGCGTCAATGCCGTCTTCAAGCTGCTCGACGTCGCCGCGCGCATCCTCGACGAGGGCTACGACGTCGAGGTGATCGAAGCCCACCATCGCATGAAGGTCGACGCGCCCTCCGGCACCGCGCTGCGCATGGGCGAGATCGTGGCCCAGGCGTTGGGCCGCGATCTTTCGGCATGCGCGATCTACGGCCGCGAGGGCCACACCGGCGAGCGACCAGCGACGCAGATCGGCTTTTCGACGATCCGCGGCGGCGACATCGTCGGCGACCACACCGTCCTGTTCGCCGGCGCCGGCGAACGCATCGAAATCACCCACAAGTCGGCCAGCCGCATGTCCTACGCGCTGGGCAGCCTGCGCGCCGCGCGCTTCCTCAGGGACAAACGGAACGGCCTCTTCGACATGCAGGACGTGCTCGGCTTGCGTTAATCGGCTACAATGCGGGGGTTTGGCCAACACCCTGGTTTTCCGGAGTTTGTTGCGCCGCAAAAGCGTTGTAATTCCCGCCCAGGAGCCCGATTTTGACCGCATTTCCGTCCGCACTGCTGGCCCTCGCCGACGGAACGGTATTTCGGGGCAAGGGTATCGGCACCGTCGGCATCAGCGTCGGCGAGGTGGTGTTCAACACCGCCATGACCGGCTACCAGGAAATCCTCACGGATCCTTCCTACACGCGCCAGATCGTCACCCTCACCTACCCGCACATCGGCAACACCGGCGTCAATCGCGAAGACTGCGAAGCTGATCGCATCTACGCCGCCGGACTGGTGATCCGCGACCTGCCGCTGCTTGCCTCGAATTTCCGTTCCGAACAGACCCTGTCCGATTACCTGAAGGCAGGCCATGTCGTCGGCATCGCCGACATCGACACCCGCAAGCTGACGCGCATCCTGCGCGAAAAAGGCGCCCAGGCCGGCTGCCTGGTGACCGGCGAGGACATCAATGCAGACGATGCAGTAGCCAAGGCGCGTTCCTTCCCCGGCCTCGCCGGCATGGACCTCGCCAAAGTGGTGACGGTCGACAAGCCTTACGCCTGGACCGAAGGCGAATGGCGTCTCGGCAAGGGCTATGCGCCACAAGCCAATGCAAAATTTCATGTCGTCGCCTACGATTTCGGCGTCAAGCGCAACATCCTGCGCATGTTGGCCTCCCGCGGCTGCAGGCTCACGGTCGTGCCGGCGCAAACGTCGGCCGCCGAGGCGCTGGCGATGAATCCGGACGGCGTGTTTCTTTCCAACGGTCCGGGCGACCCGGAGCCCTGCGATTACGCGATCGCCGCGATCCGCAGCTTCCTCGACAAGAAACTGCCGACCTTCGGCATCTGCCTCGGCCACCAGCTGATGGCGCTGGCCGCCGGCGGCAAGACGCTGAAGATGAAGTTCGGCCACCACGGCGCGAATCACCCCGTCAAGGATCTCGAATCCGGCCAGGTGCTGATCACCAGCCAGAACCACGGCTTCGCCGCCGACCCGGCGACGCTGCCGGCCAACGTCAAGGTCACGCACGTCTCGCTGTTCGACGGCAGCCTGCAGGGGCTGGCCTGGACCGACCGCCCGGCGCTGTGCTTTCAAGGCCACCCCGAGGCGAGCCCCGGCCCGCACGATGTCGCCTACCTATTCGACCGTTTCGTCGCCATGATGGCGGAGCGGAAAAATGCCTAAAAGAACCGACATTCACTCCATCCTCATCATCGGCGCCGGTCCGATCATCATCGGCCAGGCCTGCGAATTCGACTACTCCGGCGCCCAGGCCTGCAAGGCGCTGAAGGAAGAAGGCTTCAAGGTCATCCTCGTCAATTCCAACCCGGCGACGATCATGACCGACCCGAACATGGCGGACGTGACCTACATCGAGCCGATCACCTGGCAGGTGCTGGAGAAGATCATCGCCGAGGAGCGTCCCGACGCGCTCCTGCCGACCATGGGCGGCCAGACGGCGCTCAACTGCGCGCTCGATCTCACCAGGCACGGCGTGCTGGAGAAATACGGCGTCGAGATGATCGGCGCCTCGCGCGAAGCCATCGACAAGGCCGAGGATAGGGAAAAGTTCAAGCAGGCGATGACCCGGATCGGCTTGGGCTCCGCCCGCTCCGGCATCGCCCACAGTCTCGAGGAGGCCCAGCAGGTGCAAAGCGCAATGGGCTTTCCGACCATCATCCGGCCTTCCTTCACGATGGGCGGCTCCGGCGGCGGCATCGCCTACAACCAGGAGGAGTTCGTCGAGATCTGCAAGCGCGGCCTCGAAGCCTCGCCGACCAGGGAACTGCTGATCGAGGAGTCGCTGCTCGGCTGGAAAGAGTTCGAGATGGAGGTGGTGCGCGACCGCAAGGACAACTGCATCATCGTCTGCTCGATCGAGAACCTCGACCCGATGGGCGTGCATACCGGCGATTCGATCACCGTCGCGCCGGCGCAGACCCTCACCGACAAGGAATACCAGATCATGCGCGACGCCAGCATCGCGGTGCTGCGCGAGATCGGCGTCGACACCGGCGGTTCGAACGTGCAGTTCGCGATCAACCCGGCCGATGGCCGCATGATCGTCATCGAGATGAACCCGCGAGTCTCGCGCTCCTCCGCCCTGGCGTCCAAGGCCACCGGTTTCCCCATCGCCAAGGTGGCGGCCAAGCTCGCCGTCGGCTACACGCTCGACGAACTGAAGAACGACATCACCGGCGGCGCGACACCGGCCTCCTTCGAGCCGTCCATCGACTATGTCGTCACCAAGGTGCCGCGTTTCGCCTTCGAGAAATTCCCGCTGGCCGACAGCCGCCTCACCACGCAGATGAAGTCGGTCGGCGAAGTCATGGCCATCGGCCGCAGCTTCCAGGAATCGCTGCAAAAAGCCCTGCGCGGCCTCGAAGTGAGCGTCTATGGCCTCGACGAGATCGACGCCGACGACGCGGAAATCGAGCACGAACTGGCCAATCCCGGCGCGCAGCGCATCTGGTATCTCGGCCAGGCCTTCCGTTCCGGCTACACGCTCGACCAGATCCGCCAGCTCACCCGCATCGACCCGTGGTTCCTCGCACAGATCGAGGACATCGTCAGGACCGAGGTATGGCTCGCGACGCAGAAACTGGAAAACCTCGATGCCGACACGCTGCGCAGCTTGAAGCGCAAGGGTTTCTCGGATCGCCGCATCGGCGCGAAAGTCGGCTGCGGCGAGACGGCGGTGCGCGCGCACCGCCACAGGCTCGGCGTGCGCCCGGCGTATAAGCGCGTCGACACCTGCGCCGCCGAGTTCGCCGCCGCCACCGCCTACATGTATTCGACCTACGAGGAAGAGTGCGAAGCGCGCCCCTCGAAGAGGAAGAAGATCATGGTGCTGGGCGGCGGCCCGAACCGCATCGGCCAGGGCATCGAGTTCGACTACTGCTGCGTGCATGCCGCGCTGGCGATGCGCGAGGACGGCTACGAGACGATCATGGTCAACTGCAACCCCGAGACCGTCTCCACCGACTACGACACCTCGGATCGCCTCTACTTCGAGCCGCTGACGCTCGAAGACATCCTCGAGATCGTCCATGTCGAGATGCCGCCGGCGGAAAGTTTCGGCGTCATCGTGCAGTTCGGCGGCCAGACGCCGCTCAAACGCGCGCGCGATCTCGAAGCCAACGGCGTGCCGATCATCGGCACCAGCCCGGACATGATCGACGCGGCCGAAGACCGCGAGCGCTTCCAGAAACTCTTGCACGACCTCAAGCTCAGGCAGCCGCCCAACCGCACGGCGCGCACCGAGGCCGACGCGCTGCGTCTGGCCGCCGAGATCGGCTATCCGCTCGTCGTGCGTCCCTCCTATGTGCTCGGCGGTCGCGCCATGGAAATCGTGCATGAAGAGAAGGATCTCGAACGCTACATGCGCGAGGCGGTCAAGGTCTCGAACGATTCTCCGGTGCTGCTCGACCGCTTCCTCAACGACGCCACCGAGGTGGACGTCGATGCCCTCTCCGACGGCCAGCGGGTCATCATCGGCGGCATCATGGAACACATCGAGCAGGCCGGCGTGCATTCGGGCGACTCCGCCTGCTCGCTGCCGCCCTTCTCGCTCTGCGAGGAAGTGCAGGACGAACTCAGGCGCCAGACCGAACTGATGGCCAAGGGTCTCGACGTCGTCGGCCTGATGAACGTCCAGTTCGCCATCCAGGGGCGCGGCGCCGACAGCGTCGTCTATGTCCTCGAAGTGAACCCGCGCGCCTCGCGCACCGTGCCCTTCGTCTCGAAGGCCACCGGCCTGCCGCTCGCCAAGATCGCCGCCCGCTGCATGGCCGGCAAGACCCTGGCAGAACAAGGCGTGATGCGGGAAGTCGTGCCGCCCTACTACGCGGTCAAGGAAGCCGTCTTCCCGTTCAACAAGTTCCCGGGCGTCGATACGCTGCTCGGCCCGGAAATGAAATCGACCGGCGAGGTGATGGGCGTCGGTCGCACGTTCGGCGAGGCGTTCGTCAAGTCGCAGATTGCCGCCAACACGAAGCTGCCCAAGCCCGGCAAGGCCTTCATCAGCGTCAAACCCGCCGACAAGGCCAAGGCCGTCGAGGTCGCGCGCCTGCTCGCCGAACTCGGCTTCAGCCTGCTCGCCACGCGGGGCACGGCGGCGGCGATTCGGGAAGCCGGCATCGCCGTCGCGCCGGTCAACAAGGTCAATGAAGGGCGCCCGCACGTCGTCGACATGATCAAGAACAACGAGATCGTGCTCATCATCAACACCGTCGACGAAAAGCGCACGGCGATCCAGGACTCGCGCTCGATCCGCACCTCGGCGCTGGCCCAGAAGGTGACGCTGTTTACGACCATCGAGGGCGCGCGCGCCGCCTGCATCGGTATGCAGCACTCCGGCCTCGAAACCTACTCGGTGCAGCGGCTGCACGCCGAACTCGTCGGAGCGCCGGCATGAGCAAGACGCCCATCACGCTGCGCGGCGCCGAACTGCTCAAGGCAGAGTTGCAACGCCTCAAAAGCGTCGACCGCCCGAACGTCATCGCCGCGATCGCCGAGGCGCGTTCGCACGGCGACCTCTCGGAGAATGCCGAATACGACGCCGCCAAGGAGCGCCAGGGCTTCATCGAGGGCCGCATCGCGGAAATCGAAGGCAAGCTCGCCAACGCGCAGATCATCGACCCGAAGTCGCTCGATGCCGACGGCCGCGTCGTCTTCGGCGCCACCGTCGAGATGGAAGACACCGACGAGGGCCAGACCGTCGCCTACCAGATCGTCGGCGACGACGAGGCCGACCTCAAGCAGAACAAGATCTCGCTCAACTCGCCGGTCGCGCGCGCCCTGATCGGCAAGTTCGCCGGCGACGTCGTCGAGGTGCAGACCCCCGGCGGCCGCCGCGAATACGAGATTCTCGACGTCCGCTACGAGTGACGCTTGCGGGGCGCGCCGCGCGGGCGCCCCGGCTTCTCTCCCTCGCCCGGCCTGGCCGCGCGGATCTTCAGGGGAATCTGGCGCACGCGCGTGCGCTGGAGCGTCGCCAGCAGGTCAGCCGGCAGTTCGGGCAGCTCCACCGTGCTGTAGTCGTCGAACAGGTGGATCTGGCCGATCAGCTTGCCGTCGATGCCGCCCTCGTTGGCGATGGCGCCAACGATCTCCTTCGGCAGCGCGCCCTGGTTTCTGCCCACCTCGATGCGATAACGCACCAGCGGCGCATTGCCGAATTCGCGCTTCTCCACCGCCTTGTCGCGACGCCGGCCCTCCGGCGCCCCCGGCTTCCCAAAAGTCGACGCCGGCAGGACGGGGGCATCGACGCCGTCCGGTTGCAGGGGACGCTCGCGCTGGGTGAGAAAGGCCAGCGCGGCCGCGATCTGGCGCGTCGCGAGGTTCTCTTCGCTTTCCATGCGCCGCACCACTTCGTAGAAGAAGTCCAGATTTTCCTCGGCCAGCACGTCGATGATCTGCTGCTTGAACTGGATCACACGCCGTTCGGCCACTTCGCCGCGCGTCGGCAGTTGCACCGGCTCGATCGGCTGGCGCGTGGCGCGCTCGATGGCCTTCAACATGCGCATCTCGCGCGGGCTGACGAACAGGATCGCGACGCCGGTACGCCCGGCACGGCCCGTGCGGCCGATGCGATGCACATAGGCCTCGGTATCGTAGGGCACGTCGTAATTGATGACATGGGTGACGCGCGGCACGTCGATGCCGCGCGCCGCCACATCGGTGGCGACGACGATGTCGAGCGAGCCCGACTTCAGGCGCTCGATCACCTGCTCGCGCAGGCCCTGCGTCATGTCGCCATTGAGCGCCGCCGCCTCGTAGCCGCGCGCCTCCAGCTTGTCGGCGAGTTCGACGGTCGCCGTCTTGGTGCGGACGAAGACGATCGCGGCATCGAAGTCCTCCTCCACCTCCAGCATGCGCGTCAACGCCTCGAGCTTGTCTGCCCCACGCACCTGCCAGTACTTCTGCCTGATGGTCGCCACCGTCGCCGTGGCGGCGCGAATCTTCACCTGCTGCGGCTCGCGCAAATAACGCTGGGCGATGCGGCGGATCGGGTCGGGCATGGTCGCCGAAAAAAGCGCCGTCTGGCGCTCCGCGGGCGTGTGTTCGAGAATCCACTCGACATCGTCGATGAAGCCCATGCGCAGCATCTCGTCGGCCTCGTCGAGCACCAGCGTGCGGAGATTGTCGAGCGAAAGGCTTTTCCTTTCGAGGTGATCCATGATCCGCCCCGGCGTGCCGACGATCACATGGGCCCCGCGGGAAAGCGCGCGCAGCTGGATCACCATGCTCTGGCCGCCATAGATCGGCAACACATGGAAGCCTGGCAGGTGATGGGCGTATTTCTGGAACGCCTCGGCCACCTGGATCGCCAGCTCGCGCGTGGGGGTGAGCACCAGCGCCTGCGGGCGCTTGTCGGAAAGGTCGAGCTGCGCCAGAAGCGGCAGGGCGAAGGCCGCCGTCTTGCCGGTACCGGTCTGCGCCTCGCCCAGGAGATCGCGGCCGGCCATCAAATGCGGAATGCACGCCGCCTGGATCGGCGACGGGGTTTCGTAGCCGACCTCGGCGAGGGCGGCAAGGAGGGGGGCGGGCAATCGCAGCGCCGCGAAATCGGAAATGTCGGTCATGTTTTTTCAGCGGCCCCGGTTGCCCGATCCGCCCAGGTTGGCCTTCTGTTCGACGGCGAACACCGCCGCCTCGACGCGCGAAGAGAGGTTCAACTTGGCGAGAATGTGCCGCACATGCAGCTTGACGGTGTCGTAGCTGATGTCGAGCGCGCGGGCGATGGCCTTGTTCGACAAGCCACGCGCGAGATGCTCGAGAATCTCACGCTCGCGCACGGTGAGCTGTTGCAGCGCATCGGCCTTGCTCGGCTGGCCGCCGCCTTGCAACAGGTTGACGAGCTTGAGCGTCATCGCCGGCGCCACCACGGTTTCGCCACGCACGGCACGCTGGACGGCGTCGACGACGTCGTCCGGCTCCATGTCTTTCAAGAGATAGCCCTGTGCGCCGCCGCTCATCGCGCTGGCCAGGTCGTCCTCGGAATCGCTCACCGTCAGCACCAGCACCGGGCCGCGAAAACCCTCGGCGCGAATTTCGCGCAACAGCGCCAGCCCGCCGTGCGGCGGCATATTGAGGTCGGTGATGACGACATCGGGCGCGGCGCTTTTGAGCAGTTGCAGCGCTTCGTCGCCGTGGCCGGCAATGCCGGCCACGGTGATCTCGCCGCGCTGTTCGAGCAGCTCGGCGAGTCCCTTGCGGAACAGTGTATGGTCATCCACCAGCAGCACGCGGATCTGCTTCATGCGGCGTTCCTCTGCGGGCCTGGCGCAACGGCCGGAAAGGTCAGCCGCACGCGGAAACCACCGGTCGGCAGGTTGGCGACTTCGACCCATCCCCCGATCAGTCGCGCGCGCTCGCGCATGATCGACAGGCCGAAGTGGTCGCGCAGGTGGGGATGCTCGGCGAAGCCGCCGGTACGGTTGGCGATGGCAAAGAACCCCTGCCCGCCGCAGCCATTGTCGTCCACCGTCAGCACGTAATGGTCGCCGGCGCCCTCGATTGTCAACAGCGCGCGCGTGGCGCCGGAATGGCGGCTGACGTTGGCGAGCGCCTCCTGGACGATGAAGAATACCTGCGCCTCCTGGTCGACCGTGAGGCGCAGGTCGGCCACCTTGTTGCGGTAGTCGAGAGCGATGCCGGTGCGGTCGGGAAAGTTTCTGGCCAGACGATCCAGCGCGGCCGACAGTCCCATCGGATCCATGCGGTTGCGAAACTGCGCGAGCAACTGGCGTAGTTGGCCGTAGGCTTCGTCGAGGGCCTGGCTGACGTCGCCGGCGTATTTTCCCGCGCTTTCCTCGTTCCTGTCGTGCAGCGCGTCCTGCAGCAGCGCCATGCGCATCTTCATGTAGGCGAGCGTCTGCGCCAGCGAATCGTGCACCTCGGCTGCCATCATCTGGCGCTCGTTCATCAGCGTGATGCGCAGGTTCTCGCGCTTCAGACGCGCGTTTTCCAGTGCCATGCCGAGGTGCTCACTGATCGAACGGAACAGGAGGGCCACCTCTTCAGGCAACTCGAAGCGCTCGGGCAGGAACAGGTTGTAGGTACCCTGCAGCTGACCGCCGTGCTGCAGGGGCACGACCACCATCGCCTGACAGTCACGTTCGAAATACGGATGGTGAGTACGCAGCGCGCAATCGGAAAGATCGATCTCGTAACGCGAACGGTTGTCGGCGATGGCGTTGCCGCACTGTCCGCAGTTGATCGGGACGAGACGCTCGCGTTCGACCACTTCGGGGGGCAGGCCGCGCGCCGCGACGAGGCGCAGGTGCTTGCCGTCGGCAGTCACCACGCGCACGGCGCCGGCATTCGCCTTGGTCAGGCGCAGCATGGTGCCGAGAAAGCGTCCCAGCAGTTCCTCGACGTCGTCCTCGTCGGCGAGACTCGCCGAAACGGCGGAAAAAATGTCGAGCGACAGCAGCCGGGAGTGCTCATCGGCGTCGAGTTCGGGCACGACCGGACGCGTCGTCACTGGGGTTTCCATCGGACCATTCTATCCTTCGCTAAAGCGGCAGCGGCCACTCGCCCGAGAGGGTTTTCTCCGCCCACAGCAAGGCGGCAAGGGTCTTGCCGTCGGTAATCTCGCCATCGCGCACAGCGAGCAACGCGTCCGCCAGCGTGAATTCGACGATCTCGAGAATCTCGCCGTGGTCGGGATTCTCCCCCACAAAGCTCAGCCCCTGCGCCCAGAAGATCTCGATCTTCTCGTTGGCGTAGCCGATGGCCGGATGCATCGTACCGAGATGGCGCCACAGCTTCGCCTTGTAACCGGTTTCCTCGCGCAGCTCGCGTTTGGCCGTATCGAGGATGTGCTCTCCCGGATCGATTTTCCCCGCGGGCAGTTCGAGCATCACGCGCCGCAGCGGGTAGCGGAACTGGCGTTCGAAGAGCAATTTGCCGTTGTCGAGCACGGCGATGACGACGACGGCGCCCGGATGACGAATGATTTCACGCACCGACTCGCGGCCATCCGGCAGGCGAACCTTGTCGGAAAACACCTTGAGCAGGCGGCCGTCGAACACCTGGGCGCTTGCCAGGGTTTCTTCGATGAATTCGCTTTCGTCCATCCTGTCCATGTCGTTCACAGGGTTTTGATTTGACTTGAACTTTACCAGAGCACCGCCATCTCACGGGAACAACAGCAAAGTTTCACCCCACCCCAAGACACAGGAGACCATCATGTCATTCATTCCCGGCTTTGATTCCGACGGCGTCGTTACCGTCAATCGCGTCATCCTCAAGCCCGAGTTCAGCGTCGACGACCTGGAGGAGCGCGTCGCGTTGCTCTGCGAAAACGTCAAGACCTACCATTCCGACACCGGTTTCGTCGGCGGCATGGTCGTGCTCAACAGCGGTATGGTGTCCAACGAGGGCAGCACCGTCGGTCAGGCCGTGGAAAGCCCGATGAAGGATCGCGAGGCCTTGATCGTTACCTTCTGGAACTCCTTCGAGGAACACGAAGCCTCGCACCGCAGCGACACCTTTCAACCGCTGTTCAAACGGGTGCTGGAACTCTGCGAGAACGGCAACGAGGAGATCGCCTACCGCATGCTGTGGTCGGGCAAGGCCTATTCACCCCAGGAAGCCGCCGAAGCGCGCGCCGCGAAGGAGCGTTACCTCAAGGCTGCCTGAAAAAGTCGACGCCGGCAGGACGGCGTCGCGAAGGCCAAACGGGCCGGCAAACCGGCCCGTTTTGGGGAACGACGGCTTATACCGGTTACACCCTTTCCCAGATCGTCGTGATGCCCTGGCCGCCGCCGATGCACATCGTCGCCATGCCATACTTGGCGCTGGTGCGTTGCATCTCGTGCAGCAGTTTGGTGACGATCACCGCGCCGGTGGCGCCGACCGGATGACCCAGCGCGATGGCGCCACCGTTGACGTTGGTCCTGGCCGGGTCGAGACCGAGGCCCTTCGCCACGGTCAGCGACTGCACGGCGAAGGCTTCGTTCGACTCGATCAGGTCGATCTGGTCCAGCGTGAGGCCGGCCTTCTGCAGGGCGACCTTGGACGACGGGATCGGGCCTTCGCCCATCACGTCGTTCGGCACGCCGGCGATGGCGTAGGAGACGAGGCGCGCGATCGGCTTGTGGCCGCCGGCGGCCGCCTTGGCGGCGTCGGCCAAGACGAGGAAGGCGGCGGCGTCGTTGATGCCGGAGGCGTTGCCGGCGGTGACGGTGCCGTCCTTCTTGAAGGCAGGCTTCATCTTGGCAAGCGTTTCCATCGTCGTACCCGGCTTCGGATGCTCATCGGTATCGAACACCACGTCGCCCTTGCGGGTCTTCAGCGTGATCGGCACGATCTGCGACTTGAAGCGGCCTTCGGCAATCGCTTTCTGCGCGCGTGCCTGCGACTCGACGGCATAGGCGTCCTGTTCCTCGCGCGTGATGCCGTGCTTGGCGGCGAGGTTCTCGGCGGTGATGCCCATGTGGCCGACGCCGAAGGGATCGGTCAGCACGGCGACCATGGCATCGATGGCCTGGGTGTCGCCCATGCGCGCGCCGGAACGCAACGCCGGCAGCAGATAGGCGCCGCGCGACATGACCTCGACGCCGCCGGCGATGGCGAAGTCGGCATCGCCGAGCATCACGGCCTGCGCCGAACTGACGATGGCCTGCTGCGCGGAGCCGCACAGGCGATTGACGGCGAAGGCGACGGAATCCATCGACATGCCGCCCTGGATGGTCGCGACGCGAGCGACGTAAGCGTAGCGCGATTCGGTCGGAATGCAATTGCCGACCGCGGCGAAACTCACCTGCTGGGGAGCGACGCCGGCACGCTCGATGGCCGCCTTGACGACCATCCCGCCCAGTTCGGCGGGTTCGAGCGTGGACAGCGAACCGCCGAAAGCGCCCACCGCGGAGCGCACGGCGCTCAATGCGACAACTTCCTTATTCGACATTTTTTCCACTCCTGAATGATTTGAAAAGCAAACTACACGATCAACGGCCTCAACGGCCGGCCCAACCCGCCAATGTCAGCAGGGCCAGCAACAACAAACACAACACCAAGGCGCGCCAGACGAGGCCGACCGCGCTTTGCAGGTGCTCGATGGCGACGTCGTCGCCGATGCCCAGCTCCGGACGGGGCTCCGCGTCACCCGCCTCGCCGCCCGCGATGGGCATGCCAAGCCGCACGCCGAGGGCGCCGGCGCCGCTTGCCAGCAGTATACCGGTGGTGGCATCCGCCCACTGGGCCGCCTGGGTGCGCCAGCAATAGATCGCATCCTCGAAATCACCGACAATGGCGAAGGTCGTCGCGGTCAGCCGCGCCGGCAGCCAGTCGAGAGCAAAGAATGCGCGCGTCGCAAAGCGGCCGAAAGCCGCCCCTCCCCCCGGGACGCAGGCGGGCGCGGCCCAGGCCTGCGCCATGCCGAAGCTGAGGCGATACAGCACCGCCCCGACCGGACCGAGCAGCATGAACCAGAACAAGGGCGCGAAGACATGGCGATGGGAATGGACGATGCCCTGTTCGATGCTCAGGCGGGCGATCTCGTCGGAGCCGAGGCGTTCGCCGCCCCCCCGCCATTCGCCCAAGAGGGCGCGCGCGCGCTCGACCTCGCCCATGCGCAAGGCCGTGTGGATGTCGGTGAAAAAGTGGCTGAACTGGCGGAAGCCGACGGCCAGATACAGCACGGCGACATTGAAGGCCAAGCCCAGCAGGGGATGAATGCCGTGCAACAGCCATTGCGCGATCAGCACCAGGAGGGCCGGCAATGCCACGCCCGCCGCCCAGGCGGCCATGCCGTGACGCTCCTCGTCTCCGTTGAAATGCCGTTCGACGAAGGCGGCATACCTGTCCTGCCAGGCCCGGATGCGTACGGCCGGGGCCGCCTTGAACTGCTCGAGAACGAGAACGCAGAGAATGCTGAAAAAAGTCATCGGGGAGATCGGGATGCGAGCGCTTGAAAGATAGCACACACTCGCCCGTACCCCCCCTCAGGAAGAACCGAGCAGATAGTCGCGCAATTCGCGCAGCATGCCGGCGGTCGCTCCCCAGATGAACCGGTCGCCCCACGGCACCGCCCAGAAATGGTGCAGCGCTCCGTGCCATTCCAGCGCTTCGCGCCGGTAATTGGCGGCATCGAGGAGGAACGCGAGCGGCGGCTCGAAAACCTCGGCGACCTCGAAATCGTCGAGCTTCAGGTTGAGCGGCGGCCTCACCAGGCCGACCACCGGGGTGACGCGAAAACCGGTGGTGGTGAAATACTCCGGCAGCGTAGCGAGCACCTCGACCTGTTGCGGTCGGATACCGACCTCCTCGTGGCATTCGCGCAAGGCCGTCTCGCGCGGCGAGGCGTCGCCAGGCTCGCAGCGGCCACCGGGAAAGCTCACCTGTCCGGCGTGGTCACGCAAGTGCGGCGTGCGCTGCGTGAGCAGCACTGTCAACCCGCTCGCACGCGCGATCACCGGAATCAGCACGGCCGCGGCGACCGCCGCCCCGTCGTCCGGCGCCTCACGCTCGGACGGTCGCGGCACGGCGCGGGCACAGCGCGCGCGCAACCAGTCGACATCCGGGGAGAAAGCCATCAGTAGCGCTGCGTGAGAACCATCGCCACCCCGTCGCGCCGGATTTCCATGCGGTTCAGGAAGCTCATGCCCAGGAGGGCGATCGGCAGGTCGTGCTCATGCACGCTCGCCTCGATGTCGCTCAGGGCGATGTCGCCGATCTTCACGTTCGCCAGCTTCACCCGCCAGACGCGCGCCGGGCCATTCGCCGTCATCGACGTCGCCGGCGTGCCGTGCGAGGCGTCGATGCCGGCGCGCCGCGCATCGCCCGCGCCGAGCGACACCAGTGTCGCCCCGGTGTCGACGAGAAAGCGCATCGGCACGCCATTCACGCTGCCGCTGGCGAAGAAATGGCCGCGTGCATCGGCGAGCAGGGTCACCGTCATCCGCTCATCGCGGGGCGCGGACACGACGGTTTCGCCGATGCGCACGCGCCGCCGCTTGCCGTCGATCTCGAAGACCGCCGCGCCCGGTTCGACGGACACGAGGCGCACGCCTTCGACCGTCGCGGCGCCCACCGCCACCGTCTGCCGCTTGCCACCATCGACGACGACCAGGGCCTTGCCAGGCAAGAGCCCGACCAAGGCGACATCGGCAGCCTGCGCCGCCCAAGGCCAGGCGGCGCACAGGCACAGGACGATACAATTGCGCACGCCCCCTGCCCCGCCCTGCATTGCTACCATGAATCCCATCGCCATTTTTCGTCACAGCCCCGGAGAAGGTCCGGGCTATTTTGCCACTTTCCTCGATCACCATGGTATCCCGTGGCAGCTGGTCCGCCTCGACGCCGGCGTCCCGCCACCGCCGACTTTCGAGGAATTTTCCGGCCTGTGCTTCATGGGCGGGCCGATGAGCGTCAACGACGACCTGCCCTGGATTCCCCCCGTGCTCGACCTGATCCGCCAGGCCGTCGCGGCCGGCATTCCGGTCATCGGCCACTGCCTCGGCGGCCAGCTGATGAGCAAGGCGCTCGGCGGCGCCGTAACGAAGAATCCGGTCAAGGAGATCGGCTGGGGCCGCGTCGAGGTCGCCGATCCCGCCGCTGCCGACTGGCTCGGCGACATTGCGGATTTCGAGGCTTTCCACTGGCACGGCGAAACCTTCTCGATTCCGGCCGGCGCAACGCGCATCCTGAAAAGCGCGTTCTGCGAGAACCAGGCCTTCGTCCTGGGGCCGCATCTGGGCATGCAATGCCACGTCGAGATGACGGCGGCGATGATCCGCCTCTGGTGTCGCCAGTGGGCCGAGGAATGCGCCGCGCCTTCGGCCTCGGTGCTGACGCCGGAACAGATGATGGAGGGCGTCGAAGAACGCCTTGCGGCGATGCGCGTCGCAGCCGACCGGCTCTACACGCGCTGGATCGCCGGCCTCGGATAAAAGTCGGCGCTGGCGGGACGGCGATCAGTCGCGGAAATTGCCGAAGGCGAGCGGATAGTCGGTCACGCTCTTCTTCACCAGAGCGATCATCGCCTGCAGGTCGTCCCGTTTGGCCCCGGCAACGCGCACCGCGTCGCCCTGGATCGTCGCCTGCACCTTGAGCTTGCTGTCCTTGACGAGCTTGACGATCTTCTTCGCCAGCTCCTGCTCGATGCCGGTCTTGATCTTGAGTTCCTGCTTCGCCTTGTTGCCCGAAACGCTCTGCACCGGGCCGTGTTCGAGGCGCTTGGTGCTCTCGCGCTCCTTCTTCTCCATCTCGGGGAAGAGAATGTCCTTGATCTGGCCAAGCTGGAATTCCGAATCGCCCCAGAGCGTGATGAGCTTGTCCTTTTCGTTGATCTCGGCCTTCGCGCTCGTGCCCTTGAAGTCATAGCGGTTGCCGATCTGGCGGCCGGCGACATCGACGGCGTTCTTCAACGCCACCATGTCGGCTTCGGAGGTGATGTCGAACGAGGGCATGGCGCGCTTATCCGAAGTGACAGACGTAGTGGTAAGGCTCGCCGGTCACTTCGATGTCGAAGGACGAATTGCCCGGCACCCTGAAGCTCTCGCCGGCCGCGGCGGTCTTCCAGTCCTCGCCCTTGATGCGGTAACGGCAGGCGCCGGCGACGGTTTCCATGATTTCCGGCGCGCCGGTGTCGAAGGTCAGGGTCGCCGGCAGGATCACGCCGACGCTCTTTTTCGTGCCGTCGGGAAACTGCACGGTATGGCTCACGCACTTGCCGTCGAAATAGACGTTGGCCTTCTTGACCACGGAAACGTTGTCGAATTGGCTCATTAGATTCCCCACATTTTTTCGATGACGTTTTTGGCGACGAAGCCGACCATGCCGAGCGCGAGCACCAGGAACAGCGCAAAGGTGCCGATCTTTCCCGCTTTCGAACGATAGGCCAGTTCGCCGATGATGAACAGCATGTAGAGCATGAAGGCGCCCAGGCCGAAGGTCACGCCGAACTGGGCGACCTGCGCCTCGGTGAAGCCGAAAAGGGTGGGTTCCATGCCGCCTTATTTTTTCCGGCGCGGCGCGGCGCGCTTGACGCGCGCGTTTTCGGCGATGCGCATACGCAGGGCGTTGAGCTTGATGAAGCCGCCCGCATCCTTCTGGTCGTAGGCGCCGGCATCGTCCTCGAAGGTGGCGATGGCGGGGTCGAACAGCGAATCGGTTTTCGAGTCGCGCGCGACCACGCTCACCAAGCCCTTGTAGAGCTTGACGCGCACCCAGCCGTTCACGTTCTGCTGCGTGTGGTCGATCAGCACCTGCAAGGCGCGACGCTCCGGGCTCCACCAGTAGCCGTTGTAGATCAGGCTGGCGTAGCGCGGCATCAGGTCGTCCTTGAGATGCGCCACTTCGCGGTCGAGGCAGACCGACTCGATGCCGCGATGCGCCTTGAGCAGGATCGTGCCGCCGGGCGTTTCGTAGCAGCCGCGCGACTTCATGCCGACATAGCGGTTCTCGACGAGATCGAGGCGGCCGATGCCGTGCCTGCCGCCGATCCGGTTGAGCGCGGCGAGCAGTTCGTGCGCCTTCATCTTTTTGCCGTCGATGGCGACGAGGTCGCCGGCCTTGAATTCGAGGTCGAGGTATTCGGGCTTCGCCGGCGCCTTCTCGGGCGCCACCGTCCAGCGCCACATCGACTCCTCGGCTTCGGCGGCCGGGTCTTCGAGATGGCGGCCCTCGTAAGAGATATGCAGCAGGTTGGCATCCATCGAATAGGGCGAACCGCCCTTCTTGTGCTTCATGTCAATCGGGATGCCGTGCGCCTCGGCATAGGCCATCAACTTCTCGCGCGAGAGCAGGTCCCATTCGCGCCATGGGGCAATGACTTTGACATTGGGCATCAGCGCGTAGGCGCCCAGCTCGAAGCGCACCTGGTCGTTGCCCTTGCCGGTGGCGCCGTGCGCAATCGCGTCGGCGCCGGTCTTCCTGGCGATCTCGACGAGGCGCTTGGCGATCAGCGGCCGCGCGATCGAGGTGCCGAGCAGATATTCGCCCTCGTAGAGCGTGTTGGCGCGGAACATCGGGAAGACGAAGTCACGCACGAATTCCTCGCGCAGGTCGTCGATGTAGATGTTGCCCGGCTTGATGCCGAGCTTGAGCGCCTTGACGCGCGCCGGTTCGAGTTCCTCGCCCTGGCCGAGGTCGGCGGTGAACGTCACCACCTCGCAGCCATGGGTGTCTTGCAGCCACTTCAGGATGACCGAGGTATCCAGTCCGCCCGAATAGGCGAGCACGACCTTCCTGATGCCCGATTTCGTTTTTGCCATGTCCTATTCCTTGACCTTGCCCAGTATCAGATATTCCAGCAATGCTTTTTGCGTATGCAGCCTGTTCTCCGCCTCGTCCCAAACCACGCTCTGCGGCCCGTCGATCACCTCGGCTGTAACCTCCTCGCCGCGATGCGCCGGCAGGCAGTGCATGAACACCGCCTCCGGCTTCGCCGCGCGCATCATCTCGGCATCGACCTGCCAGTCGGCGAAAGCTTTGAGACGCTCTTCGTTCTCGGCCTCGAAACCCATCGAGGTCCACACGTCGGTGGTGACGAGATCCGCACCGTGCGCCGCGTCCATCGGATCGGCGAACTGCTCGAAATGGGCGGTGCCGTAAAGGCCGGCGCGCTCCGGCTCGACCTCGTAGCCCGGCGGCGTCGACACGTGCACGTTGAAATCCAGCACTTCCGCCGCTTGCAGCCAGGTGTTGCAGACGTTGTTCGAATCGCCGATCCAGGCCACCGTCTTGCCCTGGATCGGGCCGCGCTGCTCGATGAAGGTGAAGATGTCGGCGAGGATCTGGCAGGGATGGTATTCGTTGGTCAGTCCGTTGATGACCGGTACGCGCGAATGCGCGGCGAAGCGCTCGATGATCTCCTGCTCGTAGGTGCGGATCATGACGACATCGCTCATGCGCGAGATGACCTCGGCGGCATCCTCCACCGGCTCGCCGCGACCGAGCTGCGAATCGCGCGTGTTGAGGTAGATCGCCGCGCCGCCCAACTGCTGCATGCCGGCCTCGAAAGACAGGCGGGTGCGCGTGCTCGCCTTCTCGAAGATCATCACCAGCGTGCGATCCTCCAGCGGCCAATATTTCTCGTAGGACTTGAAGCGCCGCTTGATCGTGCGTGCACGCTCGAACAGGTAGTCGAACTCGGCGCGGCGGAAATCTCTGAACTGCAAGAAATGGCGCGGAGCATTCATGCCAGTCTCCTCACGTCGCGAGAAAGCGGCGCAACAGTTTCACCAACGTGTCGACCAGTTCGTCCGCTTCCGCATCGGACATCACCAAGGGCGGCAGCAGGCGCACCACCTTGTCGGCGGTGACGTTGATGAGAATGCCCGCGTCGAGGCCGGCCGCGACCAGCGCGCCGCAGGACCGGTCGAGTTCGACACCGATCATCAGACCGATGCCACGAATGTCGACGACGCCCGCCTGGCCGGCAAGACCCACGACGAGCCCGCCGCGGATGCGCTCGCCCAGACGCGTCGCGCGCGCCATCAGGCCGTCCTGCTCGATGACTTCCAGCGTGGTCAGCGCGGCCACGCAGGCGAGCGGATTGCCGCCGAAAGTGGAGCCGTGGTTGCCCGGCTTGAACACGCCGGCGGCCGGGCCGGCCGTGAGGCATGCACCGACCGGCACACCGGAGCCGAGCCCCTTGGCGAGCGTCATCACATCGGGGCGGATGTCGGCGTGCTGGTGGGCGAACCACTTGCCGGTACGACCGATGCCGCACTGCACCTCGTCGACCATGAAGAGCCAGCCTTGCGCATCGCAGATGCGGCGCAGGCCTTGCATGAATTCATTGTGGACGGCATGGATGCCGCCTTCGCCCTGTACCGGTTCAAACAGGACGGCAACGACGTTCGGATTGTTGGCGGCGACCAGTTCGATCGCCGCCAGGTCGTCGAACGGCACGCGCACGAAGCCGGGCACCAGGGGCTCGAAACCGGCCTGGACTTTCCGGTTCCCCGTCGCCGACAGGGTCGCCAGGGTGCGGCCATGGAAGGCGTGCTCCATCACGACGATGGCGGGCTGGTCGATGCCCTTCTGATGGCCGAACATGCGCGCCAGCTTGATCGCCGCCTCGTTCGCCTCGCAACCGGAGTTGCAGAAGAAGGCTTCGTCCATGCCGGAGAGCGCGGCCAGACGATCGGCGAGCCGCTCCTGCTCGGCGACGCGATAGACGTTGGAAACGTGGATCAGCCGGCCAACCTGGCGGGAAAGCGCGGCGACGAGGCGCGGGTGGGCATGACCCAGAGTGTTGACGGCGATGCCGGCCAGGCCGTCGAGATAGCGCCTGCCCTCGGCATCGAACAGACGGCAGCCTTCCCCGTGCGTGAAGGCCACGGCCTGCCGGGCATAGTTGTTCATCAGGTGCGACATTTCAGCATCCCAAAAAACGAAGACGGCGGCCTCGTGACTGCGGCCGCCGTGCTTGCGGGACGAACATCTTAAGTGAAAATTTGCGGCATGTATAGGCCTGATCTAGATACAACGGAATGGCGGCGAGCACCTTACATTCCGCCCATCCGTCCGCTGGAGTCATGGTGTTGCGTATCGCGGTGTTCAATCAGAAAGGCGGCGTCGGCAAGACGACCACGGCGCTCAACCTCGCCGCGGCGCTGGCGCGCCGCGGCCAACGCGCCTTGCTGGTCGATCTCGATCCGCAGGCCCACCTGACGTCGATCCTCGGCCAGACGACGCTCGGCGCGAACGCCAGCGTGTTTTCCCTGTACCGGGACGGCCGGCCGCTGGCCGAACTGTTGCACGAATGGCCCGGTCTCGGCTGGCTGATCCCCGCCCACGCGGAACTCATCAAAGTGGATTCGTTGTTCGGCAAGGGGCCCCACATCCTCGCCAAACTGAGACGCGGGCTGGACGATCTGCGCGCGGGCTGGACGATGCCGGCGCCGACCGCCACCCTGATCGACTGCTGCCCCTTCCTGGGCGTGCTGTCCCTGAATGCCATCTTCGCCGCCGACCGCATCCTGGTGCCGGTGTCGTCCGATCATCTGAGCCTGCGCAGCGCCCAGCAGATCGACCGCACCCTGCGCGCGCTCGAGCCGGTGCTCAAGAAGCGCGTGGAACGCCGCTATCTGCTCACCCGCTTCGACCGCCGCCGGCGCATGAGTTTCGAGGTCGCTGCCCAACTGCGCGCACTGTTCGGCGCCGAAGTGTGCGCCACGACGATTGCGGAAAACGTCGCCGTCGCCGAAGCGCCCGCCCAAGGGCGAGACATTTTCGCCCACGACGCGTCCAGCCGCGGCGCCCGCGACTATCTCGCCCTGCTCGAAGAACTGGAAAGCAACGGATTCCTGAATCCGCCTTTAGGGTGAAACGCCGCACAGCCGACCGGGCCGGGATGCGTTCGGCGCCACTGGCGCATGAGCGGGAACGGGTCCTAGTGGCTGATCAGCCCGAGCACATCCTCGTAACTGGTCGGCACGAAGGAGCGCTCGCACGCCGTCTGGCAGGTGCAATCGAGAATCTCGCAACCGGGGTACATCTGGCGCAGTTTGCGCTCCGCATCGGCAGCATCCCGACCGTGGATCAACAGGTTATCGACGACGACGCCGATCCGCGCACGGATGCGGAATGCAAATTTCGTGAAAGAAGGCGTCTGCATAAAAGTCCTTTTCTTTCATTAAGATCTCGTCAGTATATTGATCTAATCCTCGGAGTGCAAGCTATCTTTTTATTTGGTAAGGACATTCCTTTCCAATGCTCGCTTCGAGACCTCATCGATGTTGCGCAAAGACTAAATCCGGTTTTTGCTATAATTCACAAAACTAATGCCGCTCGGAACGAAGACCGCGGATCGAACGGTGCCATAAGGCCTCCCGTCCCGCCAGCCCCTCCTGACGCCAGCCCCGACAATGTCCCATTTCTCTCCCGAAAACTTCATCATCGTCGGGATCACGCGGGAAGGGCGGAAGTTTCGCCCCAGCGACTGGGCGGAACGCTTGTGCGGCGTCATGTCCGCCTTCGGTTCGGAACGCCGGATGACCTATTCGCCCTACGTTCAGCCGGGCAACCTGGAGGGCGAAAAGTGCGTGTATGTCGATGCGCGCATTCACGACATCGAGCCCATGGCCTACACGTTTCTGGTGAATTTCGCGCGCGACAACGACTTGCAGGTCCGCTCCTGGACCGATGGGGCGATCAGGCTCTGAAGCCCGTGAAGAAACGCGGCACGAAAAAAAGCGCAGACATCAGCGATGTCTGCGCCTTTTGTGCCTTTTCTGTAGCGGCGATTAAGCCTGGAGCGCCTTGATGGCGGCCGACAGGCGGCTCTTGTAACGCGCTGCGGCGTTCTTGTGGATGATCTTCTTGTCGGCAATCGAATCGATGACGCTTTGCGATTCCTTGAAGACGGCCTGGGCGGCGGCCTTGTCGCCGGCAGCGACGGCCTTGCGCACCTTCTTGATCGCGGTGCGCAGTTCGGAGCGCTGACTCATGTTATGGGCGCGGCGCTGAATCGCCTGACGAGCGCGCTTGCGGGCTTGAGCGGTATTGGCCATGGGATGTTCAAAAAACTGGGATCGATGAAAACCCTGTAATTATAGGCAGAGTTGCCCGCCTTTGCAAGGCACTTTTCTTCGCTTCCGGATGGGCTCGACGTGGTTACCATGCCGGACATGAATCTCCTTCGCACGCTGGCCACGGTCAGCAGCCTGACCCTGCTCTCCCGCGTTCTCGGCTTCGTTCGCGATTTCGTCATCGCCCGCACCTTCGGCGCCGGCATGTTGACCGATGCTTTTTTCGTCGCCTTCAAACTGCCCAACCTGCTGCGTCGCCTGTTCGCCGAAGGCGCTTTCTCGCAGGCTTTCGTCCCTCTGCTCGCCGAATACCGCAACCGGCGCGGCGCCGACGCAACCCGCCAGCTCGTCGATCGCGTCGCCACACTGCTGTTCCTCGTCGTGCTCGGCGTCACCCTCGTCGGCATCGTCGGCGCGCCGCTGCTGCTCCATGTCGCCGCGCCGGGCTTCGTCGCCGACGCCGACAAGTTCGACCTGACCGTCCAGCTCACGCGCATCGCCTTTCCCTACATTCTCTTCATGGCGCTGGTGGCGCTCGCCGCCGGCATCCTCAATACTTGGAGCCGCTTCGCGCTGCCGGCGTTCACCCCCGTGCTGCTCAATCTCTCCTTCATCGGCATGGCGCTCTTCGCCGCGCCTTACTTCGACCCGCCGGTGCTGGCGCTGGCCTGGGCCGTGTTCATCGGCGGCGCACTGCAACTGGCCATCCAGTTGCCGATGCTGAAAAGGATCGGCATGATGCCGCGCTTCGATTTCGCTCCCGGCGATCCGGGCGTGCGCCGCGTGCTGCTCCTGATGGCGCCCGCGGTGCTCGGCGTCTCCGTGTCGCAGATTTCGCTGCTCATCAATACGGTGTTCGCTTCCTTCCTCGTCTCCGGCAGCGTTTCCTGGCTCTATTACGCCGACCGGTTGATGGAGTTTCCCGCCGGACTCCTCGGTGCGGCACTCGGCACCATCCTCCTGCCCAGTCTCTCCAAGGCCCATGCCGGCAACGATCCGCGCGAATTTTCTGGCCTGCTCGACTGGGGATTGCGTCTGACCTTCCTGCTCACGCTGCCGGCGGCGCTCGCACTGGCAATGCTCGGTGTACCGCTGATCGCCACGCTGTTCCAGCACGGCGCCTTCACCGCCGACGACGTGCTGCAAACGCGCCAGGCGCTCGTCGCCTACAGCGTCGGACTCATCGGGCTGATCCTCGTCAAGGTCTTGGCGCCCGGGTTTTACGCGCGCCAGAACATCCGGACCCCGGTCAAGATCGCCATCGTCACGCTGATCGCGACCCAAGCGATGAACCTCGCCTTCATCGTACCGCTCAAGCATGCCGGCTTGGCGCTGGCCATCGGGCTGGCTTCCTGCCTGAACGCCGTCTTGCTGTTCCGCGGTCTGCGCAAGCGCGGCGACTATCTGCCCTTGCCCGGCTGGAGGAGTTTCGCTGCGAAGCTCGCCATCGCCCTTGCGGTCCTGGGCGCCGCACTCTGGTTCGGCATGGGCCAAGAAGGCGACTGGCTCGCCGCGCCGGCGGCGACGCGGGTGTGGCGCTTGGCGGCTATCGTCGCAGCCGGCATCGTCGTCTATTTCGCGACACTCTGGCTGCTAGGCTTTCGTCTTTCAGACTTTCGCCGTAGAGCCGCCTAGCTTTTACTCGCTAAAACAAGCTAATGCATTTTCCAGACATCCCCATCGAGTCTCTCCGGCAGTTCTTCGAGGAAAACTCCTCGGTGATGCTGCTCGTCGATCCGGGCGACGGCTGCATCCTCGCAGCCAATCGCGCCGCCCGGCGTTTCTACGGCTACCCGCAACTCGTCGGCATGAACATCGCCGCGATCAACACGCTGACGGCGAAAGAAATCGCAGCAGCGCGCCGGCGCGCGCTGGCCGAGGAATGCAACCATTTCCGCTTCCGCCATCGGCTCGCCAGCGGAGAGATTCGCGCCGTCGAAGTGTATTCGACGCCGATCGCTTCTCCGACCGGTCCGCTGCTGTTCTCGATCATCCATGACGAGACCGAGCGCATCGCGACGGAGGAACGCCTCAAACTGTTCGCCGACGTCTTCGCTCATGCCAGCGAAGGCGTCATGATTACCGATATCGACGGTCGCATCCTCGAGGTCAATCACGCTTTCGTGCGCATCACCGGCTACGCGCGCGACGAGGTGATCGGCAGGACGCCCGCCCTGCTCAAGTCCGGGCGGCAGCCGCCTTCTTTCTACGCCGGTCTGTGGCGCACCCTGACACGGCGCGGCGCCTGGGCCGGGGAAATCTGGAATCGCCGCAAAAACGGCGAAATCTATGCCGAGTGGCTCGACATCTCGGTCGTGCGCGACGCCGCGGGCCGTCCCGACCGGTATGTGGCGATTTTCTCCGACATCACGGTGCAAAAGGAGCACCAACGCCAGCTCGAACATCTCGCCCATTTCGACGCGCTCACCGGATTGCCCAACCGCAGCCTGCTGATCGACCGCCTGCGCCAGGCGATGTCGCAGGCCGACCGGCGCCGCCGGCTCGTCGCCGTGGCTTTCATCGACCTCGACGGTTTCAAGGACATCAACGACCGCCATGGACACGAAGCCGGCGACCATCTGCTGGTGCAGATCGCCGAACGCATGCGTCTGGCGATCCGCGAAGGCGATACCCTGGCGCGCCAGGGCGGCGACGAATTCGTCGCCGCCTTGATCGACCTGGCCAAGCCCGACGATTGTTCGCCCTCGCTGGCGCGTCTCCTGGCCGCCTGCGCGCAACCGAGCGAATGGCAGGGCGAAACGCTCGCGATCACCGCCAGCGTCGGCGTCGCCTTCTATCCGCAACGGGAGAAGGTCGATGCCGAGCAGTTGCTGCGACAGGCCGATCAGGCGATGTATGTCGCCAAGCAAGCCGGCAAAAACCGCTTCCACCTGTTCGACCCCGGTCACGACTTCGCGGTCAGAAGCCACCACGGCATGGTCGAGGACTTCCGGCGCGGACTGTCCGCCGGCGAGATGCGGCTTTACTACCAGCCCAAGGTCGAGATCGCCAGCGGTCGCGTCGTCGGCGTCGAGGCGCTCTTGCGCTGGCAGCATCCGCAACAGGGGCTGCTGTTGCCCGCCAGTTTTCTCGGCGCGATCGAGTCCGATCCGCTCGCCATCGACCTCGACGAATGGGTGATCGAAACGGCGACGGAACAGATCGAGCGCTGGAACGCGCACGGACTGGATCTTTCCGTGAGCGTCAATGTCAATGTCGGCGCCACCTATCTGTTGCAACGCGACTTCCTCGCCAGATTGCAACGGCTGCTGCTGCGCCACGACCACGTCTGGCGCAAGCGGCTGACGCTGGAGATCCTCGAAACCAGCGCGCTGGCCGACATCTCCCACGTCGCACAGACGGTGCGGGAAGCGCGCGCGCTGGGCATCGACTTCGCGCTCGACGATTTCGGCGTCGGCTATTCATCGCTCGCTTATCTGAAGCAACTGCCGGTGGCCGAGCTGAAGATCGACCGCAGCTTTCTGTGCGACATGAGCGAGAACCCGGACGACATGCGCATCATCGAGGCGGTAGTCGGCCTGGCCGTCGCCTTCGGTCGCCGCGTCGTCGCCGAAGGCGTCGAGACCGCCGAACAGATGCGGCTCGCCGCCTTGCTCGGCTGCGCCTATGCGCAAGGTTTTTACCTCGCGCCGCCGATGCCGGCGGAAGCGTTCGAAGCCTGGCTCGCCGCCTGGCGGCCGGATCCGCTCTGGGCGGGCCGCGGCCCCTTGCCGCGCGGCGACCTGCCGCTGCTTTTCGCGCGCGCCGAACATCGTCGTTGGATGGGCCAGATGATCGCCGCACTGGCCGATCCTTCCTTGCCGCGCCCCCCCGACCATCCCGGAGATTGCGCCTTCGGCCGCTGGATGACCGCGGAAGGCCATCTGCATTACGGCGCCCACCCGCTGTGGCTGGACATCATCCTCGCCCACGAAGCGGTGCACTATGCCGCCGTGCAGGACAAGGACGCGACAGCGGAACGGAAAATCGCCTCGCAGCGCGCGGCCGGCGAGGCGCTCCTTGTCGCCCTGGATCGCCTCATCGACAGCTTGGCCGCCGCCTGACGGCGGATGCGACGTTTGCCGGCGCGTCGGGCGCGCCGCGGCCATGCCGTCCTGCCGGCGTCGACTTTTTCCCGCCGCGAAAAGCGCACGGGCAACCCGCAGGTTGCCCGTGCGCCGTGACAGGCAAACAGCCGCTCAGGCGACGAGCGGCACGATCAGCAACGCGACGATGTTGATGATCTTGATGAGCGGGTTCACCGCCGGGCCGGCGGTGTCCTTGTAGGGATCGCCCACCGTGTCGCCGGTGACGGCGGCCTTGTGGGCGTCGGAGCCCTTGCCGCCGTAGTGGCCATCCTCGATGTACTTCTTGGCGTTGTCCCAGCAGCCGCCACCGGCGGTCATCGAGATCGCCACGAAGATGCCGGTGACGATGGCGCCCATCAGCACGCCGCCCAGGGCGCGCACGCCGGCGCTGACGCCATCGACCGGCGCCATCAGGAAGTTCATCGAGACGGCGACGGCGATCGGCACCAGCACGGGCAGAAGCGACGGGATCATCATCTCCTTGATGGCCGCCTTGGTGAGCATGTCGACGCAGGTGCCGTATTCCGGCTTGGCCGTGCCCTCCATGATGCCCTTGATCTCGCGGAACTGCCGGCGCACTTCGACGACCACCGATCCGGCCGCGCGGCCAACGGCTTCCATGCCCATCGCGCCAAACAGATACGGCACCATGCCGCCGACGAAGAGGCCGATGATCACGGCCGGATCGGCGAGGTCGAAGCGGAATACGGCACCCGGCTTGACCGCCTCCAGGCCGTGCGTGAAGTCGGCGAACAGCACCAGAGCGGCCAGCCCCGCCGAGCCGATCGCGTACCCCTTGGTGACTGCCTTGGTGGTGTTACCCACCGCGTCGAGCGGGTCGGTGACGCCGCGCACGTTGTCCGGCAGTTCGGCCATCTCGGCGATGCCGCCGGCGTTGTCGGTGATCGGCCCGTAGGCGTCGAGCGCGACGATGATGCCGGCCATCGACAGCATTGCGGTGGCGGCGATGGCGATGCCGTAGAGGCCGCCGAGCACATAAGCCGCCCAGATCGAGGCGCACACGGAAAGCACCGGCCAGGCGGTGGCTTTCATCGATACGCCCAAGCCGGCGATGATGTTGGTGCCGTGGCCGGTGGTCGACGCCGCCGCCACCTGCTGCACCGGCTTGAACTCGGCGCCGGTGTAATACTCGGTGATATAGACCATCAGGCCGGTCAGCACGAGGCCGATCACCGCCGCGGCGTACAGGCGCATCTGCGAGCCGCCGCTGATGCCGAGCACTTCGTCGAGCAAGTGGTCGTCGAGCACCCACATCGTGATCGGATAGTAGAACACCAGAGCCAGCACGCCGGCGACGATCAGGCCCTTGTAGAGGGCGTTCATGATCTTGCCGCCGGGCGTGGCCTTGACGAACATCGCGCCGATGATCGAGGCGATGATCGAGAAACCGCCCAAAGCCAACGGATAGATGACCGCCGATTCGGCCGCCGCACCACTCGCCTTGAACAGCAGGGCGCCCAGCAGCATCGTCGCGACGATGGTCACCGCGTAGGTCTCGAACAAATCGGCCGCCATGCCGGCGCAGTCGCCGACGTTGTCACCAACGTTGTCGGCGATCACCGCGGGGTTGCGTGGATCGTCCTCCGGAATGCCGGCTTCCACCTTGCCGACCAGGTCGGCGCCGACGTCGGCGCCCTTGGTGAAGATGCCGCCGCCCAGACGCGCGAAGATCGAGATCAGCGAGGAGCCGAAGCCGAGACCGATGAGCGGGTGCAGGATGTGGTCGAGGCTCTTGTCGCCCGCCATCGCCTTGAGGATGGCGTAGTAGCCGGCCACGCCCAGAAGGCCCAGGCCCACCACCAGCATGCCGGTGATCGCGCCGCCGCGGAAGGCGACGTTGAGCGCTTCGTTGAGACCCTTGCTCGCAGCTTCGGCAGTACGCACGTTGGCGCGCACCGAAATGTTCATGCCGATGAAGCCAGCGGCGCCGGAGAGCACGGCGCCCAGCACGAAGCCGATCGCCGTGGAGAGGCCGAGAAAGACGACGATCACCACCGCCAGCACCGCGCCGACCATCGCGATCGTCGTGTACTGGCGCTTCAGATAGGCTTGCGCCCCTTCCTGCACAGCGGCAGAGATCGCGCGCATGCGTTCGTTGCCGCTCGGCTGCGCAAGGATCCATTGCGTGGAGATCCAGCCGTAGGCGATGGCGCCGACGGCACACAACAATGCGAACATCAGACCTGATGACATGTGCTTCCCCCTTCTCCGGTTAATTGATTCAAATCAACTTCCACGAGCACCCAAAACCAGAAGGGCGCGCCTTTCGGCACGCCCTCCCAGATGCTACATCTACAGTTCGAACGCGGCCAGTTTTTTAGGTGCCGCGACGTTTTTCAGCGTCACGTATTTCGGCAAGCCATCCGGCCCGTAAGGCGGATAGTCCTCCCCTTTCATCAGCGGGGCGAGGTACTCGCGGCACTTGTCGGTGATGCCGAAGCCGTCGCGGGTGATGAAATTCGCCGGCATCTTCTTCTCGACGTTGGCGACCTTGGACAGGGGCGCCATGCCGACCTTCCACCTGTACGGCTTGCTGGAAATGCGTTCGATGGTCGGCATCACCGAGTTGTGGCCCTTGAGGGCGAACTCGACCGCCGCCTTACCCATCGCGTAGGCCTGATCGACGTCGCTCTTCGAGGCGATGTGGCGTGCGGCGCGCTGCAGGTAGTCGGCGACGCCCCAGTGATATTTGTAGCCCAAGCCCTCCTTGATCATGTTGGCGACCACCGGCGCGGCGCCGCCCAGCTGGGCGTGGCCGAAGGCGTCGCGCGTGCCCTGCTCGGCAAGGAACTTGCCGTCGGGCCAGTGGCAGCCCTCGGAAACGACCACCGTGCAGTAGCCGAACCGCTTCACCAGTTCATCGACCTTGGCGAGGAATTTCTCCCGGTCGAACAGCACCTCGGGGAAGAGCACGACGATCGGCAACTCGCAATCCTTGGTCGAGGCCATCGCGCCGGCGGCGGCGATCCAGCCGGCGTGGCGGCCCATCACTTCGAGCACGAAGACCTTGGTCGAGGTGGCGCACATCGAGCGCACGTCGAAGGTGGCTTCGAGCGTGGAAATGGCGATGTATTTCGCCACCGAACCGAAGCCCGGGCAGTTGTCGGTGATCGGCAGATCGTTGTCCACCGTCTTCGGCACATGGATGGCCTGCACCGGATAGCCCATCTTTTCCGACAGCTGCGACACCTTGTAGCAGGTATCGGCGGAGTCGCCGCCGCCGTTGTAGAAGAAGTAGCCGATGTTGTGCGCCTTGAACACCTCGATCAGACGCTCGTATTCGCGCTGGTTGGCTTCCAGCGACTTCAGTTTGAAGCGGCAGGAGCCGAAAGCGCCCGACGGCGTGTTGCGCAAGGCGGCGATCGCCGCGGCAGACTCCTTCGTGGTGTCGATCAGGTCCTCGGTGAGCGCGCCGATGATGCCGTTCCTGCCGGCGAAAACCTTGCCGATCCGGTCCTTGTGCTTCCGGGCGGTTTCGATCACGCCGCAGGCCGAGGCGTTGATGACGGCGGTGACACCGCCGGATTGCGCATAAAAGGCGTTCATTTTCTTCGCTGCCATTTCTCCCTCCCTCATGCCAGCGCGGCGAAGGCCGCGTCGCGCACGTCCTCGACCTTGCCCAATCCGTTGATCTTGCGATACCGCGGCGCAGCCTTGTCGCCGCTCGCCGCCCACTCGCCGTAGTAATCGACCAGGGCGCGGGTCTGTTGGTGATAGACCTCGAGGCGCTTCCTGACCGTTTCCTCCTTGTCATCGTCGCGCTGGATCAGTGGTTCGCCGGTGACATCGTCCTTGCCCTCGACCTTGGGCGGGTTGAAGATCACATGGTAGGTGCGGCCCGAGGCCAGATGCACGCGTCGGCCGCTCATGCGCCGGATGATCTCCTCGTCGGGCACGTCGATCTCGAGCACGAAATCGATGGGCACGCCGGCCTCCTTCATCGCCTCGGCTTGCGGAATGGTGCGCGGAAAGCCGTCGAACATGTAGCCGTTCCGGCAATCGTCTTCCTTGAGACGATCCTTGACCAGCCCGATGATGATGTCGTCGCGCACGAGACCGCCGGCATCCATGATCTTCTTCGCTTCCATCCCCAACGGCGTGCCCGCCTTGACCGCGGCGCGCAGCATGTCGCCGGTCGAGATCTGCGGGATGCCGAACCTCTCCTTGATGAAATTGGCTTGCGTCCCTTTGCCCGCACCGGGAGGGCCCAACAAAATCAAACGCATGGTGTCTCCTTCTCAATATCCTTATGGAACGATTATATTGTTTTATAAAACTCCACTCCATGCCGGCGCGAAATTACCCCCAAACAGGCAGACGCTTGAGCAGATGTGCAAATGAGCGGATTTTTTCATCTTATGCGGCAGCAAACAGACGGCGCACCCTGTCGAGATCTTCGGGCGTGTCGACCCCGGGCCCCGGCAGATCGGCGCACTCGACGACGCGGATCGCGAAACCGTGCCAGAGCGCGCGCAGCTGTTCGAGCGCTTCCCATTGTTCGATGGGCGCCGGCGCAAGCCGGCCATAGCGCCGGAGAAACGCGACACGGTAGGCGTAAAGCCCGATGTGGCGCAGCGGACGGAACCCCGGCGGCAGGCGCGAGCGGTCGATCGCAAAGGCGTCGCGCGGCCAGGGAATCGGCGCCCGCGAAAAATAAAGCGCGCGGCCATCGGCGGCGAGAACGACCTTGACGACGTTCGGGTTGAAAAATTCCTGCGCGTCCGTCAGCACGTGTGCCGCGGTGGCGATTGCAGCGCCAGGATCGGCCTCCAGCGCAGCGGCGAGCGCGGCTACCCGCGCAGGATCGACGAGCGGCTCGTCGCCCTGCACATTGACGACGACGGCTTCATCCGGCCAGCCGCGCGCAGCGGCCACTTCGGCGATGCGGTCGGTGCCGCTCGGATGGTCGGCAGACGTCATCACGGCGAAAAAACCGTGCGCGACGACGGCGTCGAAGACGCGCGCATCGTCGGTGGCGACGACGACTTCCTGCGCGCCGCTTTTCGCGGCCGCTGCCGCGACGCGCACGACCATCGGCTTGCCCACGATGTCGACCAGGGGCTTGCCGGGCAGGCGCGTCGAGGCGTAACGCGCCGGAATAACGACGCGGAAGCTCATCTCACTCCTCGGTGGCGCCAAGCTGCCGGGCTTCGTCCTCGAGCATCACCGGGATATCGTCGCGGATCGGATAGGCAAGGCGACAGGCCTTGCAGACGAGCTCCCCTTGCGCCTTGCGGTAGTCGAGCGGGCCCTTGCAGACGGGGCAGACGAGGATTTCAAGCAGACGGACATCCATCGATTTTCTCCATGACGTAAGCGGCCAGATCAGGCGCGATCTCTGCCTCGACCGGCAGGACCCAGACGGGCAAGGGAGCCAGGCCGGAAAATTTTAGCGCGTCCTTTTCCGTCGTCAGGAGCGCATCGCCCGCGCGCGGGAAATCGGCGCCGGTATAACGGTGATGATCGGCAAAGGCGTGCGCCTCGAAGGCGAGGCCGAGCGCGGCGAGGTGGTCGAAGAAGCGCTGTGGCTCGCCGATGCCGGCCAGCGCATGAAGCTTCTGCCCGGCGAGTTCGGCAGCGGCGACTTGCCTGTCGGACCGGTCGAGCCGGTAAAAGATCTCGCCGCGCAGTCGCATGCGGAAGGTCGGCACGCCATCGACGCGCACCGTGTCGTTGTCGTGCAGTACGATGGCATCGACCGTGGCCAGACGCGCGACGGGCTCGCGCAGCGGGCCAGCCGGCAGGGGCCAGCCATTCATCGCGCCGCGCCGGTCTACCACCGCGATCTCGACGTCGCGGGCAAGCCGGTAATGCTGCAAGCCATCGTCGCAGAGGATCAGGTCGCATTCCGGATGCGCGGCCAACAGCGCGCGCGCCGCCGCCGCGCGATCGGCGCCGACGAATACCGGACAAGCGGCGCGGCGCGCCAGCAGCAGCGGCTCATCGCCGACATCGCTCACCGTATCGCCAGCGCCGACTTCTGTGACAGCGGCGCTGCGACGGCCATAGCCGCGGCTGACGATGCCGGGGCGGCGCCCCGCCGCCCTCATCCGCTCGGCGAGCCACAGTGTAAGCGGCGTCTTGCCCGATCCGCCGGCGACGATGTTGCCGATCACGACCACCGGCACCGGCAGTCGCACGGTGGGCAGCCAGCCGCCGCGGTAGACGGCGCGGCGCAGCCAGGCCAGGCCGGAAAACAGCCCGCCCGCCGGCAAGAGCGCGACGGCGAGCGGTCCGTGGCCGCGCCAGGCGGCGGTCAGCCAGTCAGTTCTGGATTTGCTGGGTGGCAAAGGAAATGTGCGACAGCCCGGCGCTCCGCGCCGCCTGCATCACGTCGATGACGTTCTGGTGGGTCGCCTTCGCGTCCGCATTGATCACGACGACGGGATCGGCGATGCCTTCCGCAGCCTGCCGCAGGGCGCGGCCGATCGCCTCGACGCCGCCCGCCACCGGCGTGCGCGCCACCTGCACCTCGCCGCCCGCCGTGACGATCACATCGATCTCATTGGGCTTTTCCTGCTGCACCTGCGCATCGGCGGTCGGCAGGTTGATCTCGAGACCGGCAAACTTGGAGAAGGTCGTCGTCACGACGAGGAAGATGAGGATGACGAGCAGCACGTCGATCATGGCGATCAGATTGATCTCCGGCTCTTCGTGGCGATGCCCGCGCTGGAAGTTCATGGCGCCCCCCGCCCGCCGTTTTACTTGCGCTCGCCGTGCAGCACTTCGACGAGCTTGAGCGCCTGCTGCTCCATCTCGATCACGCAGCTGTCGACGAAGGCGCGGAAGTGGCGGTAGAAGATCATCGAGGGAATCGCGATGATCAGGCCGAAGCCGGTGTTGTACAGCGCGATGGAAATGCCGTGGGCGAGCTGGCGCGGATCGTGATTGACGCCGGCCCCGGCGCCGAAGATTTCGATCATGCCGACGATAGTGCCGAAAAGTCCCATCAGCGGGCTCATCGAGGCGATGGTGCCCAGCCCGGTGAGGAAGCGGCCGAGATCGTGGGCCACCGCGCGGCCGGCCTCCTCGATGGCCTCCTTCATGATCTCGCGCGAGCTCTTGTCGTTGCGCAGGCCGGCGGCGAACACGCGCCCCAGAGGCGAATGCGCATCGAGCCTTTTCAGGAGATCGTCGCTCGCGCCGCTCTTGCGGTATTCGGCGATCGTGCTCTGCAGGAGACCGGACGGCACGATCTTGGCGGGCCGCAGCGCGACGCTGCGTTCGATGATCAGCGCGACGGCGATCACGGACGTCACCAGCAGGAACCAGATCGGCCAGCCGGCGGCTTCGATGATGGCGAACACTTGGGCTTCTCCCTGTCGACGGATGCGCAACTTTACTACGATCTCGCCCGCCCCACGCGCCGCGCGGTCTCCTGAATTGGCGCACTTTCCCGGCGCTTGTCAGCGCTTTTGTGCAGGACGGCGGCACGCGGGCGCGGACTACAATGCCGCATGGATTCCGCCCCGCAAATCGCCGCGCTCCTGCAGGGCTGGCTGGAGCGTTTCGCCATCCCGCCAGCGCCGACGTGTGGCGATTTTCGCGAAGTCGGCGCACCGGACGACTCCGCCGCGATCCTGCCCGCGCTCGCCGCGCTCGCCGCCGAGGCGCTGGCGCGCGAACGCACGCTGTGGATCGTCACCGCCGACGATGCCTGGCTGCCCGATCTCTCCAACACGCTCGATCTTGCCCTGCGCCCGCTGTGCCTCGTGCTGCCCGGCGCCGAGCACGCGGAACGGATCGCCCTGCGCGCCACGCTGTCCCTGCTGAAAAGCCGCCTCGCGCGCAACGGGGCGGACAGCGCCGGCCCTGCCTGGACGGCGATGCGCGCCCGCCTCAGCGAGGCGGACGACCTGTGGCGCGCCGCCGTCGCCTGGAATGCGCGCGGCCTGCGCGACGAAGCGCCGCCGGCAGGGGTGGCCACGCTGTTCCCGGTGCGCATCGGCCCCTGGACGGTCGCCGAGCGCGCCGCCGCGCCGGCCGACTGGGTGATGCTCGCCGCGGGACACGCCTTACCGGAGCGGCTGCGCACCGCCTGGCCCGGCGCGCAGCGCACCCTGTGTCTCGGCGCCGTCTGCGTCGGCGCCGCCGCGCTGGCCCATGTCGACATCTGCCGGCTCCTGCGCGCCGAAATCGAGGTGCTCAGCCAGGAACTCGCCGAGATGGAGCTCGAATTCGCCACCGCGCAAGGCGAACTGGCCGCCTTCAGCGCGGATTACCATGCGCGCATCGCCTGGCGCATCGCCGAACTCGACCGCATCGAGGCCGATCTGGCCGAACTGCGCCTGCGCGAGGCGCCCGACGACGCAGCGCTGCAGGAAACGGCGCGCGTAGCGCGTGCGCGCGCCGCACAGTCCGGTCGCGAACGCGCCGCGCACGCCGAGCGCGCGACGCCCCAGTCGCAGCCGCCCTTCGCGCCGGGCAACGACCTGAAAAAACGCTTCCGCCAGCTCGCCCAGAAAATCCATCCGGACCGGGCGCGCGATGAAGCCGACCGCGCCTGGCGCACCCAGTTGATGGCCGAAGCCAACCGCGCCTACCGCACGGGAGATCTCGCTGCGCTCGACGAAGTGTTCGCTCTCTGGCTGGAAGGGCCGCAAGGCAAGCGCCTTGCACCGGGCGACGCCGTATCGCCAGCGCCGACTTCCGCCGAGGAAGCCCGGCTCGCCGCCGAGGCGGCGCGCATCCGCCAGCGCATCGCCGCCATCGCCGCCGACCTCGACCGGCTTTACGGTTCGAAGCTCTACGAGCTGTTCGCCGCCCACCGGGTCGCGGCGCGCCAGGGGCGCGACCTCTTCGCGGAAATGGCCGAACGCCTCGACCTCCAGATCGAGACGGCCCGCGCGGAACTCGACCGTCTCGCGGAAGCGGCCGACTAGAGCTCCAGTTCCAGCCCCTCGCGGGCCAGCATGATTTCGCAACCGGCATCGGGATGCCGCGCCAGCGCCTCGGCGAAGACCCTTTCCAGATCGTCGTCGCTGCGCGTCGGTTCGTGGTGGGTGCAGATCAGCCGCTTGGCGCCGACGCGCTTGGCCATTTCGATCGCGGAATCGAAAGTGCCGTGCCCCCAGTCGATCTTCTGCGGGTATTCCTGGATCGTGTAGGCGGTATCGACGATCAGCACATCCACCGCGCCGACTGCGGCGTCGAGTTCCGCGCGGCGCTGGTCGACCATCGCCTGGTAGTCGGCGCAATTCGGATCCTCGGGCGCGTAGATGTTGCGCCACGGCTCGTGATCGCCGGTGAAGAAAAGCGACTTGCCGTTGCACGCGATGCGGTAGCCGAGATTGGGCACGGGGTGGTTCATCAGCACCGGCATCACCGTGGCGTCGCCGACGGCGACCGGCACACCCACCGTCAGCGTTTCGTATTCGATGCGCGCCTTGAGTTCGATCTCGCGGATCGGGAAGTAGCTGAATTGCAGCTGCACGCTCATCACATGCTCGATGCCCTGCATGGCGACGAGGTCGTAGGCGCCATAAATGCGCAGCGTGTTGCCCGGAATGAAGATCGGGATGAAAAAGGGCAAACCCTGGATGTGATCCCAGTGCGTATGGGAGATGAAGATGTGCGCGGTGACCGGCAGGCGCGCCAGCAGGCTTTGGGCAAGCGGAAAGATGCCGGTGCCGGCGTCGAGGACGATCAGGCTGTCGTCGTCGCTCCTCACCTCGATGCAGGTGGTGTTGCCGCCGTAACGCACGGTGTGCGGCCCCGGCGAGGGAATCGAGCCGCGCACGCCCCACATCCTGACTTTCATCGCACCTACCTTTCCGTGCCAATCTGTGCGAAGGACCGGGCGTCGGCGACGATCTTCTCGAGGTCGCCCAGCCGCTCGATGACCGGATCGATCTCCACGCCGAAACGCGCCGGCATGCGGGTCGCATCCTCTTCGCGCCAGGGATTGCCGGCGTCGCCGAGGGCGAGCTTGCGGCCGATCAGGTTGGCCATGCACAGGCAATCGAGCATGGCCGAGGGCTCGGCGCTCTCTTTGTGATGGTCACGAATGCATTCGACCAGCGGCGCGGCGAACTGCCACTTCTTCGCCAGCAGGGCGCCGACATAGGCATGGTCGGCGCCGATGATCTCCTGCTCGGCAAGATAAAGCGGTTTTCCGAAGTCGACCGCGATGGCGAGGGCCTTCATGAACTCCACCGAGAGGAACTGGGCAAACACCACCTTGCCAAAGTCGTGCAGCAGGCCGGCGATGTAGCAGTCCATCGGGTCGACCTCGCCGCGCGCGTATTTCTCGCACAGGATGCGCGCCACCGCCGCGACGGTCAGCGAATGCAGGAGGTATTTCTGGATGTCGAAGCCGGTGGTGGAAAAGCGCGGCAAGATACCGACGGCGGCGAAGGAGAGCGCGAGGTTCTTGATCGTGTTGATGCCCAGATAGACCACCGACTGGCCGACCGAGGTGATCTTGTTCGGCAGGCCGTAATAGGCCGAGTTGATGATGCGCAGGATCTTCATCGTCATCACCGGGTCCTTCTCGATGACACCGACCAGGTCCTTGGGCAGGCAGTTGATGTTGCGCGTGAGCTCCAGCACCGACTGCACGCTCTTCGGAAACGCCGGCATGCGCTCGACGGCGGTGGTCAGCTTGCGTTCGAGTTCCGGTGAAAGATTGCGCATCGCCGGATTATATGCGCAGCCATTCAGGCCGCCGCGACGCGTTCGCGGTAGCGGGCGCGATAGAGCAGGCGGCGCCTTTCCGGCGTCTCGCCGAAGCCGCTGCGGTCGTGGAGCACATTGTTGCAGACCAGCCCCATGCCCGGCTCCAAGCGTCCCTTGAGCGTCCACGGCGTCGGTGTGGCGAGGATGCGTTCGAGCGCGGCACGCGCGGCGGCGGTTGCGGCGTCCTCTTTCCAGGCGATGCTGACGGTGCGCGCGGTAAAGCGCATGTGCAAGGTGCCGTCGTCATTGACGGAGAACACCGGCCCCGGCTGCTCCGGCCGGGCGATGCCGGATTCGTCGGTGCGCGCCGGAATCGTCATCGCATCGGGGGCAGACAGCGCACGGATGAAACCGGGATCCTCGTCGCGCAGGAGAATGTAGGCGATCTCGTGGTCGAGCAGCTGGTTCTCGCCGCCCGTTGCGGCGCTTTGCACGCAATGCAGGATCAGGCCGCGCACGGTACGGACGGGCGGGTTGTAGTAGCCATCGGTGTGCCAGCGGATCGGCTTGTCGGTGTAGGGAATGAAGTCGCGGCGCTCGCCGCGCGCCTCGGCGCCGATCACCGAGATCGGCGAGATGCCGTCGCCATCGGTGAGCCAGTGGTCGTCGAGCGTCGCGAGGCCAAGCTGCTCGCCCAGGCGGCGTGGAATCGCCTTGTCGGGATCGTCGCCGGTGCCGCCAACGTAGATCGCCATGTTGCAGCGGACGTTGAGTGCGACGATGGCCGAGCGTTCGGCGACAGCGAGCCTGCGCGGATCGTGCACGGTGACGACGATGTCCTCGATGCGGCGCGGCGCAGTGTCGAGTCTTTCTTCGCGCCAGCGCGCGTAGGCGAAGGTGTCCGCGAGGTCGAAGGGGCCCGGCATGGCGTTCCGCTCAGTCGATGCTGCCGCGCAGATCCTGGCGGCGCTGGCTGAGCGACCGCTCCGGGTGGAACAGGCCGTCGAGGGTTTTCTCGAGCATCTTGAGCGCCTCGTGGGCCTCGATGTCCATCGCCTGATCAATGACCCAGAGCTTGTCCTTCTCCGGCAGCACGTCGGCGAGACAGGCGGCGAAAAACCGCTTGAAGCCGAAGTCGGGCCCGGTCGCGCCATAGTCGAACTCGGCATAGTCGGCGGCGCGGCGGTTGAACAGGTCGATGAAATGCCGCTGCGACTCTCCGGGCACGGCTTCGCCCAACAGCATGATGTTGTTCTCCTCGACGAAGCGCGCGAGGTTCTTCGTCAGCGCCGTGGTGAACTCGACGCGCGCGGCCGCGTCCAGCTCACGGTAGGCGACGCGATCGGCGCAGACCGCAAGAAAGGCGAGGAATTCGCAGACGAAATCGAAATAGGGACGGCCCGGGTCGATGTCGTAATCCGCCTTTCTCATGCGCTTGATCGACGCGATGGCGAGCTTCCAGGCCAGCACGGCCGCCACCGAGGCGAGCGTCGCCGGGGAGCGCTGGCCCTGGGTATGAAACCGGGTCTTGAGGCGGATGGCCATGAGGGATCGCCGTCCCGCCGGCGCCGACTTTCGCCGGCGCCGGAAAAAGGATCAGTAGCCTCCCTTGCCGTAAGGCTGCGGTAGGCCGGCGATACGACAACCCTGCTTGGCAGCGCCGCCGTCCGGGAACAGGTCGAACATCAGCTTGTTGTCGGCTTCGGGCATGCCGCCCTCATCCTGCAGGCCCTTGATCAGGTTGCGCAGGTTGGGCGTGTGGCCGTCTTCCTGGTACTTCTGGCGCAGGTAGTTGATAACCTTCCAGTGCTGCTCGGTCAGTTCGATGCTCTCGGCGGCGGCAAAGGCATGCACCGCCTCCTCGCTGAAGTCCGGCTCCAGCAGGTAGCCGTAGTCGTCCGTCTCCTTTTCTTCACCGTTGATGACGATGGGCATGGGGGGTTCCTCCTGTCTGTTTGGATGTGGGTGCGAATCATTCTAGCGTCGCGACGGCGGCAATCGACTTGTGCGGCACGAAGATGCCGCAGCCGCGCTTGCGTTCGCCGCCCAGTCCGCGGGCCTGCAGACGCAAATTCTGTTCGGTGTCGAGATCCAAGAGCATCAGGCTGAAACCGCTCACGGATCCGCCAGCCGTCCGCAAGGTCTGCGCCTTGCCGCAGATCATGCGCGGATGCATGCCCATCGCCGCGAGCTCGCGGCGGCAGTGCGCGTGGAATGCCTCTTCCGTCATCGCCGTTCCGGACGGCGCACCGAAGGCGACGAATTTCGCGTACAGCACCGGCATCGCCAACAGTTCGCGGCGACTGGCCGCCCCGATGCACAGCGTCTCGCCACCGAGTGCCAGTTCGTCGCCCGTCAGGGATTCGGCCTGTCCCGCCCGCGCGCGCGGCAGCCGCAGCCTGAGTTGCGAGCGGCGCGACAGGTACCAGCAGGCGTCGCCCGGACTCAACCCGGCCAGCGGATGGATGCCGACCAGCGGCTCATCCTCCAGCCAGGGCAGACGGGCGCGCAGCGCCTGCCAGAGGGCATCGGCGTAATCGAGCGGCACGGCACGCCCGGACAGGGCGAAATGCACATCGACGCACTCACTGTCCGTCACGGCGGCTTTCCTGAAATGCCTCGGCGACATCAAGCTGTCGGCGCGACCAGTCCGCCATCACCGTCGCCCAGCGCGCCGCCGTCGCTGCATCGATGTCGAAAATCGTGAAGCGGCGATGTTCGCGGATGCGCAAGCGCAGCAACGGCACGCCGCCGGCGACATAATCGATCTGCTGCAACTCGATTTCCTGGTTGCCGACCGGCACGCGAAACTTGTCAAGGGGGGTGATCTTGTCCATGGTGGGGGACTATGGCATCGTGGACGCCCCTGCACCATTACCGGATCGGAGGTCATCCATATACTCCCATCGGGTAGGTTCACCTAACCCCGCATTTGCGATTAGTCTACCTTCCGGAGGTATGGCGTTGTGAGCAATGCCACGCCGATAATCCGAAAAAATTTTTGGGATTGCCGCGCGCCACGCGAACAGTTCCCCAACAGCCACACGAAGAGGAGATCACATGGCCAAACAGCCTCACGCCACCCCTTTGCTTGACCAACTCGAGACCGGCCCCTGGCCCAGTTTCGTCACCGGCTTGAAGCGTCTTGCCAAGGACAAGGATTACGTCGTCGATCTGCTCGGCCATCTCGAGCACTCCTACGAAACCCGCAAGGGCTACTGGAAGGGAGGCACGGTGGGCGTGTTCGGTTACGGCGGCGGCGTCATTCCCCGCTTCACCGAGATCAAGGACGAAAACGGCGAACCGAAGTTCAAGGACGCCGCCGAATTCCACACCCTCCGCATCATGCCGCCCCCCGGCATGCACTACGACACCGATACCCTGCGCAAGTTCTGCGACATCTGGGAAAAATACGGTTCCGGCCTGATCGCCCTGCACGGCCAGTCCGGCGACATCATGTTCCAGGGCTGCACCACCGAGAACGTGCAGAAGGCATGGGACGAGATCAACGAGATGGGCTTCGACATGGGCGGCGCCGGCCCGGCCGTGCGCACCGCGATGTCCTGTGTCGGCGCCGCGCGTTGCGAGCAGTCGTGCTACGACGAAGCGCTCGCCCACCAGAAGGTCATCAACCAGTTCCTCGACGACATCCACCGCCCCGCCCTGCCCTACAAGTTCAAATTCAAGTTCTCCGGCTGCGGCAACGACTGCATGAACTCGATCCAGCGCGCCGACATGGCCGTGATCGGCACCTGGCGCGACAACATGAAGACCGACGACGTGCTGGGCAAGAAGTGGTTCGCCAAGCATGGCATGAACGAGCTGGTCAACGACGTCATCGGCATGTGCCCGACGCGCGCCCTTCAGATCAAGGACACGAAGGACGTTCGAAAAGACGCCCACATCTCCGCCGTGGCGCTCAACGACACACAGTCGCTCGAGATCGACAACAAGGACTGCGTGCGCTGCATGCACTGCATCAACGTCATGACCGGCGCGCTGGCCCCCGGCAACGACAAGGGCGCGACGATCCTGGTCGGCGGCAAGAGCCATCTGAAGATCGGCGCGACGATGGGCACCGTGATCGTCCCCTTCATGTCCCTCAAGAAGGAAGAGGATTACGAGCAGCTCGTCGAACTGGCCCAGACCATCGTCGACTTCTTCGCCGAGAACGCGCTCGAGCACGAGCGCACCGGCGAAATGATCGAGCGCATCGGCTTGGTCAATTTCCTCGAAGGCATCGGCCTGGATATCGACCCGAACATGGTCAATAACCCGCGCATGAACCCCTACGTGCGCACCGATGGCTGGGACGAGGAAGTCGCCAAGATCAACGCCAAGAAAGCGGCCTGATCCCTCCTGCCTGAGACGGACCGGATTCCGCGAGGAATCCGGTCGTCGGCCAGGACGATGACCCCATTCGAAGAACGGTAATACACGATCAAATTACTCGGAGAAGATTCATGGCTCAACCTCAGATGCGCAAGCCGGTCGAGTACTTCCTCGACAACAAGAAGTTCCTCCACCCGAAGCTCGCCGCCAACTACGGCAACTGGAAATATCACGACCGTCCGCGCCCCGGCGTCCTCCACCATGTGTCCCACAGTGGCGACGAAGTCTGGTCGGTGCGCGCCGGCACCCAGCGCCAGATGGACGTCTACACGATCCGCAAGCTCTGCGACATCGCCGACCAGTTTGCCGAAGGCCGCGTGCGCTTCACGATCCGCTCCAACATCGAGTTCATCGTTTCTGACGAAGCCAAGGTCGCCCCGCTGATCGCCGAGCTGGAGAAGAACGGTTTCCCGGTCGGCGGCACCGGGAACTCGGTGTCGATGGTCGCCCATACCCAGGGCTGGCTGCATTGCGACATCCCCGGCACCGACGCCTCCGGCGTCGTCAAGGCGATGATGGATGCGCTCTACGACGAGTTCAAGAACGAGGAGATGCCCAACCGCGTGCGCCTGTCGACCTCCTGCTGCGAGATCAACTGCGGCGGTCAGGCCGACATCGCCGTGATCATCCAGCACACCAAGCCGCCGAAGATCAATCACGATCTCGTCGCCAACGTCTGCGAGCGCCCGGCTGTCGTCGCGCGCTGCCCGGTCGCGGCGATCCGTCCCGCGCTGGTCAATGGCAAGCCCTCGCTGGAAATCGACGAGAAGAAGTGCATCTGCTGCGGCGCCTGCTATCCCCCCTGCCCGCCGATGCAGATCAACGATCCCGAGCACTCCAAGCTCGCCATCTGGGTCGGCGGCAAGAACTCCAACGCGCGCTCCAAGCCGACCTTCCACAAGATGGTCGCGGCGGGGCTGCCCAACAACGCGCCGCGCTGGCCGGAAGTCAACGAGGTCGTCAAGAAGATCCTCATGGCTTACAAGGCCGATGCCCGCCCCTGGGAGCGCATGGCCGACTGGATCGACCGTATCGGCTGGCCCCGTTTCTTCGAGAAGACCGGCCTGCCCTTCACCAAGTACATGATCGACGACTGGCGCGGCAGCCGCTACAACCTGAACGCCTCGGCGCACATCCGCTTCTGAGGACCATGACAAGATGAAGTTCGCCATTCTGGTCAATGAAGGCCCCTATACGCACCAGGCCTCCGACACCGCCTACCAGTTCGCCAAAGCGGTGCTCGCCAAGGGTCACGAGATCTTCCGCGTGTTCTTCTATCACGACGGCGTAAACAACGCCACGCGCCTCACCACGCCGCCGCAGGACGACCGCAACATCGTCAGCCGCTGGTCCAAGCTCGCGGAAGAGCACAAGCTCGACATGGTCGTCTGCGTCGCCGCCGCCCAGCGCCGCGGCATCGTCGACGAAGGCGAGATGAAGAGAAACGGCAAGGACGCCACCAACCTGGCGCCGGGTTTTCGCATCTCCGGCCTCGGCCAGCTGATCGAAGCGGGCATCCAGGCCGACCGCCTGGTCGTATTCGGCGACTGAGGGGGATGCAACCATGACCACCAAGAAATTCATGTTCGTCAACCGCAAGGCGCCCTACGGCACCATCTATGCCTGGGAAGCCCTGGAAGTCGTGCTGATCGCCGCCGCCTTCGAGCAGGACGTTTCGCTCGCCTTCCTCGACGACGGCGTCTATCAGCTGAAAAAAGGCCACAACACCAAGGCCATCGAAACCAAGGCGTTTGAAAAGACCTGGGGCGCGCTGGAGGACTACGACATCACCAAGCTCTACGTCGATGCCGACTCCCTGGCGGAGCGCGGACTCACCGCGGACGATCTCGCCGTTCCCGTCGAAGTGCTCTCCCGTGCCGAGATCGGCAAGCGAATGGAAGAGCAGGACGTTCTGCTGTCGTTCTGAGGAATCCGACCATGCTGCATATCATCAACAAGTCCCCCTACGACCGTCCGGCCCTCGATTCCGCGCTGAAGACCGGCGAAGGCGCGATCCTCCTCATCGAGGACGCTGTCTATGCCGCCGCCAGGGGCGGCGCCGCCGAAGCCAAGATCCAGGCCGCCCAGGGCAAGTTCAAGGTCTATGCCCTGCAAGCCGATCTGGAAGCGCGCGGCATGACCGACCGGGTCGCCGACGGCGTGACCGTCGTAGACTACGGCGGTTTCGTCGATCTCGTCGCCGAACACAAAACCAACCAGTCCTGGCTGTGAGCCGTAACCCATTTTTTAGGAGACAAGCATGGCTATCGAAGTGAATGGCAAGACCTACGAAACCGACGAGGAAGGCTACCTGGTCAACCTTGGCGACTGGAGCGAGGAAGTCGCGACCTTCCTCGCCCAGCAGGAAGGCGTCACGATGACCGACCAGCACTGGGAAGTGATCAACTTCCTGCGCGACTACTACAACGAGTTCCAGATCGCCCCGGCCGTGCGAGTGCTGACCAAGGCCATCGGCAAGAAGCTCGGCCCGGATAAGGGCAACAGCCAGTATCTCTACGAACTGTTCCCCTACGGCCCGGCCAAGCAGGCGTGCAAGATCGCCGGCCTGCCCAAGCCCACCGGCTGCGTGTAAGAACGCCGGATGCGCGTCGCCGCGCATCCGCGACGAAAAAAACAATAAGCCGTCGGCGCGGTGCGACCGCTTCGCCGTCCCGCCAGCGCCGACTTTCGCGTCGCAATGCGATGCGGAGCGAGGAGAAGTCCGCATGCATTGCCGTAGGAAAACCGTTGCTGCCGTGGTGCTCCGCCCATGACACTATTTTTCGCGATCCTGTTCTATCTGGCCTTCGTGCTGTTCGTCGTCGGCCTGGCCTACAAGGTCTACGACTTCGCCCGCACGCCGGCGCCGCTGTCGATTCCCACGACGCCCGCGCCCACCACGAAACCCGGCGTGGCCTTCCGCATGGCCCGCGAGGTGGTGCTCTTCGAAAGCCTGTTCAAGGGCAACCTGTGGATCTGGCTGTTCGGCTGGATGTTCCATTTCGGGCTGTTTCTCGTGCTGGTGCGCCATCTGCGCTATTTCGTCGAACCCGCTCCCGCCTGGCTGGTCTTCATCCAGCCCTTCGGCAAATACGCCGCCTTCCTGATGGTTTTCGGCCTCGCCGGCCTCTGGGCGCGTCGTTTCCTGGTCGAGCGCATCCGCTATATCTCCACGCCGTCGGATCATCTGATGCTCGCGTTGCTCGTCGGCATTGGCCTCACCGGCGTCGGCATGACCTTCCTGATGCACGTGGATGTCGTCGCGGTCAAGGCCTTCTTCCTCGGGCTGATGGTGTTCGAGATCAACCCCCTGCCCGCCCACCCTGGCCTGTTCCTGCACCTTCTTCTCGTCGCTCTGCTGATGATCGTCTTCCCCTTCAGCAAGCTGCTGCATGCCCCGGGCGTGTTCTTCAGCCCGACCCGCAACCAGGCCGACAACCCGCGAGAAAAACGGCATCTCGCGCCGTGGGCCGCCCAGATCGAGAAGCACTGAACCCGCCATGGCCGCTCCCGAATTCGAAATCCCGCAATTCCGCGAATTTCCTGCCGTGCCGCCCATCCGGGAAGGCGCGATGGCCCATTCCCGGCCCTATGTCGCCAGCGACAAGGTCCAGGAGGCCATCGGCTTTCCGGGCAAGCTCGACGAGGACTGGCAGGTCACCCACGACAAGGTGATCGCCAAGTTCGGCGAACTGCTCGGCAAATACCGCTCGCTCAAGGTGTTCATGGATGCCTGCGTGCATTGCGGCTCCTGCACCGACAAGTGCCACTACTTCATCGGCACCAACGATCCGAAGAACATGCCGGTGGCGCGCCAGGAACTGATGCGCAGCGTCTACCGCCGCTACTTCACGCTGCCGGGCAAGCTGTTTCCCAAGCTCGTCGGCGCACGCGACCTGACCAAGGACGTGCTCGACGAGTGGTTCGGCTACTTCTGGCAGTGTTCGGAATGCCGGCGCTGCTCGGTGTTCTGCCCCTACGGCATCGACACCGCCGAGGTGACGATGGCCGCGCGCCACATCCTCGATTCCGTCGGCTACGGCCAGAAATACTCGAACGAGATCCTCGGCAAGGTCAACAAGATCGGCAACAACCTCGGCCTGCCCGGCCCGGCGCTGGAAGATACGCTACAGGGCCTGGAAGAGGACGTCAAGGAAGACACCGGCGTCGATGTGAAATATCCGCTCGACGCGGCCGGCGCCGAAGTGCTTCTCGTCACGCCTTCGGCCGACTTCTTCGCCGAACCGCACATCGAATCGCTGATCGGCTACGGCAAGGTCTTCCATGCCGCGGGCATTTCCTGGACGCTCTCTTCCCATGCCTCCGAGGCGGGCAATTTCGGCCTGTTCAACGGCAGCTACGACATGATGCGCAAGGTCGCCATGCGCATCCGCGAAGCGGCGCTGGAACTCGGCGTCAAGCGCATCGTCGTCGGCGAATGCGGCCACGCCTGGCGCGTCGCCTATGCGTTCTGGAACACCCTGACCGGCCTGGGCGCCGGCGGCAACGACCCCTTCGCCATCGAGCTGCAAAAGCAGCTCGATCCGCGCTACAAGCAGCCCTCCCACATCTGCGAATTCACCTGGGATCTGATCCAGCAGGGGCGGCTCAAGTTCGACAAGGAAGCCAACGACCACCGCGTCGTCACCTTCCACGATTCCTGCAACGTCGCGCGCGGTTCGCGCATGGGCGATTATCCCGGCGGCCAGTTCGACATCCCGCGCAACATCATCAAGGCGGTGGCCAACAAGTTCGTCGACATGGACGAGGCGACGATTCGCGAGACCACCTTCTGCTGCGGCGGCGGCGGCGGCGTGCTCACCGACGACCTGCTCGAACTGCGCGTCAAGGGCGCCTTCCCGCGCATGGAAGCCCTGCAGCAGGTCGTCGACAAGCACGGCGTCAACTTCATGGCGACGATCTGCGCGATCTGCAAGGCGCAGTTCACCAAGGTGTTGCCCTACTACGGTTTCAACATGCGGCTGGTGGGCGGCGTCCACCAGCTGGTCAGCACTGCGATCCGCCTGGGCGACGCGCAGTAAACCGACAGACATACAACGATCATCATCACGGAGACGACGATGACAGCCAATACCACGATGGCCGAAACCCAATCCGAAAAACTGACCTTCCGCCGCTTCAAGGACGGCGAGACGCCGAAATACAAGCGCCTGCAGGATCAGATCTTCCAGGCCGGCTGGTCGTACAAGTGTCCGACCTACATCCAGTCGACCCCGCCCTGTCAGGGCTCGTGTCCCTCCGGCGAGGACATCCGCGGCTATCTGAACATCGTGCGCGGCATCGAAAAGCCGCCGGTCGGCGTCGACGGCAAGCCGACGATGAGCTGGCAGGAATACGCCTGGCGCCGTCTCACGGAGGCCAACCCGTTGCCCGCCGTGATGGGCCGCGTCTGTCCGGCGCCCTGCGAAACCGGCTGCAACCGCAACCAGGTCGAAGATCACGTCGGCATCAACTCCGTCGAGCACTATCTCGGCGAATATGCGATCAAGAACAACCTGCAGTTCAAGAAACCGGAAAAGCTGACAGGGAAAAAGGTGGCCGTGATCGGCGGCGGCCCGGCCGGCCTGTCGGTCGCCTACCAGCTGGCGCTCAAGGGCCACGCGGTCACCATCTTCGACGACCATGACAAGCTGGGCGGCATGATGCGCTACGGCATCCCCGGTTACCGCACGCCGCGCGAGGTGCTCGATGCCGAAATCCAGCGCATCCTCGATCTCGGCGTCGAAACGCGCATGAACTGCAAGGTCGGCGTCGACATCACGATGGACGAGATCCGCAAGCAGTTCGACGCCGTCTTCCTGGGCTTGGGCGCCCAGGGCGGTCGCGCGCTGCCCGCCGAAGGTGCGGAAAACACCTCCAACGTGGTCACCGCCACGGCCTTCCTCAAGGCCTTCAACGATGGCCGTCTCCAGTCCGTCGGCAAGCGCGTCGTCGTCGTCGGCGGCGGCGACACCTCGATGGACGTCGCCACCGTCGCCCGTCGTCTGGGCCACATCGACAAGGTCAATCCGACCGACTGGGAGGGCGCCATCGCCGGCCAGCTCGCCCAGGACGTCGCCGACATCTCGATGCGCAAGGGCGCCGAGGTGGTGCTCACCTCCGTCTTCATGACCGCCAGCAAGCACGAGCTGGAGCATGCCCAGTCCGAAGGCATCGAAATCATGCAGGGCTGGATGCCGGTCGCCGTCATCAAGGGCGCCGACGGCCGCGCCACCGCGCTGCGCGTCAAGCAATGCGAGGCCAAGATGGTCGGCGGCCGCCTCGACATCAAGCCCATCGACGGGACGGAAAAGGATCTGCCCGCCGACCTGATCGTCTCGGCGATCGGCCAGACGGTCGATCTCACCGGCCTGGCCGAATTCGACAACGGCAAGGGCGCCGTCTCCGCCGACAAGAACTATCAGGTGCAAGGCAAGCCGGGCGTCTTCGCCGGCGGCGACGTGATCCGTCCGCACCTGTTGACCACCGCCATCGGCCACGGCGCGATCGCCGCCGATGGCATCGACCAGTATCTGCAGGGACTCGAAGTCGGTCGCCGCCCGAAGATCGACGTGCATACCTTCGACCTGATGCGCAAGTACGTCGAGAAGGGGCTGCCGCTCGAGCAGATCAAGGAGCCGCTGCGCGGCACCTGTGAATCGAAGGGCGCGATCCACAACTTCGACAACCGCTCGGACCGCTACGTGATCCCGCACGACGAGCTCTTCCTCGGCCACTTCCAGTACACGCCGCGCAACAAGCGCCGCATCACGCATCTTGACAAGGAGTCGGCGCTGGGCAATTTCGAAGAGCGGCTCGATCCGCTCGACGACAAGCAGGTGGTGGCCGAAGCGAAGCGCTGCATGAGCTGCGGCCTGTGCTTCGAGTGCGACAACTGCGTCGTCTACTGCCCGCAAACGGCCGTCTATCGCGTCAAGAAGACCGAGGCGACCACCGGTCGCTACGTCGCCACCGATTACGACAAGTGCATCGGCTGCCACATCTGTCACGATGTCTGTCCGACCGGCTACATCCAGATGGGCCTGGGCGAATAACGATGCTGGCAAGGGCGCGCTTCCTTCTTCTCCTGGCCGCCGGCCTGGCCATGGGCGTCGCGGGGGCTCCCGCCGCCCTGGCCGGGACGCCCAAGCCAGTCATCATGATCGAAAACCCCGGCGAGTGCATCGCTCCGACCGCGGAAATGCGCGTCAATCACAAGCGCATGCTGTCGCACACGCGCGACCGCACTCTGCGCCAGGGCATTCGCGGCGAGAAGGCGAGCCTCAACGGCTGCATCGAGTGCCACGCCAGCAAGACCACCGGCTCGGTGCTCGGCAAGGACGGCTTTTGCCAGACCTGTCACGACTACGCCGCGGTGACGGTCGATTGCTGGCAATGCCATCAACCCAAGGCCGGATACAAGGCCACGGGAGTCAAACCATGACGGACAAACACTCCACCCACGCGCGGCGCGCGTTTCTCGGCATCGCCGGCGCCGGTCTGGGCGCCGCCGCCCTCGCCCCCGGTCTGCATCTCGTCCAGATCGCCCAGGCCGAAGGCGACCACGATGCCCAAGGCGCCTCACCCGCGGTGCGCTGGGGCATGCTGATCGACACCACCCAGTGTGCGAAGGGCTGCGACGCCTGCGTTACCGCCTGCAACACGGAAAACGCGATCAACGAGAGCGTGCCGGATGCGCGCCAGGCCTCGCAATGGATCCGCAAGATCGACCTCAAGGATCCGAAAAACGGCCGCGAGCATTCGCTGCCGATGATGTGCCAGCACTGCGCCAAGCCGCCCTGCGTCGACGTCTGCCCGACCGGCGCCTCGATGAAACGCGCCGACGGCATCGTGCTGGTCGATCGCCACACCTGCATCGGCTGCCGTTACTGCATGATGGCCTGCCCCTACAAGGCGCGCTCCTTCGTGCATCTGCCGCTCACCGGGCAAAACCCGGAAGTGCCGCGCGGCATGGGCTGCGTCGAATCCTGCACCTTCTGCGTGCATCGCGTCGACAAGGGGCAACAGCCCGCCTGCGTCGAGGCTTGCCCGGAAGGCGCGATGACCTTCGGCGACCTCAACGATCCGAACAGCGCCATCGCCCAGCGCCTCGCGCGCGAGTCCGCTACCCAGGTGCGGGCCGATCTCAGGCTCGACCTCGGGGTGCGTTACCAGGGAATCTGACCGCCATGCAACTTGCCCAAAACCCCCGCAGGGAAGAACTGCTGTTCTACGTCCTCCTCGGCATCGGCGGCCTCGTCGCCGCCGCGGGTCTTGCCGCGGCGTTCCACATGGAGCACGCCGGCCATGTCGTCACCGGCATGAACAACCAGATCGTCTGGGGTCTGCCGCACGTCTTCGCGATCTTCCTCATCGTCGCCGCCTCGGGCGTGCTCAACGTCGCCTCGATCGGCTCGGTGTTCGGCAAGACGGTCTACAAGGCGCGCGCGCCGCTGTCCGGTCTGCTGGCGCTGACGATGCTCGCCGCCGGTCTGGCCGTCATCATGCTCGACCTCGGCCGTCCGGATCGCCTCGTCATCGCCATGACGCACTTCAACCCGACCTCGGTGTTCGGCTGGAACGTCATTCTCTACCCCGGCTTCTTCGCGATCGTCGGCCTCTATCTCTGGACGCTGATGGATCGCAAGATGAACCCCTACTACAAGCCGGCGGGGCTGGCCGCCTTCGTCTGGCGCCTGATCCTCACCACCGGCACCGGCTCGATCTTCGGCTTCCTCGTCGCGCGCCAAGCCTATCAGTCGGCCGTCGTCGCGCCGATGTTCATCATCATGTCCTTCGCCTGGGGGTTGGCGGTGTTCATGATCGTGCAGAAGATCATGTTCGCCTGGAACGGCATGAGCCTGCACCCGCAGATCCGTTCGCGCATGAAAAACCTCCTGGGCACCTTCATCGCCGCGGTGTTCTACTTCGTGCTCGTCTATCACCTCACCAACGCCTATTTCGCCCGCCAGTCCGATTTCACGCGCTTCATTCTCCTCGAGGGCGACATCTTCCCGACCCTGTTCTGGGGCGGCTACGTTTTCCTCGGCACCCTCGTTCCGCTCTTGTTGCTCTACGTTCCCGACCTGACGAAGATGCGCGGCTCGGTTTTCCTCGCCGCCGCCCTCGCCATCGTCGGCGCCTTCTGCCTGCTGTTCGTCTTCATCATCGGCGGCCAGGCCTATCCGCTCGACATCTTCCCCGGCATGACCGTATCGAGCGGGTTCATGGACGGCCGGATCGACAGCTACGTGCCCAGCCTGCCCGAATGGCTGCTCGGCTTCGGCGGCATCGGCATCGCCTTTGTCGCCACGGTGATCGGCGTGCGCGCGCTCAGATTCCTGCCGCAGGACGACATCGCCAAGCTCGAAAAGAGCGACGCCCTGATCGACTGAACGACCCCCGGTCCGGGGCCCCGCGCGCCCCGGACCGCCTGCGGCGCCCATGCATCGCTTCCTCGTTTCCGCCGCCCACAAGTCTTCCGGGAAAACAACGATCGCCATCGGCCTCGCGGGCGCGCTGCGCCAACGCGGCCTGTCGGTGCAGCCGTTCAAGAAGGGGCCGGACTACATCGATCCGCTCTGGCTTTCCCGTGCCGCCGGACGCAACTGCCGCAACCTCGATTTCTTTCTTTCCCCGCCCGACGAGATTCGCGCCCAGTTCGCGCGCGGGGCGGACGCCGATGTCTGCCTCGTCGAAGGCAACAAGGGGCTCTACGACGGTCTCGCGCTCGACGGCAGCAACAGCAACGCCGCCCTGGCGCACCTGCTCGATCTGCCGGTCATCCTCGTGCTCGATGCGCGCGGCATGACGCGCGGCGTAGCCCCCCTGATCCTCGGCTACCAGGCCTTCGACCGCAACATTCGCATCGCCGGCGCGATCTTGAACCGCCTCGGCGGTCGGCGCCACGAAGCCAAGCTGCGCGCCGTCATCGAACACTACACCGACGTGCCGGTGATCGGCGCGCTGCAGGAAGACGCACGCCTCGCCCTCGTCGAGCGTCACCTCGGCCTGATGCCGGCCAACGAAGCCGCCGACGCCGACGCGCTGATCGCCGGCATCGCCGAAACCATCGCCCGCGACGTCGATCTCGACCGCCTGCTCGACCTCTCCGGCGCCGACCCCCTGCCCGCCGTCCCGCCGGCGTCGACTTTTTGCGGCGCGACGAAGGTGCGCATCGCCATCGCCCGCGACGCCGCCTTCGGCTTCTACTACACCGACGATCTCGAAGCCCTGCAAGCCGCCGGCGCCGAACTCGTTCCCTTCGATACGCTCAAGGATCCCCGCCTGCCCGGCTGCGACGCACTTTTCATCGGCGGCGGCTTTCCCGAATCCTTCCTCGACGAGCTCGCCGCCAACGAAAGTTTGCGCGCCGACATCCGCGCCCGCGTCGAGGCCGGTCTGCCCGCCTACGCCGAATGCGGCGGCCTCATGTACCTGGCCAGAAGCATCGCCTGGGGCGACAAGACACGGCCGATGGTCGGCGTCATCGACGGCCAGATCGTCATGCATCCCAAGCCGGTCGGGCGCGGCTATGTCGTCCTGCGTCCCACCGTCGACCATCCCTGGCGACCGGGTGGATCCGGCGAAGCCGCGGCGATCCCCGCTCACGAATTCCACTATTCCGACATTCGCGGCCTGCCGACCGACACCCGATTCGCCTACAAAGTTGAGCGAGGTCATGGTGTCGATGGCCGTTTCGATGGCATCGTGCGCCACAACCTGCTCGCCTCTTATACCCATCTGCGCGCCACCGCCGGCTGCGACTGGCCGTCCCGCTTCGTCGCCTTCGCCCGCGCCTGCCGTGCACGCCCCGTCCTCCTGGAGAACACGCCATGTTCCGCCTGACCCGCGCCGCCGCCGAACAGATATTGCGCGCCGCCGCTGCCCAGCACGACGACGCCCCCCCCTGCCTGCGCGTCGCCGCAAAGGTCGAGAACGGCGAAATCGTGTATGGCATGGGTTTCGACGCCGAGCGCGAAAACGACACCGTGATCGAAAGCGAAGGCGTCACCCTGCTCATCGCGCCGCGCAGCCAGGCGCTTCTGGCCGGCACGACCCTCGACTTCGTCGAACTCAGGCCCGGCGAATTCCAGTTCATCTTCATCAACCCCAACGATCCCGGCGCCTGCGGCAGCGACAAACAAGGCGGCAACTGCGGCGGCTGCGCCAGCCGCGCCAACGGATGCGGATCATGAGCCTGTCCCTGCCCGACTGCCCCTCGCGCGGCGCGGCTCAGCCCGGCGCCGTCTATCTCGTCGGCGCCGGCCCCGGCGATCCGGAGCTGCTCACGCTGCGCGCCCTGCGCCTGATCGCCGACGCCGACGTGCTGGTCTACGACCATCTGGTGTCCGACGCGATCCTCGCGCTCGCGAATCCGCAGGCCGAACGCATCTACGCCGGCAAGCAGCGCGGCAACCATGCCGTGCCGCAGGAGGAGCTGAACCAGATGCTGGTACGGCTGGGCCGCACCGGGCGCCGCATCGTGCGCCTGAAAGGCGGCGATCCCTACACCTTCGGCCGCGGCGGCGAGGAAGTCGAGACGCTCAAGGAAAACGGCGTGCCTTTCGAAGTCGTGCCGGGCATCACCGCCGCTGCCGGCGTCGCCGCCTACGCCGGCATCCCGCTCACCCACCGCAATTACGCGCAAGCCTGCGTCTTCGTCACCGGCCACCTCAAGGACGGCAGCATGAACCTCGACTGGCACGGCCTCGCGCGCCGCCGTCAGACGGTCGTCATCTACATGGGATTGAGCGGGCTCTCCTATCTCTGCGAACAACTCATCGCCCACGGCCTGCCGCCCGACTGGCCGGCCGCCATCGTCCAGCAGGGCACGACGCCGAACCAGCGCACCGTCACCGGCACGCTCGCCACGTTGCCGCAGCAGGCCGTCGCCGCCGGACTCAAGGCGCCGACGCTGATAGTCGTCGGCGAGGTGGTCACGCTCAAGGACAAGCTCGCCTGGTTCGAAAGCTGAGCGCGCCGTCCTGCCGGCGCGCATCGTCGGCTTGGTGAATCGCCATGACGCCCTGTGCAATCCCGCCAATCCGGCCCAGGCCGTTACGCCGCACGAAGCGCTGGCGCTCATCTTTGCGCAGATGAGGAAGCAGTACGACGTGGGCGTGTTGATGCCCTTCATCCGCATGACGGGCGTCTACCCGCCCGGTTCGGTGACGACGCCGATGCGGAGGAAAGCCCATGAGCGCCGCCCCCTGGCAGGGTCTCATCGCAAGGCAGCCGGTCAGCGCCAGATGAACGTGGACCTGCTCTCGCGCATGATCCGATTCACAAGCTCAAGATCGACCGCTCTTTCGTCAATGACCTGCCCGCCGACGAAAGCGATGCGGTGATCGTCGATGCCATCATCCGCATGGCCGGCGCGCTGCGTCTGCGGGTGATCGCCGAGGGGGTGGAAACCGATGCGCAGCACCGCTTCCTCATCGGCGCCGGCTGCGACGAATACCAGGGCTATCTCTGCGCGCCGGCGCTCGACCCGGCCGCTTTCGAGGAACTCGCCATCGCGCGCGGCCTGGCGCGGCAGGGCATCAAACCCATGCCTTTGCCGCCCGCCGCGTGACCACCCACGCCTGACCCAACGACAGGCCGCCGTCGTTCGGCGGCAACGCTTCGGACATCACAAAGCGCAGCCCGCGCGCGGCCAGACCCGCGCGCAGCGCGCGCGCCAGCAGCCGGTTGAGCAGGCAGCCCCCCGCCGCCGCGATCGTCGTGATTCCGGTCTTCCCGGCCTCCGCCGCCGCCCACTCGACGAGCGCCGCCGCGAACGTGGCGTGAAAGAGCGCCGCCCCCGCCGTGGCGTCTTCGCAATCCTCCAGCCAGGCAAACAGCGGCAGCATGTCGAGCTGGCCATCGACAATGCGCCAGCCATCGGCCAGGGGCGCCGTCGCCCCATGCCGTGCCGCCAGTCCTTCCAGGCGCATCGCCGCCTGACCCTCGAACGTCGTCCGCCGCGCCACGCCGAGCAGGCCCGCCGCCGCGTCGAACAGCCGGCCGGCGCTCGACGTTGCCGGACAATTGATGCCGCGCGCCAGCATCGTCGTTACCGTCGCCGCCGCCGGCTCGTCGGCGAATCTCGTCGCGATCTCGTCGCCGCGTCCCAGCGCGTGCAGGGCGGCAGCGGCCATGCGCCAGGGCTCGCGCGCCGCGACGTCGCCGCCGGGCAGCATTAGCGGGGCGAGATGACCGAGGCGGTCGAACGTCGCGCCCTCGACGCGCAGCAGTTCGCCGCCCCAGGCGCTCCCGTCGGCGCCGAGTCCGACGCCATCGAGCGCGAGGCCGAGCGCCGGCGCCTCGATGCCGTGCTCGGCGCACACCGCCGCGATGTGGGCATGGTGATGCTGCACGCCGATGGCCGGAATGCCGCGCGCCGCGGCGAAATCCACGGCAAAGCGCGTCGCATGGAAATCGGGATGCAAATCGTGCGCGACGATTTCCGGTTCGACGTCGAGGATGTGCAGCAGATGTTCGACCGTTTCCTCGAAGAAACCGCAGGCCGCCGCGTTGTCGAGATCGCCGACGTGCTGCGAGACGAAGGCTTCGTCCCCGCGCGTCACGCAGACGGTGTTCTTGAACCAGCCGCCGACGGCCAATACCGCCGGGCCGGAAGAGGCCAGCTTGAGCGCGCGCGGCACGTAGCCTCTGGCGCGGCGGACGAAGATGTCCGGGCGGCGCACCGAGTCGTCGCAGCGCACGACGATGTCGCGATCATGCATGAGAAACGCATCGGCGATGCCGGCCAGGCGTTGCAGCGCTTCGTCGTTGCCGATCACCAGCGGCTCGCCGTGCGGATTCGCGCTCGTCATCACCAGCGCCATGTCCGGCGCCTCGTGGAACAGCAAAAACTGGATCGGCGCGGCCGGTAGCATCAGTCCGATTTCAGAGAGTCCCGGCGCGACGCCGGGCAGGCGCGCGTCGGTGTCTTCGCGCTTCTCCAGCAGCACGACCGGTCGCTCCGGCGCGGTCAGCGCCGTCCTGCCGGCGTCGACTTTTGCGAAGCGCTCCGCCGCCTCCGCCGTCGCGACCATCACGGCGAAAGGCTTCTCCTCGCGCTGCTTGCGCGCGCGCAACGTCGTCACGGCGGCGGCATTGGTCGCGTCGCAGGCGAGATGGAAGCCGCCCAGCCCCTTGATCGCGACGATTTTCCCCGCCCTCAGCAAGGCCAGCGTCGCAGTGATCGGCTCGCCTTCGAGCGGGCCGCCCGCCGCGTCCAGCAAAGCGAGACGCGGGCCGCAGTGCGGGCAACAGGTCGTCTCGGCATGGAAGCGCCGGTCGGCGGGATCGGCGTATTCGCGCGCGCACTCCGGACAGAGCGGAAACGGCGCCAGGCTGGTCTGCGGCCGATCATAGGGCAGGCGGCGCGTCACCGTGAACCGCGGCCCGCAATGCGTGCAGGTGATGAAGGCGTGGCGGTAGCGGCGATTGGCCGGGTCGAAGAGTTCGGCGAGGCAGTCCGGGCAGGTCGCGGTGTCGTGGCCGATGGCGGTGCGCACCTGGCCGCCGGCGCTTTCCGCGATGGAAAAGCCCGCGCAGCCGGTCGCCGCCGTCGCCGCAACCGTCACGGCGTCGACGCGCGCGAGCGGCGGCGCATCGTTTTTCAGTCGCGCGACGAAGGCGTCGAGCGCCTCGCCCTCGGCATGGATCTCGACGCCCGCCGCATCGTTCCTCACCCAGCCGGCGAGTTTGAGTTCGTTCGCGAGCCGCCAGACGAAGGGGCGAAAACCGACGCCCTGGACGACGCCGACGACCCGAACCCTGGCTGCTTTTGTCACCCTTATCCGCGCAACGGCGATGCTTGGGCCGCTACCGCAAGCAAGGCGTCCAGAACGCCGACGACTTCCGGGTCTATGCTCTCGGGCGCGATGAATTCGACCAGTTCGTGGAATCTGGCCTTGTTCTCCGTCTGGACGGGCAAGCCCAGCCGGCGCGCATAGTTGCGCATCAAGGGGATCAGCACCTCGTCGCTGGCCTTGATCTCGTCGGACCAAGGGCTGCCTTTGCCGGTGATCTCGAGCGCCTCGGACAGCTGCCGGATGCAGGCTTGCATGGCCTCGACCCGTCGCGGCCCTTCCATGGCCTCGATTAGATCGTTCGGCTGGTTGCCGCGCGCCCAGGCCAGGAGCGCCTCCTCCCGGCAGAGATAATTCTCGATCTCCCGCTTCGACCACATTCTTTCGACCAATCCCGCTTCGCTTTGCAGCGGACGGTCGATGCGGTCGAACAAGGCGAAACCCACCAGATCGGGCTTGGCCTCCTTGAGGCCGAAAAAATGCTCGCGCGCCGGCTGCGGCCGGTTTTCGCCGACATAGTGGACGAACGGCGCGTCGAGCAACTCCGCGGCCTTGTGGTTCAAGCGGCGCGCGAAGGCGCGCAGGATATCCAGGTCGGTCGATCCCTCCAGATACAGCACCCAGCCGCGTTCTTCCGCCAGGTAATAATTCTCGAAGCCGATATTGTTCAGGGACTTGAGAACCTGGGTCGTTTTGTCGTTGATGACATGCGGCTTGCCGAGAAAGGCGACGACGACATCCTTGTCGGCCGCTTCGGCCAGCACTACCTCGGAATGGCTGGCGGCGACGATTTGCCCGTTCTGCCGCCGCGCCGTTTCGTTGATCATGCGGTAGATCTGGCGTTGGCGCAGTATCTCCAGATGGGCATCCGGTTCGTCGAGCAGCACCGTGGTATCGGGATTGGCATAAAGATAGGCCAGCAACAACAAGGTCTGTTGGGCGCCCCGACCGGCGGACGACAAATCGAGAATCGCACCGCTCCGATCACGATAACTCATCGTCACCTCGCCGCGCATGGCGAGAAATTCCGGCGGGTTCAGCCCGATGCCGAACAAACGCTCGATGTCGTCGACCAGCGCGCGCCATGCCTCCGGTTTTTCTTCGTAGAGCCGGAAACAGAGGTTGCGCAGGACCTGCGCGGTTTGCCCTTCGCCGATCAATACATTGATGCGCCCCGGCTCCAGTTTCGGTTCGACGGAGGCCAGACCGGACATGGGCGGAAGATAAGCCAGACGCACTTCCGCCAACAATTCGGCTGCCGGCAAAGCCATGCGCTCGGCGCCGTCCGCGGAAATTCGCAAGGGCCGGCAATAAATCGATTCGGGGTTGGCGTAATCGAATTCGAATCCCGCCTGCCAGGTCTTGCCGCGCGTCACGCCTTCGACGACGATTTCGATGAAGATATTGCGCGTCTTTGTCTTGCCGTCTTTCTGCCTCTCGCCGCTGCGGACATGCAGGTCGTGCCAGAGCAGGTTGGCATTCGGAACGGCGATGGCGATCAAATCCTTGCGGTTCAGCGTCACGCCGGAACGTTTGCCGGCCTGCGTTTGCCCGCCTCGTTTGGCCAACCACGCTTGCATGCCCGCTTCCCACAAAGCCAAGGCTTGAAGCGCCGACGTCTTGCCCGAGTTGTTCGGCCCAATGAATACCACCGATTGTCCGAGCTCGATATCGGCAACATCGAGACGCTTGAAATTCCGGACGATCAGGCGGGTGAGCATGCGAGACTTCCCGATCAGCTCAAAATGGTTCGAAACCTGCCGATTCTAGCTCGCCGCCCGAAAAGTCGGCGCCGCCGGGGCGGCGATTTCATCAACCACGAACCGCGGCGACGCCCTTCTCGATCCAGGCAAGCCAGGCGTCCATGCCCTCGCCGGTCTTCGCCGAGACGCGCATGACCTCGATCAGCGGATTGACGCGGCGCGCGTAGCCGATCGCCTTCTCGACGTCGAAATCGAGATGCGCCAGCAGGTCGCATTTGTTGATGAGCATCAGCCGCGCGGCGCGGAACATGTCCGGATACTTGAGCGGCTTGTCCTCGCCCTCGGTGACGGAAAGGATCGCCACCTTGCCCGCTTCGCCGAGGTCGAAGGCCGCCGGGCAGACGAGGTTGCCGACGTTCTCGATCATCAGCGCGCTGCCGTGCTGCAACGGCAGCTGCTCCAGCGCATGGCCGACCATGTGGGCGTCGAGATGGCAGCCCTTGCCGGTGTTGATCTGCACGACCGGCGCACCGGTCGCGCGAATGCGTTCGGCATCGAAGCTGGTCTGCTGGTCGCCCTCGATCACGGCGACGGGAATCTTTCCCCGCAGCGCCTCGATGGTCTTGACGAGCAGCGTCGTCTTGCCGGAACCGGGGCTGGAAACGAGGTTGAGCGCGAAAATGCCGTGCGCGGCGAAATACTCCCGGTTCTTCGCCGCATAGGCGTTGTTCTTGGCGAGGATGTCCATCTCCAGCCTGACCGTGCGCCCGTGATCGTGGGCATGCGCTTGCGCATGGCCGTGATGCTCCTGCCCCGGATGGCTGTGCGTGTGGTCGTGGTCGTCGCCGTGGCCATGCGCGTGCGCGTGATCGTGCGGATGGCTGTGCGTCGTGCCGTCCGCATGGGTGTGTTCGTGGGCATGGAGGGGATGCCCCTCGATCTTCGTTTCGCCCTCGTTGCATCCGCAAGTCGTACACATCGTTCGTTTCCTTTCTCCGCGGTCGACGATGCCGACCCGCTACGATGATAGCGCCGCCTCGACCGCGCCGGACGGCGCGGTCGAGGCGACGAGACACTCCCAGGGCACGCATGGATCGAGCGCCATCATCAGCCGGGCGACGGCGGCCTCGACCCTGGCGCCGTCCATGCCGCACAGCGCGCGCAGATGCCCGGCCGCCTAGCCCTCGGGCGCGAAGCAACGGTCGGTCGGCGCATCGATCTCGTAGCCGGCCACGATGGCGCCATCGAGCCACAAGCGGTGGATGAGCCGCCCGCGCGCCGTTTCCGCCGCAGCTTCGCCGCAACCCGGCGCAAGGGGTCGCGCCGTCACGACGCCGGCCATGCCCGGCCGGTCGGCGAGCCAGTCCCCCAAGGCGGCCAAACGCTGCCGGATGGCCTGAACCAAGAGATCGGCAGGCGCATCCCCGGCCGCCGCACCGGGCAGGCGGGACGTCAGCGGGTGCCGCGCCAGCGCCTCCGCCAGTCCTTCGCGTTCCGTCGGAGCGGCACGCACGAGACGCGCGAAAAACGCCTGGTCGGGCGCCAGTCCCAACTGCGCGGGCCAGTCGACGAACAGCTTCCAGGCGTGTTCGCGCGCCGCCTCGGCCCAAGCGGCCGCATCGACCTTTGCGGCGCGCGTCTCGCCCCGCGCCGCCGCCAGCGCGGCCTGCGCGGCAATGCCCTGCGCCCGGCCGCACAGCGCATAGACCAGCGGCACGAGGCGCACCGCCTCCTCGGCCGGCCGCCCGCACAGCACGGGCGCCAGCGCAGGCCGCCGGCAGGCGACGGCGATGCGGCGGACGCGCCCCTGCGCGCACGCCACCGTGACCGTCACCTTGCCGGGATCGAAATTCATTGCCGGTCGATGGGTCTATTCGATTTCCAGTTCCAGCACGCGCATTTCCGTCCCGCCCGTCACCTGCACCCGAAAGCTGCCGCACTGCGGGCAGGTGCCCAGTTTTTCGCGCAAGGCGACGGACCGGTTGCAATCCAGACACCAGCCCACGCCGGGCGTCTCGACGATTTCGAGGCGCGCGCCCTCCGCCACGCTGTCGCGCATCGCGACATCGAAACAAAAACGCAGCGCTTCGACCTCGACGCTGGCGAGCTGACCGATTTCCAGCACGACAAGGCCGACCCGCTGCGCCTTCTCGCGCCGGGCCGTCTCCTCGACGAGTTGCAGGATGCCTTCGGCGATCGACATTTCATGCATGCGACGAACCTCGCTCGATCCGGAGCGCCGATTATCCCGGAAACGGCATCCCGCCGATGTCCCGATCAGGCGGTCGGCGACGCCTCCGTCCCGGGCGGCCCGGCGACGACCGCCTCGGCCTCGGGCGCCGCTTCGCCGCGCAGGATGCGGCCCAACAGTTCTTCATCGACCGGGTCGGCCGCACTCTCCTGCGTCGCCGGGGTCATGGCCCGCGCCAGGAAGCGCTCGGCTTCGGCGCAGGCCAATGCCTGGTTGGCGAACTCGTGCATCGGCGAATAGACCGAATACATCATCAGGCGACCGAGTCCTTCGATGGTATTGGCCATGAAGCGGTAGCGACCGCCGGGGAAGTCGAAACTTTCCTTCGCGCCCAGGGCGAGCGTCTCCCACTGGTCGCCCTCGCCGGGGAAAAGCAGCAGGCTCATCATCCAGGGCGTGACTACGACGCCGGCGATGCGACCTTCGT